>WLWD01001721.1_pt1 | contig 31463 bp, 19 predicted proteins | sample 6712731 | NCBI WGS metagenome assembly WLWD01 (sample SAMN12718690, study PRJNA576275) | sponge metagenome | isolation source: marine sponge | host: Mycale hentscheli | place: New Zealand: South Island, Marlborough, Capsize Point | collected 2014-11-01
AGTGAGCTACAAGGACCTGGATTCTTATACCTTCCTAGATACACCTCCAGCAGTCACATCTGCTTCAGAAATTATCTCGTGGATGTTTCAGTGAGTCCCAAATTGTTCAGTTTACTCTATGGATACGGTAAATTAAAAAAATTAACCCAAACTGTATTATTATTTTAGTCGTATGTGACTAACTTTACTATAATAATAAATAGTTTTTCTGTTGAGTGACTTCTTTGAGTGTAAATGCAAATTTAATGACTGGTTGAGATAACATGTGTTTGATCCTCCTCTGCAATCCCCATGAAACCACAAAGATAAGCAGTAAATTAAGTCAATAAGGTCAATTTGCCAACAATTTCATTTCATGTAAGTATTTGTATCCAAGGATACTAGATAACTTTTCTGTGTGCATCGTTAAGATGATTTTCAACAAGATAAATTATTTTAAATGATGAAATAATGCTATGTCACTCGTATTCATTGTGTGGTGAGGAGTTGTGGAATTTAAAGGTTACATAATAGATAGCTAATCATATCTACTTGGAAATTTCATTTTAAGGCACTTATTGTACTTTATATTACATTTTTAGCCAATAAAATCAGGCAATAAATTGTCTAGAATCTTGTAGTTAGCTAAAATGTTTCAAAACAATGCACTGTTCCTATCCCATTCTGCAGTCTCTATTACCAACTAGAAAAGAGAAAGGAATAATTCAGAACCTCAACATGGCCATGGAAAGCTTAATTGATATAGATGAGCCATTGGAAGAACCTGAACCTGATGATGAACTCGAGGCTGTGACTACCGCTAGACCCGTTGAAGCAATAACTAATTCTATACCAGTTGATCCCCGGTACAGAATCCAGGACATAATACGAGAAGAGAGACGCTACCGTCGTAGCACCTCAGGAAGAAGAAGAACAGACTTGATTGCTGAGAGCAGTCTTCTTTATGCCGTTCAAAATGATGGAGCATGTAATCCGATTCTCAGGAGTACTTCAACTGCAATAGTCAGAGCTCTCGACAGGTCAGTTATTAACTCCGAATTTCTGAGTATTAGTGGAGGGAGTATTGGATGACAATGCTAGGTGTTAGAACTTATTTCTTACTAGACGGTAGTTTTTAAAATTTATATTAAATAAAAATAATATACTTTTTAATCATTTTGTTTCTATTATTATAGGGAAAACCCAGCAGAGCTGAGAAAACTGAAAAAGACAGCAAAACGACTGATTCAAGATGAATTCAGAAATTAGACTCACATTTAATGTTATTGTACAACATAATTTTACCACTAGCTACCACTCTGTCACTGTATTAGTCATTTATTTTTTTAACTTTATTTTTATCTCCACATTATAGAATATTATATTTAAATGTATTATAAAACAATGCCATTTCCAGATGTTGAAGTTATTTAACAAAAAAAAACAACATATTAATTTGGAGACATATATGGTGTAAGAATTGTTGAAAATACTCTGGTATGAATAGTTATTTATAGTTAGTATGCTTACTTTGATCAAGCTGCTGTTTCACTGCAGACAGTCGTGTAGTGCCTACCAACATAGGTATATCATGGTTACAGCTACTTGACACACTGTACTATGAATCAGCAATTCATGGTCAAATGTAGCAAAGAGGAGCTGAGGGAGATGCCCACCCATAACTTTACTTAGATAATCTTCCCACAAAGACAGAAAGGGAACTGTAATTTTAACTAATTATGAATTCCCCTTTCACAGTTTTGCAGCTTCTTTTTCTGCCAAAAATATCATTTTTAGTGTACTTCTTTAAAATTATAAACCATATTGAAACCATTAAATACCACAGCACATTAAATGCAATTTATCCACAGATAGGGTTAGCTGCTGCTGCCATTAAGCTCTTCATTTCAAAATTTTTATGCTCCTTTCATTATACCTGCTATAGCTAACACTAATAAGATGTGTGCTCACCATATTATGTGAATAGCTAAATGGGTATCATCCCATGAAACTTGACATGGTGAGCAACTATTAGAATCTAGGTAGTTCTCATTACTAGATACATGAGCAAGTTGGGTTAATGACAAGTTTGTAGTGCTTGTTACAAGCTATGTAGCTAGCAACTAGTACACAAGAATAATGTCTTGGAGATACTTCTACAACGGTTCATACAAATCATACCTACAGATATGGATTGTGTAATACACTCAATATAGGTTTCAGTAAAACCAAACTGCTTATACCACACCATGGACAAATTATGTTATTATCTAACTTGCTGGATAAACCGCCTCTTACTCTTTGTTGACATGGTTTGAGGCAGTTGCACAACAGACCCTGTAATCATTGTGTCTTCTGGTTGCACTGCAAGAAGCAATGGTCCCTGGAGAAGTAAATATTTCATCTTGCTAGAAGCACTCACAGCAGAAGCAAAATTATCCAACCCCTTGTCTTACAAGTCACTGTCTGCTTAAGCTTGGCATGAATATGAAAGTAGCATTATTTAAGTGGTAACTGTTGTCACTGTGGGTCCCTAAACATGAGGCCAGGTGCTTTAAATAGCATGATAGCACAGTTTTGTTGTGCTATAAATTATTGGGGGAGCTACAGCATATACAAGCACATTTGTCTCGCTTATCATATATTTGAAACATAGGTCACGGAAACTATGTACAATATTTAAAACTACCTTTACGTGCTGTACATAATTTTATTATCCTTTAAGGGTTATTTAATTAAAGAAATCTCACTTCTCCAACATTGTGTAGTGTCTTACCTCAATGTCTGGTATATCACTATTTTGAGTGCTCCAACCATATCTTTACTAATACATCATGCAAACCCATAGTTTGTTGAAAAAGGTAGTTTCTATTTTATGATTAAGTTATTCTCCAATGCCTATGAGTCAGGATGACACTTGGACTTGGGGAGATGTCATGTGGGAGGATATGTCAGGAAATTCTTCTGAACTGTGTGTAGGTGGGATATTTCCTTGTGGTCAATGTTGAGGTGTAGCGGAAGACAAGCTAGTGAAGGAAGACAAGCTAAAAATAGAACATTAGTGTGTGACATCATGCATACTACACATGTTTGGATTATCCCTAGTAAATAGTGGTATGAGATCACCAGCTGTTTATTGGTACACTTTTGTACGGTGGGTAGAATAATGGTGAAGAGGAAAGTGGGGGGAAGGCGCTTTTGGCATATAAATATTGAGATAATTTTTGGGCTGTATGGTATATAAAGCCTCCACTGAGAGCATCTTTCATTCCTACACGATGTCTACAATGATCAACACACTAGTTATTGCTGCACTTCTGATTAGGTATGGAATAGGACCTTTAAAATATAAATAACTTAAATTTGTAACTTATTGCACTAAATTTAATATTACTTGTAGTTTTTGAACCATACACTAAAAAGTATTATTATTATTGTTAATAATTATAACCCTTCAGTATTTCAGTAGGGAGTTTTGGTCTCAACCTTGGTTTAGGAAGAAACCACTGTCTTCGTAGCAGACTAGAGCATGTGCCATGTCAATACCGGAGACCTCACTCTACTAAAGTGCCTGGAGCAAAGTAAGCTATCTAGTGCAAGATTGTTATTATCATCGTCATCATCATCATCATACATAATTGTCATCGTCATCATCAACATTATCATATATCATTGTTATTATTGTTATCATTAATATATAGTGAAATAGGTGATTATCAGACAAGGTATAATGGCCGCTCTTGCCACATTCTTCGAAGACGCCATCGAATTAGGCCTATTCTCAGAACCAGATCAGATGGAGGCTCAGTAAGCTATATCTTTTCACCTGGAAAAACTTATAGGCAACCACAAAGGTTAGTCCTTGTCAATATAATGTGACTGACCATTAATTATGGGTGTGGTTTTATCTAAGCTACCAGAATCAGAAGTTGGTTTATTACAATGTGAATTGTGAGCCTGGACAGTATATCTACTTTAATCTCCTTGATATGAATATTGAAGATACGAAATGCTTTGATGAGAGCGTAAACAGCTACAAGTAAGTGAATTTTAAACAATTTATTTGGGGCAATATTATCTATTATATATTGTTGACATATTATTTATTTTCTGCCTGATAAATTTAGGTGTGTAGACTATCTTCAAGTTAGGACTCCTAATGGAAACATAATAAGTGATAATTGTGGAAGGAACACCACCCAATTAGACAATGAAATATTTCCTTTTGGTAAGGATGGCCAGGAATGTCAGTAAACAATGCACATTTGGAAGACCTTGTCCACAAAAATATATTTTTAATTAAGTGTGTTACGATGTTTTTCTTAGATTCCATTCAGATAACATTTCGTAGCAACATTAGAAGCCGATATCCCGGATTCAGTGCTACTGCAACTTGTTTCACTCCAAATACACCCACAAGATGTCAAAGTGAACACAGACAAAGAAGATCTTCCTCTAAAGTAGACCTGAGTCTAGTTGACCAGTGTTCGGTATGTGCTTTCATCTTTATAATGTTCATCACTTTATAATGTTATGGTAACAACTAGCTTACAACTCATGAAAAGGTGATTGTACCATATGGACATGAATTCGTCTTCCAAGGCACGCCCATTCGTAGTATACTCAGCATAATCAACAAGGAAAATCAAAGAATTATACAGAGGCAAGCCCCTGCTTATTAATTATTTAATTGCCAAGCAGTGACAGATTATCACTCAATTGTTCTCCAGGTGGACAACTCCTAAACCTGTGAGAACTCTATACATGCAGTCCATGAACAGTTCCCTCCAAAAGTTTCAGTACAGTGCGAGGGAACATCGTCGTCATCCTAACCTCCCATTTCCCCCCATTCCTGGCAGAATACTTGGGCCAGGTGTTCTGTTCACCCCTAAAAATACATCAAGCAGTGCTCAAGCATGTTATCAGCGATTTCTAGTCAACGTGACGGTAAGTTAGTGGCTATAATTGGGGTAAAGTTTTAATCAAAAAAATATTGAAATAGGCACTGCGATAAGCTAGTCAAGTTAGCAGTTACATTGTATGTTCATATGGTGATGGCAATACCAATTACCTTGAGTTGACACAAGTTACTCCACAATTGTATTTTTTTTAAATTTGTGTAATTAGGAATTCATTCCCAATGAAGCTGAGATAGCTTTAATTGGTACCTTTCTTAGTTCTCTCAATGGGCTGGTTGAGAGAGAGAACTCACCTCCTATTTCTGCATTTGGTATGCCAGTCCCTGACAAAAATTCTACTGAATCTTCAAATTTGGATGGACTTCCTTCTCGTCAACGCAACAAGCGATCTGCTTCAACTTCATCTTTGTCAAACCACAGAACAGATGGAGTTGATAAGAACACCCTCATGTCTGCCATGCAAAGGACCACAGCTTGCAATCCTATCCTGAAAATATCAGCTACAGCATTACTAAATGAAGTCCAAAGGTCTGAATTTACTGTTCTTTGTCAATTTAGATAGAAATATACTTGATTACTATTTAATTCCGGTTATAAGATTTGTTTATTATTTTCGTTATTTCTTGTGATTATAGAGACAATCCTGAAAGACTGGAGAAAATGAAGAACAATAAGCCATGAACACTTAATTTACTTGTTCATTTATCCCTTCATTACATCACGAGTTCACTTAATTTTTTGTTCTCTTTTATATGTGCATAACAATAGCTACATTTTCTTAATGGTATACAAACAAACGATAAAACTGCACATAAACAACGCTTGCATAAGTCAGCATAAACATGTGACTATAATTATTATGTGACATGAGTGAAATAAAATGAGGAATAATAACTAGAAAATGGTTCCCATCGAAGTTGGCAAAGTGAGCTATGGAAGTGGAATAAAAAGAAGTTATGGCTACAGAATATTATTGATGTGGCCTTAATAATAATTAATTGTATGTATTTTTAACATCTTAACTGGGCCATAGTAGCAACTTTTATTGGATCCCACCCACTTTTCTTTTTTTGTCATCCTTACCAGTTTTTCTTCCATGTCCATATGTTTCTACCTCCGCTCCTAGCTATTTCTCTTCTGCTGATCATTTGTAGTGTTCAACAATTACATCGCAATAAAATGTTCCATAATTGTCGTTGAATTTCGCAACACGTGAAGGTGCACAAGTAGAAAATGGAACATGTATGCCTACACAAATTGATTGAAGACTAGATAAATATATATCTCTAACTCATTAGTATACATCTTTGCTGAATAATAATAATAATAATAATAACAATAATGATGATAACATTCTTTGTAGCTCATTATTACCAAGCTCATCATTATTCTTTGCATTCATAGCTAATTATCACATACGTGCAACAACATCTCACTAAAATTTAACATTAAATAATATATGCACCATACAAAATAATGTCAAGCGTGAACTACAATTATGGGTAGCTGCTGGTCTGCAGGGTGTATAGTGGATGATAAAAACATTCATGTGTAACTAGCTCCAGTATCTCAATATTTATAGCTATAATCATAGCTCCACCTGATCTCAGTTTGAGCAAAATGAACTGCTTTTAAAGTTGAATGAGTCTCTATAGAGACTGCTTCTGTGCAGTTGCTAGTATAGTATTCTCCCAAGTATGGTAACTTTCAAAGTGAATACAGCCACAGAAAGAAAGTCCTTCAGATCTTCCTCATTGATCATGAGTGGCGTCACAAACTCCGTACCACCTACGAAATAGGACAAACTGGCATCAACATTGATTATCAAATAGCCACCTATCTTTACTAAAGTGGATAACTTTTTTTCATTCACTGATCTTTAGTGGCGCAGATTGCATCCAGCACTCCTATGCAGTTTACAATATCATAGGGTCCTTCATAGCCTTCAGCTATGATGTTCTCAGCTGTTAAATCACACGGAACCACCGCTGTCTTGTCTCGCAACATTGCTGTATGCTTCCCTACTTCATCACAGTCAGAGTGTTTGCCTTCAAGTGTTAAACTGCTTGCTATAGCTGAAGTCCAGTCAAAGGCATCAGGCTGATCTTCTAACCACTTCTTTATCTCTTCTCTGTTTTGTTGAAGGAAATCTGACAATACTATCTTAGAGGCTTTCTGAACAGCTACAGTCATGTAGAGTAAGGACGGGCCACAGGAGTGGTCTAAAATATACAAGCTATTGTCTTGAAATTGAGAATAAAATTGGCACAAGAGCTGAAGTTCTTGCTCGTTGTATTCTTGGTTTTGCCAAATTTAGTATGCCCTGGGGTCAAATTCACTTTTATACTTTTCTTGGTCCAAATAATCCAACAATGGCTGACCAGGAGACGACAAAAAAATGTTAACTAACTACACCCATAAGTCTAGGTAAAGATGAATTAAAATTGTGCGGTATTCGGTTTAACCGCGATGCATCCGGTAGTTAAGACTAATTACATTCCTTTTATACTGTACAGACCAGTTCCTAGGTAAAAGGTTTTGTCTGCATAAGACATAGACACCTCCAATAACACTAAAACATTATTTGCTTTATATAACAACAACACATATCAGCAATCGCTTATAATCCACAATTGATTTTTTTCATTGGCCATTGAGTGACGCCTCCATTTAACATAGGTGCCAACTGTCCCGGATCGTCCGGGACAGTCCCGGATTTATCACTCTGTCACGGAGTCCCGGAAAGTGCACAATAGCTCTATGGTTTGTCCTGGGAAGCCTGCAGGCTAGTGAAGTAGTAGGCCTTTGGTTGCTTGAATTGCTTGACCACGCTATACAGTTTCTATTGTGTCCAGTTGTCTGAACATTACAATTATATTCCAACACCTATCTCAGTCTCAACATGTTCAGATAATTGAAGTCATACTATAATCAATGAGTCTAATCTACCCACTGTGTACTAGTTATTACTGCAAAATGTCAGTTATCTGAATTTAAATTATACGAACACTTTAGTTAACCAAACATCCAAACTCTAATGTACAGTAGTAGCATATGCAGACATGTAGAATTGCTTAAAAACTCCCCTTCAGTAGTATTTTATAATACAATTTCTATGGTGCTTGGTTATCTGGGCATTTCATTCATCCGAACCGATCTCACCCCCAACATTCTCGGATAATTGACATTCTACTGTAGCTATAAAAGTATGTATTTATGTGAGCATAACATCTTACAACTATATAAATTAGCTAAGCTTATACCATTAAAAATAAATAGCATTGAAAGAAAGGAAGCAGTTCCAAATATAATAATAATATAATAGTGGATGAACACATCAGAAATATTTAAAAATTCCAACTAGCTATTTACCACATTTATACAATACTAATGCCAGAAAATCACTCATTATTACATACAAATAAATGCATATAATTGTGCTACACTACATTGGTCTCACGCTGTCCTCATTCCCTACTGGATAATAATGACTACCAATTCTTTGTTCATTGCATCGTCGTTTACACCAACAACAAATTACAAGAATTAGAGCTATAGCAGTCACACTGTACAGAGTAGATATAACACACAGAGCAGTATGTTCATGAGTCCATGGCTTCTTGATTGTACAGAATGTAGAGTAATCTTCTATCTTATCACCATCATGTGAGTGTTCACTGAAAAGACAACTGGTGTCTTCAATTTGATTTTCATTTTTTGAAAATACATCAAATGCTAAAAATATGAACAAAAGTAAGGGAATCAGCAACATTGTTTTAAACTATAAATCAATATAATCAAAAGTTATGCTAATAAAAGGTTGTTTTATACAATAAAACACTTACTGCACTCAATTACTACATAGTCATCTGAGTGAACATCTGTACAGGGTCTATTTGATTTGTATCCATAACAGCAACCAAGGCATTGATAGTGAGTCTGAAAGTCACACTGCTCCACCAAGTCTGTTAAATTCAGCCAAGTACATCCATCATATCTAGGCATAATAATATAATATGTTCTATGATTCAGTCATTATTGACTGAAATAATTATAATAAATGTAAAATTTCTCATTCTAACAACTAATATTGTTAAATAAAACTTAACCTGATGTTTTGACTTCTTGCCGAAGTCCTCTTCAGGGGTCAACTGAGGTCGAACTCTCAGTGGTGCTCCAGGACATAATAAACAGTAAGCATACCCTCTAGCAATCTTACTGTTTACATTGAGTTATTATCACCACGGAGAGTTCGAGTTTGACCTCAATTGACTCCTGAAGAGGATTTGGCTAGAAGTTGAAACATGGGGTCAAGTTTTAATTAACATAATTGGCTGTTAGAACGAGAAAAAATTGCAATGATTCAGAGTGGTGATATGGCAAAATATTTCACAAGCCTGCTAATTAATTTCACAAGCCAGGGGAGAGTGAAAATATAGCCTGAGAGTGAAACATCTAGCCATATCACTCTGATAAGTGTAATAAGTGGTTTATTCCATGCTAGATGTCACTGAAGTAGTTATTTGTATTAGGGTTGGTAACTCATGATTGGCTTTCAAACTCTACACAGGCTGCTCTAACCCAGTTGGTTAGGCTTCTTTAGAGAAAAGATAGCTGTAAAAACCCAGAAAACAGGTAAACTAGGCAGTTACTAAATTATACTATAGTATGTCCAAGTTAAGTTGGCCTCAAGAAAAACTTGAATAACTTTAGAACTGATGAAGCAGCTACGCATCTGGGATTTATACCATTTGAAAGCTCTCCCCAAAGAGGTTAAAATATTCCATCAGTACTCTCCTAAACCGGAGGGAAAGTGCTATTCCAAAATATAATACAAAAGTCTATGGGGATAGAAAACCCCCCGCAGCTTTCCTGTTCTACACGCGCCTGAATTTTGTTACGCCGATATCGGTGCAATCGATCACGTGTAAAATTTTCAATGATTTTGTAAACTTTCCACGATTAGTCTAGTGATGAACAATAAATTTTCAAGTAAATACTGTTACGTAGGGCTTATAACTGTGACAAGTAAGTTCATATTGACACTTCAGTATTCCTATGTCGCACAGCATCTTCCATATGGAGTAGTATACAAGTGTCAGCCTCTTCATGAGTGCATGGAACCACATCTTGATGATTCATACAGAGTACGTCAGTGTTGTATGTGGTGATTATCTGTTTGTCATTATTGATACCAACCACACTTCTTGCTAGGAAGAAGAATAACTTGGTTTTGTCATCATTAATGCAAAGAAATTCCTGCCAGTTCCGAGGAATTACACTTAGAGGCTCAACACGTCTTCTAATTCCCTTTCACCTTTTGCTACGTGTGTCAGCTTTCAGGCTTCCAGGTACATACACATCCCAGATAATGTCCAATCTGGAAACATGTCATAGCTGTGAAGTGATGTAAGGAACAAAAACTTCAGTGCAATAATTCTTGAAAGTCCTTGCTGATCCAGGTCGCAGCATGTTGATAATAACAGTACTGTCAAGGATGTTAACCTGTACAGTGGGACTGGATGCATTCTCATTCACTGCAGTTAGATCCTGCAAGCAATGTAAAACGTCTGACTTTGTCCCAGTTCACAGTACACCCATTTGTGATAAAGATGGTGGATAAGTCTGATTTTCGTGTCTAAAAAAACTCATCCAAGTCACCATTGCGTGTTTGAGAAGCTATGTAAATCCGGGAAAAAAGTGAGCAATTACTTTTCAAGGATGACAACTGTTGTTGCTTGCTGCTTGGCTTGACGTCGTCTAAACCGATAGAAGTTGTTTCTCTTGATGAGATCAAAGACTGACACTGTTTGGGTGACAAGTCTCTCATTGTCATGATTTCTCATATTTGTCAAGACCAAGCTTCTCTATCTGGAATACTGCATCTGCAACAGCTGAATCTTCTATGTTGCTGCTATCTAGTACTAGCAGATCATTGCTAGTTTCACAAAAACAGATTTCCTATTTCTGCTTTTACTGCTGCAGAGATTACACGTCTTGTGTGAAAGCTTTTTGCATATGCTGCTTCTGTTCATGGTGATTGCCATTGATGTCCTGCATCCTCTTAATAGAAACGTCAAATTCCTCAATCACACATGCCATCTCAGGTCCAGATACCATCCATCAATGCAAGGCTGCTGGATTCTTGTTAAACCTATAGTGCCACCAGCACCTTTTACATGAGAGTTGTTCTGCTCGTGAGCCTGATCAATGGCAATAGCACAGAATGCATGCCTAGATTTCCCTCTCGTATTACTTGCACAAAAATCATCACATTTAACTCCAGCTGCAGAATAATGGACCAAAATTTGAAATGGGGACATGTAGTAGCCCTTTCAGTTTGCCAATGTTCCAGTGGTATCACTTGGTCTCCGTTGCTCACTTTTTGTTGGTGCTCAGTGTAAGGCTTCTCCAGGCATACTTTTAGAAATGGACTGATGAATTCTTTTGAAGTGCTTTGTTGGTGCACAGACTCGCTCACCATTTGTGCTCAAGCAAGTCACTAGTTCATTTGTGATCGAGCAAAGCAAGCGACACACTATCAGGTTTAACAAAATTGAAAATCGGGGATATTTGTTTGTATATTTGTATGGACGTACATATATTTGTCTGTACCTTGACCCTCGCATTTTTGTGTTTGCTTCGTGGTCTACCCCTTCCCATACTGCCACTAAACATATTCTTTCGGTTTAGTAATCCCGTATCATTCAAGGAGATTTAATTGTTTACCACTTTGTATTATGTAGTTTCTAAATGACACAAGATGCCCTTAGGTCTTAAAACTCACTGTTCTCAACACTGTGCAGTAATTCTTTAAAGCTTCTTCTTTTTTTTCAAGCTGCAAAATGTTATGGCAAAAGGTTACATACCTAAAGATAACATTGTGAAGATATCTAGGGTGGAATAAATAAACAAACATATATACAAGGCCGGCGCAACCGCTACGGTTGGTACGGTTTTGGTCGTAGCACTTCCGAGACATTAAAAAAAAAATTGAATGAATTACGTGCATGCTCAGAAATCTTGCAGCTGTTTTATCCACTGAGCTTGCAATATGACTTCTTCTAGTTATACCAGTATACTACCTGTAGAATCTACAGGTAGTACTAGTACTACCAGTTCTCGTTTTACTCTTCCGGATCTTCCACCAGCCCCTAACCACCCAGCAGATAATTTTGTTTTCCCCAAGAAGTCATTCGGCAAGAAGCAGATAGTGTGGCTTTCATGTCAGGCTCCTTGGTTTAAGCGGTGGTCACATTTGCATTATGATGCTGCCAGAGACTGCCTGTTCTGCCACACTTGTGTTGAAGGCTTCAAAAAACACAAGATGCTTGCATCCTTTGCAGAGCCTTCTTAGGGTGCTAGTTTTGTGCCAAAGGAATATGCTATCAGTTCAAGTCCTATACCATGCTATACTGGGTCCATGACTGTTATAATCAAGGTATTCCTAAGTTAAGATTTTATTCCAATCAAGAGCAAAATCAAGTTGAACTTTGAACTAGCTAAAATTAGCTAAAATTAGTACCCAATAAAAGTTACCGTAAGGTAGGTGAATGTAGGCCCCCAATTTGATGTTGGAATGTCGTGTCACTTTTTAAGTACAACTATATATTTACAAGTTGCTATCAACACCATTTGTTTAGCTAAGTTACTGAAGTATTGGTAATTTTTTGTTATAGATTTCAACTGGTTTTTCTAATTGGAAAGATGCCACTACAGTGCTAAAAAGACATGAGCTCAGTAATTGCCATCGAGAGGCTGTTGAATTGACTATTACTATTCCAGCCACAACTACAAATGTAATGGAGTTGATGCAACACAATCAGGTTAAAGAAAAAGAGAATAATCGAGGCATGCTATTAAAAATAGTATCCAGTATCAGATATTTGGCCAGGCAAGGACTGCCTCTTCGTGGTGATGGCAGTGAGGAGGATGGAAACTTCTTGCAATTATTGCAGTTGAAAGGAGAAGATGATGCTGGGTTACTTGAATGGATGAAGCGGAAAGTTAATCGATATACATCTCACGACATACAAAATGATGTCTTAAAAGTAATGGCTACTAGTATCTTGCGTACAGTTTCAAAATGCTTACAAGAATCACCATTTATCGCACTAATGCTGGATGAGACAACTGACATTTGTAATGATGAACAAACTACCATAGTACTCCGAAGAGTTACTGATTCTTTCGATGTTCACGAAGAATTTGTTGGACTTTATAAAGTACCATCAATAGATGCTGCTACACTTACTAGTGTTGCAAAAGATGCTCTGTGCAGGCTGAACATACCACTATCTAAACTTCGTGGACAGTGTTATGACGGAGCAAGTAGCATGCATGGAGCTCGATCTGGAGTTGCCACGCGAATAATGGAGGATGAGCCCAGGGCAGTTTACATTCACTGTTATGGTCACTCCATAAATTTGGCAATGATGCTATTAAGTTATCATTACCAATCAGAAAAGCACTTGAAGTGAACTAATCAAATACTCGCCCAAACGTGAGGGAGTATTTCGTGAACTGAAATTTTCTCATGTCCTTACTGTAGGTAGCAGATCACCAGGTATTCGTCTACTATGCCCTACCGCTGGACTGTACGAGCTGACGCCCTTGCAAGCATCTTAGACAACTATGAAACATTATTGAGTACATGGGAAGAGTGTTTACAATTGGTGAGAGATACAGAATCCAAAGCCAGAATAAATGGAGTGTGCAGTCAAATGAAAACATTTGATTTCATGTTTGGGGCTGTTCTTGGAGAGATGATCCTCAGGCACTCAGACAATCTCAGCAAGACCCTACAACACAAAGCCACTTCAGCAGCTGAAGGTCAAGTAATTGCTAAGATGGTTATTGAAACAATTGCCAAGGTATGCACTGAATTTGATCTGTTCTGGGAGAAATTACTGAAGAAAGCACAATCAGTTGATATTGAAGAGAGCACAATCAGTTGATATTGAAGAGCCTCAACTTCCCCGTAGACGCAGGGTCCCAAGATGCTTAGATGATGGGAACAGCAGTAGTCATTTTCATCATGAGTCGCCTAAAGCATATTATCGGCAAGTATAATATGAAGCGATTGATAATACTATTAGTTGCTTGAGTGATAGGTTTAACCAACCTGGTTATCAACTATACAGCAATTAGGAGCAGCTGTTGATTAAAGCAAGTCAGCAAGAAGACTTCTCTGAACCATTCAAGACAGTATGTGACTTCTACAAGGATGATCTTGTATCTGATCTGCTACATGTTCAGCTGCGTACATTTGGAATTGATTTTCAGAGTGCTGCTATGCAAGAGGAGGGGGCCATCCGAAGACATCCGACTATTTTTGACATTCGAGCTTACTTTCAAGGACTTTCTGTTTCCCCGAGAAGCTTGTTGAGTCAAGTGAGTCGCGTTGTTCAACTTATTATGGTCATGCCAGCTACAAATGCTAGTTCAGAAAGGTCCTTTAGTACTTTGCGTCGCGTGAACGTATCTTCGAAGTACCATGGGGCAGCAGCGGCTGAACAATCTGATGGTCCTACATGTCCACAAAGAGCTCACTGATGCTGCTTTAAATCTTGAAGAAGTTAATGGCTTTGTTGCAGACTCAGAACATCGTATCAGAATCTTTGGCAAATATTGATTTAAATCATAAATTTTTTTTCTAATTCACTAAATTATTATTGCTAAAATAATCAATATTTCATGAAGTAAAGCAATGAATGTTAGGGTCTCATACAAAACAGTCTTCCCCTGGATCAGCACAATACTGGGCACCAGCAGCTAAATAAAAATACAATGAAAATAATAACTATTAGGGGTGTATCATCTTTGGCCTTACCACTAAAAATGTGCTTGCTCCGGGCCTGATATATATTCTCTTTAATAGGCTTTTTAAAACAATACAGAATTAAAAATATTTGACTGCCTCAGGGGAATCAAATCCAGGACTGCTTGCTTATTGCACAAGCACACTGCCACTGGCCTAGCTTACCAGTTTTATGGATTCTTTAGTAAAGCCTAACCAACTAGCAGCTGCTAAAATATCAACTGGGACTGTTGAGGAATCCCTAGAGAGTTTTACAGCCAATTTTATACCATGTGTTGCCAGCCCTAGATACAAACTACTGCAGTGAAGATATCTAGCATAGAATAAACCACTTATTACACTCAACAGAGTAATATGGCAAGATGTTTCACTCTTGGGCTTTATTTTCACTCGCTTCTTGGTCAAGAGAATAAACTTGCCTGCTCGTGGAATATTTCACTGTATCACACTCTGACCCATGTAGTAAGTACTAAATATATTAATATCATTAATAAGTACTAGGTAGCAATTTACAAATGATTGCATTAGGTAATTTCTTACTCAGTTATAATCTCCTAAAGAAATGTTGTCTGACAGCCTTTACTGTTTTGAAACTTCCAACGACTGCCTTTTGGAATCCGAGAGACTTGCATATCAAGTCAGCAATATCGCTTGTGCCTTCAACAAATTTATTGCTAATGATTCCTCTCCTTAAATGAGGCTCCACTAGGCTCAACTCAACAATGCCAAATGAAACAGATGTGTTGACAGGGTGGTCGTCAGGTGGACAAAGTTTCAGTCTTCCTTTTGGTACAGGGTGGTCTGGAAATCAATATAGAAAAAGGGACTGCATATAGGCATGTGCAAATACTTGGAAACCTAATATGAGGCTAGAGTATTAATCATTATAGATGTATTCTCTCTCTTTCACAGGTTTTTTTCTTTTAACAATACAGAATTAAAATTCGGTTGCCACTGGGAATCGAACCCAGGACCGCCTGCATAATGCACAAGTGCTCCTGCCACTTAGCTATGACAACCAGCCAGCAAACAAACGCTCCAATTCTGTATTTATACTGTTAAGGGATACTGCTGTGCTACGGTCTGACTCTCAACAGACCACAAGAATTCTCTTTTTTCAAAGATTCTTTTTATTAATTGAATATTTTTACTTCAGTAATTTATCACTTTTTTTTCTGTATTGTTAAAAAAGCCTGTGGAAGAGAGAGAATACATCTAATGAGTAAAATATTGTATGTTGGTTAATCACATTTAAGGAAAATTTAATTAAGCTTATTTATATATCTCAAATGAGAAGTTTTCAGCCATTACTCAATGTGCTTGGCATGACTGTTTACACAATGCCGAAAAAAATTGCAAATTGGCCAATGGCTACATATTAATCCAGAGTTGAACACAAAAATACGTATTTTGATTGGTATTCATTGAGATGATTAGTGCATACAACATACTTATATATATATATATATATATATATATATATATAATACTTATTACATGAGTGAGAGTGTGATATGGCAAAATATTTCAGGAGCAGGCTAATTAATTTTCATGAGCCAGAGGCGAGTGAAAATAAGGCCTGAGAGTGAAATATCTAGCCATATTACTCTGACAAGTGTAATAAGTGGTTTATTCCACACTAGATATCTTCGCTACTGTAGTTAGTACTAGTGGAAGGGTAACTCACAGCCTTAAAGTTGGTTGAAGGGGCTACCCACACCCCCAGCTGATATTTTAGAAGCTGCTCTAACCCTGTTGAGCAGGGTAAAGAGCAGGGTACACCAGAGGAAGGTAGCTGTAAAATGGAGAAAATTGAAAAGTTTGGCAGGTTTCTATAACTACAGGGGTAATGAGCTTGAGCAGTACGTGAAATAACAGCATGAAATATCGTGAGTTATTTCACAGGTCATGTACCTAAAAATATCATTGTGAAGATATCTAGGGTGGAATAAATAAATAAATATATATATATATATATATATACCAGAACTCTAAGTAAATAAAACATTACATTGTATTCTCTTGGTGACTTGACTATTAGACCTTGTATTGTCAAGTAAGAACAAATCTGTTACATGAGGGTATATAGCAATGGTGTGGATGTTTTTTCGGTAAAGGGAGGCTCCAGGGCAATCTTTGGGTTTAACAGTGTTCATGTGAGATATCACCTCATTAGATTGTGCCCCAAAATTATGAGGGGACTCCAGCCCCCTTCCTATGCCACTGTATAGCTATGGCAAACAGTGTATTATCCAAGATAACTTACCACACCACGCACTAATAGAATATAGAATGTGACCTTTTTTTGAACCTATCTGCAAACATCTCTCCTCTTCTATCTCTGTAGCTCTTTGCCTTTTTTTCCTGGCATTACTTCGGAGTATTTTGTTTGAATTTATTTTGCCCACACTAATGTTAAGATTTTAAAGTAGCCTACAGGGGTGAACACGCATTGACTTCTTTGAACTTTACCATTATAAATATATATATATATACCAAAGACTCAATAGAGAATTGTTATATAGTGTGAGTCTCACCTTGTTCACCCAATAAACTTCTACATTAAGTCCTTAACTTACCTTTGCCTTTCTTGCATATAATATATTATTTATGTAATTTATGTAATTTAAATAGAGAATAGAGAATTAGTATGCATTACAGCTACTTAGCGCACAAAAGCTGGGAAATAATGTCACATATAATATATTATTAACCCTTTCACCGCCAAGTTTACATGGGACTTGTATTCACAATAGACCAAATTTAGTTAACACCCATGGCATCAACATCTATAAATTATAATATTTATTCTTTAATAGCTAAATTCAATCAGTATTATTTATAAACTGTTCTTCTTTTAAATAAAAACTTACTAAAATCTCCTTGCTGTTCTACTAGTAACTACTCATCATCAGTACTCATATCATCTAAAATTGAACAGTCTGCCACAGTATCTGAAAGATAGTCAAGAGAATCTCTTGATAATAATTGCTGGCCCATGAAAGCAGTAACTTCTTCTGTTTTTCCATTTTGTTCACCTTCACTGGAGCTATCTACTAGGCCGAATACATCGTCACTATCTTCACTATCCAGAACACACGCCAGGACCTCGTCTCGCGATAGCCTCGCCATTTCTTTACTCAAACTACTTTGAACTTTCAGGAAGTATTACCCTTAGTTACCGTTGACGTAATTATTCTATATTAAGAACAATACTAAAATAGTCATTTCTAAAGCTTTTAAGCTTTGTTGCGTGTCGATAGCATGAACGGTTGATTTTTTATACTTTTTTAACACGGCCGTACTGCTGAGCGCCATATGGCGCTTATGGCGGTGAAAGGGTTAAATGTAATATATTATTTATGTAATTTACACACACATACCAAAGACTCAATAGAGAATTGTTAGTGTGGGTCTCACTTTGCTCACCCAATAAACTTCTACATTAAGTCCTTAACTTACCTTTGACTTTCTTGCATATAAGAGATGACACTGTTTTTCTGCAGTTGCTGTAGTTACTAATAGTGTGGGGACATTGCAAGATGTTGAGATAGTGGCGATTTCCGCAATTTATATTGTAAATTAATATTGGATAGTCTGTTCTAATAATAAAGAAATAATCATTCAAACATGTTAAAATTACATATATTATATTGACAAGTAATTGCAGGAATGTTTACAAATGACTTGAATAATTTTTAACTTACTTTGGTTCACTTGTATTAAACTTATGAAACTCAAGACCAAGTTGTCTGCATATGACTGTAGACTCACGGAAGAAATCATAATATGAAAGACATATTTGAGACCAGTTTGCAGGCGACTGTCCATCAGTCAAGTATATCTGAACATTACCCGTGTACATATCATTTGTAACATTTAATTTATCAAGACGAACATCTCCAATGTTCGGAGTTATACCTATACAAATTTCAAAGCAATAGCAATCACTGGCATGTTATAGGGGTGGATTCTTTATTGCTATAGTTATGTAGTAGAAAACTAGAAGGTCAGTAGTAATTAGACTAGCGATGTGCTTGAGCACAAATGGCGAGCGAGCCTAAAACTACACTATTTTTATATGATTGATTTTACTTCTAATTCTTAAGCTACCAAAAATAAAATTGATGTTTTTAAATTAGATATGGTAAAGGAATTTCAGTGCCATAGTGACCACTCGCCGCAACCGTTTGACTTGAGAAAAAACAACAACAAAACAATACACGGTATTTAAACATTTTCTTTGTGATATTCGTTAGCTAAGTAGTGGCTGTTACACGTACAATGCTTTCACATAACTGGACATACCTACACGAAACTTACCTTCGTGGCTAGTCTAGTGGACAATGCATTTTCAAGTAAATATTATTAGGCACGGCTTATAACCATGATAAATAGCGCATTGACTGACCACTGCCATTAACTCAAATAGAAACAGAACTCGAGTAAGTTTTCAAGTTTTAACTGCACCGCAAAAGAATTCAAAACAGTAAACAATTCAATTTCTAGGGTGATACGGGTTATGATCGATAACTCAGAGGATTCTGTTTAGTTAAGTTTCGGATGGGGTCGACCACTGAACTAACACAAAAATGCAAGGGTTAAAGTACAAAAATAACATACGTACGTCCAAACATATATATAAACAAATATGCCCGATTTTCAAATGTGGTACCCCTGATAGTGTCTCACTCACTCACACACCTGTTCAGTTGTAGATTCACCAATTTGGGTTACTCTACAACTACTAATACAGAATGATATGCAACTAAAAGGAATGTTTGATGAGTGATGTGATTGTCATGTGATAGTAATATTAAAGCACGAGTGAAAATAATGTGGAACAGTGTATCACAATTAGCTACACATTTATTCCAATGTTGGTAAAATAATTGCTAGTTTGTTTTATGATAAGACAGTTACAAGTGGTTTTAGTATGTTTTAAAGTCACTCAGTGCATACGATGTATGCTTTCTATTGATTTAAGTAAGCTTTTTAGATGCATAAGAAAGAAATGAAAAAGTGTAAAGTTATAATGGAAAAAAGTGCATCCTATGTAATGTTTGATAGAAACTCACTTATTTACACTAGGAAAGTGAAGTAGCTCTAATCTTATAATCTATAGATGCGCCTGAAAGCTGTACGTGTTTATAAGCATATAAAACGCAGATTATGTTTATACCAAAAATTATGTAGCGCTATTTTGTTACTCTATAAAAAATACTATACTATAAATGCCAACTTTATTCTATTAGTAAGCTTGAAGTCAGGTTCTTTAAAGTGTAGCTATTCATATTAAAATAAACTTTTATTGACATCTAGCTACTGTTTTGTTTTTCTAAGTAACTATTGCTATAATAAGTTACCTTGCACTTGAGAAATAATTAATAGAAAGAATGAGGCTTGCAAATTGTCCATATCCTCTGCCAACTCAGAGGTAGCTATTCAATGAATAGATCTTCAGTGTCCACGACTATGGTTAGGTTCAGCAGGAGTGGATGCTTCTCGCGCAGCCCGACACGGTCCAAGTAGAGGTACGGTAAAGGGTGTAGATTACGCGCTAGTGGTAGATTAAAAAAAGGGCGTAACTCCGCTCAAGGAACACTGATAATTGGTTAGTGTGGGGGAGGGCACCTCCTCCGATCGGTTGACGCACAAGACGGACCAAAATGGACAGAGACTGACAAACAAACGGAGTCAGACGCGCAAACGAATGGATACGCTAACAGTCTTAAACAGACTGAATCTGACAGACTGACAAAGAGGTGAACAAACAGAAATGAGTATAGAAAGTTGGCATACTGGCATAAATAGCTATAGCTCTAAAGAAATTGCATATGAAGCCTCTAGGGTGGACGACAAATATTTGCTTGTGGTGAGATAGGTATTTTATTTTTATTCCACCAGAACCATGGTGCTTAAGGGGTGGCTGTGGGGGAGTTCGATACCGGCCGCGGGAATGAAGATCACACGGCAAGGTAGATCCCCGTTTGGTACACTGCCACCAGACTCCACTCGTCTCCCGAGGTCAACTTTAACAAGCCAGGACTAACTACTGGAGCTAATCTAACTATATGACATACAAACAATACACCATAATAATAATAAACACTGATGACATTCACACACTTCATCTCTTTCTTTTTTCTTCTCTAGCCAGTCTCTATCTTTGAATCTTCCTCTTCTTTCTTCTCCACTCCAGCGGAGGGCGGCACCACAGTGGCTAGGTAGAACCAAATACTTAGTGCTCTCTTTTAACAAAGGTGAATGTCTTGAGTTATAGGAACTTACCTTTTGTTTCAGCAGCCATATAACTTTCTCCGTAGCTAGTGCATCATTTCCTGTTTGATGGGTTTGAAAAATTTTCAGCGTTCTCTTTAGTCTTTTGTAGCCAAGAGTATGAAAATGGGGAAGACTAAGGGACTCCTTTTCTTCATCCTTTTTCTGTATTGGTGAGTTATTACTGATAAGGTGCAGTAGCTACCTAAAGTTAGAGTAATAAGAAAAGTATCAAGAAATGGACGAATGAATTTTGCCAGAATAGCATCAAATGTACACACCACAATCTGCAAGTCACAATTAAGTGAATTCAATTGCTAAACCTCATCATTAATGGACCACTATATAACTTGTACAGGGTCTAATTGTACTAATGTAATATGCCACATGCATGTATATAATTAGCTTTTTGGGGAAAATTGCTACAATTATAACAATGGTCATTTGAATGTTTATTGCATAGTTTTTAATTAGTCACACTGAATGATACAGACTAACGCTTTTATAATTAATAAATAAATAGCCAGCTATTCATTTTGGACCACCTCCAAACTTTATTGTGAGGCTCAAATTATCAGTTCTTCCTGCAAATGAGTCTGTCGATAAGGGAGCATCGTAATAGAAATCAATGTGACTCCGGTGGCACCACAAGGAACACAGTATGTGGTAGGTTTAGTTAGGCACTAGTGTACGTATAAGTGTTTGTGTTGTAGTATTTCATTATAAGCTATCATACCAATGGTAATGTAACTATATTTTATAAAATTATTGTCATAGTTTTATTGTTTTATTGTGTTTTATATATTCAAAGAAGTGATTTATTCGATGAGATATTGGAACCTGATTATAGCACAGACTATGGATTAGCTATTTCTATGTTGCATGATATTTTTGTGTACTTCAGATTCTTCCTTGTACCTTCTATTTTCATTATCTTGAACCGATAACTTCTTCAAGAACTATGTACATGCCATTACTATTAATTCAAGGAAGTTTATCACAAGGACAAGAACCAGAGTGTTTCTTCCCCTATAGGGGAACGGTCCTTGGTCAGGAGGTGGGGCTCACACGTTTTCAATGGTAGTCTGCATCCATACTCACTCACTTAATCTTAGAAAGCAGGGGCTCCCTCTCCTCCTCCCTAGAGCAATACTCTGTGGGTAGTAGGAGATGTTTCAATGTTAGTTTGCATCCATATTGACTTACTTAATCAAGAATAAATTGCTCAGAATATTTTGCATCTGGAGAACATATAATTATTCAAATTACCATTAGCCCCCCTAACAGCTTCACGTGTGCTCCAACTGTCAATGTGTGGGTCTAGAAATGACTGACAATTGTGTTTTCCATTTCTTTAAGATTCAAGTACTCATCTTAAACCCAATTGTGAGTTGAGTCTCAACAATATTTTAAGTACTAATAGAATTAAATAAGTGGATAAAACATTCATAAATTTCTTCTTGAGCTGAATGAAAACTTATGTTTAGCATTCATTCGTATAAACTACCAACTTAGGCATATAGCTACATGTATAAACAGAGATTGGAAAAGCAAGCTTATTACTTAATTTCAAATAAAATCTGCTGTGTCTGGTACTCATCTATCTGAACTACATTCATGGCTTAGTAATAACTCTGTGCATGACTGATAGGTGCAGGAAGACCTGATGCATCTGGCCCAAGTCCTACCCCTAGCCCGAGACCTTAATTTAAGCCTAGTAATCCAAATCATATTAACAGAGAAATGGTGCAATGCTAATATGAGTGAAAACTTGAATGAACACAAGCACTACACAATACTTCAATGGAATTTTTATATGGTAGAAACTGAATTGGAAAATTTAGCTCGAGAGACTAGAAGTTAGCTGCCATCAGTTAAAAATAATATTCCCATGAGCACCGAGCCAGTAAAAATCATGAGACAAAAATCAAGGAAACTCTATATTCAGATGACACCTGAAAACAACAGAGACATAGGTTTAGATCTTTGACTGAAATAATTATAATTAGTAAATGTTTCCTCTCTGTTGTAAATACAATAGAGATTAAATACAGCATAAATACAAGATAATATAGCTAAATACAATAAAGTTTAGTGGGCTGTCTATAAAGTAGTGGCTACTCTCGATTCTTGAGAATCTTCAAGTGCTCAATATACATATCTCTCTGCACAGAGTAATCTTGTAGCAGTTTATCTCCATCAAGGTCCTCAGGAAATCCTCCAACTTTCAAAAACTTAGCAAATATTTCACTCAGCATGAAATCATGAATAGATTCAAAGGTAACTTTTCCATTCTGCAATAGTATACGTAAGCAGTCAGGGGTAGGGCTAGTTCCAAAATATGTTTCCCACTTACATAAATAACATATTTCCCATGAAAGCAGATTATGTGGGAACATTCCAAGATGATACTACTGAAGTCGGTCGGTCCTTTCTAGTGATTTATGCAAAATTAGAGTGCCTCTACCAGGGTTCTAGTAATATATGTAATATTATTTATGAGCTAATATAATCCCAGAACAAAGTCAAATTAGAAATGCTACCAATCTATCCTGGGATGGACTTGCCTTGGACTGTTCCAGTAGCATGAGTAACACAGATTGTATGTTCTTAGAGTATCCCTCAGTCACACATTTGTTCAACTCCTTCTCTGCCTCCACCTCATCACTTAAAGTTTCTTGAATTCCCTCAGCCTCTTTCACTGTTGTTTCATGATAGTGAAAAGTCTTGACGTTCAAGCTTTTCTGTTTCTTCAGCTGTGAATCAATGGCACTCATCTCAGAGTGAAGAAGAATACCGTCATCTGTAAAACAATGAAATGAACTTATTATCTCGCTACTGTATCATACAACAACAGTATCTATTTATCCATGAGTTATCTCATCATAATCTTAAAAATGATCCTCATTGCTCCATCACAATAACTGACACATGCTGTGTACTTACTGTCAAATTTGTCTGCCTCTCTTCTAAGCTGTTCAGTTTATTTTTCAACTCTGCAATCTGAGTATCCTATTCAAAGAGATACAAAATGTGATGAGCATATTCACAAAATAGGACAGGTTTGCTCACCTTGGCAGACAGAAGTGCCAAAACTTCTTCTTCATTGATAATGGTTGCTAGAAATGTATATATAAATATCATTCCAAGTAGCTTATTAAAAAAGTATATCTTACATTGTTGTTGGCTGATATCAATTGACTGCAAGTGATCTTTGGCATTTTGCAGTTTAGCTAAAAATTAAAGTTAAATGGTTGTTATTATCTGACATAGTAGAGTATTTTGTTAAGTCACTAAAGTTTATAATACACTTTTAATGTACTCAACTGGACAAACACCTGTATTATATTATATTATATTATATTATATTATATTATAGCTAATGTGTATATTACTTTTTATATATCTAGTTATACCTAGGGAAACAATTGTCAAAAATATCTTGCAAATTTTAAGATTATATTCTAGCAATAATATTGATACTTTTGTAATTGTTCACCCTGTTATTGCTTTTGTGTCCATCTAGACAATGAAATAGAACATGCACTCCCTCCAGCTCTACCTCATGCCAGTGTTATTAGAACCATATATAACAGACTCTCTCGTGCCCTGGATGAAACCAATTTCTTTTCTACTAGACCACACGTTATGTCTAACTACACAGTGATAGGATCTCCCTCCTTCTCTGACATTATCAGGATAGAGGATGCTATTCAGGTGACAGATGAACACTCTTCTTGTTGAGCTGTCAGTATGTATTGAATCTTCTCTTGAATTATTTCTTGTGTAGGCCTCAATTTTAGACGGAGTGAATAATGTGACATTTCTAAGTCAAGAGTACTTAAACTTAAGCAGTAAGTTCAACTATTTTTACATGTTTGACTGAGTCACTCGAACCTGTAGATGTCCTACTATGTCCATTCCTTCTACTTTCACTTTCCTCACGATGGTCTCTCTCATGTTCACTGACATTGTCAGATTTTGTTGTTAGACTTGTTATTACTAAAAATAAGAAGCACATAGGATGCAATAGCAATCTTTTTTAATTTCATCATACATACCTTCTTTTTGGCTTAGAAGAATGAAAAGGAGACATATCTGTAGGTCATAAAGAAGGATTTTAATAGCTCTACTTGTTCAATTTTACCAGTTTAAGTACTTACTGAGAAGATGAGGCTATAAATGATTCTTTTGTACTTGGTTTGTAAGGAGTTGTAGTAGTGAATGATTTTGATAGTGAAATCTGTAGTCATTCTAAAGTATTGTCCAACCATTATCACAGTCTCAGATCTGCCAATTCCATCTCTCAACATCTCACAAGGGTACGTAATTGTCCTTCCTAGCACTTTAAAATTGCAGTTAATGAAATTCATTGGACTTTCAAAATTCATTTCTAGCATCAGGTCACTGAAACCACTTTTATCCAAAATCCATTCAGAATAAAAAGAGACGAAAGAAATCATTCCTGAAGATGTTCCATCAGTATGGCTTTTATCTAGATAATAAAATAATATATTAAAAATGTAATGAACTTTAATTTAATTCTTACCTTCAAGCAACATTAGACTGTTGTAGTTGAAGACTATTAAGGTCATCGATATCAAAAAGGTAACAGCTCCAGTAACAGCGGCGACTATTAACATAGTGTTGCGCTGTTCTTTAACAAACAAAAAAAAGTCTTTTTTTTTAACCAGTTTCAGCTTAGTTAGTACTTTGTGAAAAGGAGATTGATAAAATAAACGCTTTTACTGAACGCTAACTAATAAGCATGGGAAAATTGAGCACGCAATTGGCAAAAGTTAGCGCGCAGGGCAAACGCAGCATGAGCAAAGGTGGGTGGAGCAAATGTTAGGAAGTCTGGCGTTGGCAGTTAGACTCTTTACCTACTTCACGGGGATTTTTTTTTCTTCCCCCTCTCTCTCTATGCATTCTGTGGGTAACCACATGGCAAGATAAGTTGAACCTGAACAAGCCAATGTATTGCATTTGACCAGACCCTTCATCAGTCATGCGGTAGGTAAAGGGTCAGGCTACGCTGGACTAATGTTAAGCTAAAACTGTGACTCCCAGCACCCTTACTGTTTCGATAAAGCCTAGACTGCGAATTGGGGGTCGAAAACCTACTAGAGTAGACAACTTTTTGTTTATAAGCCTGTATTTCATAAACAAACAATACAAGTCATCGTGAGTTTATAGCTAACAAAATCAGTAAAATTCGAGTTGCTGTAAACAGTAGTCCAAACATCATATGATTATTTGTGGTTAGTGAACTTGTAACTGTGTGTAGCTAAAGTGTGCTTTACGCTTGTTGGTATTGAAACTTTGTACATAATGATATTCTTACACAAGTTGAAATCATATCTTTCATGCCAGCAGTGTTCTGGTCATCAAGTTTCTAGCATGCAAAGTAATGCCAACTCATTTGTATGTTCTTCATGGGTATGGCGCCCAATTAGGTTGGTCTGATAGAGTTTTAAATATTTTGAATTCTACCGTGTGTCGTTACGCCACCCACCAGAAAACGCCGGTTTTTATTGCACCGCGTACTAGGATTACGTCATCTGGTAAGCTGACCCGGGAATAAAGAGAATTGTAAGCCGATTTTCAAGGCTAATATTTTGTGAAAATATTCCTAGTAAGCCCTCAACTAAGCATTATTTTAAAGAATAACTCTTACATATTAATATCCACCTTTTGCTACTTAAGTATCCATTATCTACTGCTATTTAGATGGCTCTTTCTGAACCTCGTTTCGATCAGTAAATGTGAATAGCCTCAACTAGTCACTATTAAACAGCGTTCCTGACCTCTCTTTTGCTCTCATAATTTAAGTGCTTGTCTATTTAAGGTAGAACTATCATATCTGAGAATTTAAAGCATGTTCTTAGAATGTAAGGTTATTTTGTAGAGGTGTAAATATAGACTATAATGAGACAGCTTCATAAAGATATTAAATGAACACATGTCTAATATAAAGAAGTTATGGTCATACTAAAAATGTTATAAGGTTATCATAACATGACTATATTAAATAACAGTTCTTTGACATTAAATAAAAATGTAACTGAAGGATTAATTCTGTTGAGTAAGTGATGTGACCGTGAAATAATAACTAAAAAAAAAAGACAAAAACAAATAACATCACAAAAGTAAGAAAGAAAAATGGGAGAAAATTATGGTGTTTAGTCATCATCACTACTGGTTTCATCTTCACCATCGGTGATGCTATCGAAAAAATTGACACTTGCCACATCTTCAACACTGTCACAGTCGCTTTCACCTTCACTGCTGTCATCATCTGCTTGATCCTCAATTTGATCAACTCCAAATATGTCTTCCATCAGAAGGTCAATTTCTTCATCTAAGGTAGTGTATCTACACAATAAATAGATTTTATATGTGTGTTCCACTGATTTATTTGTTCACCATTGAAACTTAATTTTATTTTAATATAGATTAGTTTTAATATGATTGTATAAAATAATTTTATAGTAAAATAATTATATTGTATACACACATCAAAAAATTACCTTTCAATTCTGACCAGTTCATCTTCTTCTTGGTGTACAATATCTTGTGTGTTTTGGCAATTGGTACAGCGACATCCAGCACCACAAAGTCTGGAACTTTTTTTACAGCCACATCTTCCAGTTCTACATCCTGACTTGCAACCACATCCATTCATGAGTAGTTTCACATTTTGCCTCACTGATTGGATGTTTTCCGCTGTATCCCAAAGTATTTCAATGCTCTGATGTCCTACAATCCAACCATTGCCATTCAGGGAAGCAAGCATCATTTCGTTGCATTCTGCCTGCTGCACATATGAAGTACCCAACAACTCCTTAGCCAGTGGTAATGAAGAGCATCAAAAGATGGTATACTCTCATTTTCTGTGGATATTCTATCCCAAATGGTCTGGCGTATCAAATCAAGCCACTTCTTGTGTCTCTCTTCTATAGCAGTTGAAGGTTCAATTGAATTCATGAGAGAAGATGGAGTTTCCCCCAAGAAAGCATTTGCATGCTTTTTGAAGTAAGCACAACCAACTAGTCTAATGAACGGAAATTGGCTTGCTTTGGCTTGTTCTAACAAGTTTGTATGTGAAATGACTTCCACAAATGGTCCAGAAAGATCAGCTGCAATGAATTTTGCATATTGAAAGAATACTTTGTAGAAAAACGCCTTGCCTATCCCAGAAAAAAAGGATATATAATCGCAACCAGTGCAAACAAACAGTGTCTGAAGAACTCTTGGAATGTGGGAATCATGAATGTGAACTAAATCTGGATCTCGTTTCAGCAGGTCAATCAGGATATTTAGATTAATTAACTTTAGATCCTTATCACTGGGTTTACTGAGTTGAATGATAACAGAATCCCCTGCTGAAACCAAAGGAAGACCGATATGATAAACATCAGTATCTGGAGACAAAATAAACTTTCTTCTACCTGCCAAATGTTTCATATGTAGCCAGAGTCTAGTGTCTGATTCATCTACACGTGATTCTATAACTGACCACAAATATGGACCCTCATTTTTTGTGACAACCATGCTTGCTAATGTTCCTGTGGCTCCAGATGTGACAAACTTTTGCCCTTCAGCTAAAAATGTCCTGATGTTACCAACAAGATATTCAGAGAGGTAAGTAGTTAATTTTTGTTTGCATATTCTGCACTTAATAATACTTTGCCATTTTACAGGAATCTCAGCATCATTGAAAAAAATAAAACAAGTGTGGTCATCAGAAAGTGTATCTCTTCGTAACTGTTCAAATTTTTTAGGATTCTCAGTCTGTCTTCCTGGATCATCAAAAAGTAAATGTATTTCTTGGCTTCCCTTCTTGAGATAAGGTACTATGAATCGCCTCATAATAAAATTTCCGTAGTCTTTCATGACTTTGTTACTATGTAGTGGTTTCGTATGTATCAAGAACATACCTTCTAAAATAACTGAGTCAGGAATCCAGTTTGTTGGGAGAGTGTGACTAATTAATGTGGTATTTTTATATCTGGCTTGAAAAAAATTGGTAGCAATGCTTTTCTGGCCTTTCACAGGTAGTCCATCAGTGGTACATATTGCACGAGGATATTCTATGTACTGCTGGCCAATGATGTCTGGATTTTTTCCAATCTTATTTGCATATGCTATTTTTCTTCTCATACACTTTTGGACTTTCTTTAGTTCTTGCTGTGCTACATTAGTTCGTCTTTTTGATTTATTTTTACTTGAACTAAACGTTTGTAACTTTTTCCTTCTCTGGGGAACTTTGACACTTGGATTTTTTAAATAGTAAGCCTGTATTCGTTGTTCAAAAAATTCCCTTCCTAAATGATTAAAATTTAGTAGGTCATGTCTTTGCACTACATTTGCTGTTAGGTGCCGAAAAGGATTAATTAATCCCCTGTTTTCAGATATGTGGCAAGGAAAAAGTTCATATTCATTAATTTTTTCGAGCATACATGCAATATTTTTACTAGACTTGATTGCATTGTGCTCGGACTTATACATAATGGGTGAAGCTTTACTGGCTGAAACTTTTTTGGGGGGGAAAATTTGAGTTTTGAAATTGTCCATTGTTTTCACACGATGTGGAATATAGTTGACTATACGGTTGATCATATTTATTGTCGGTTTCACAATAGCTTGCTTTACATCTTTATTAATAAGCATTTCATGACATTCGTCCAACCCCACAGAATGAAGAACTTTGCCTGTTACACTTAGTGCAAACCCCCCTCTTTCAAAATACTTCAATAACTCAGCTGGCATATGCAACACATCTACAATATGCTGAGATATCAGTCTCTGATATATGGGGTGGTCAAATGCAGTAAAATTGGCAGCCATTAATTTCACTGATGCCAATCGTAGAAACCAGTTCTCACTTCTGATAGCCAGAAATAATGAAATATAGGGCTGGCAATCTGTAAAAACAAATCCACTCCAAAATTTCCAGGTGTCATCAGAGTCTGCCATTTTCTTGACATATCTAATGAATTCGTCATCAAAATCATTTCGCTGTTCTTCAAAAGATCTTATTATACTGTATACTGCTAACTCATCATAGTTAGTGTTGGCAAAGTCACTCAATATACTTGTTACAATTTCATCCACCTTATTGGAATTAGAATTAGCCTTAAAACATTGAAGCATGCTCCTAAAAAGAGCCTCCCACACTTCCATCAAGAAACGATGAGTTCGCTTGAATTGTGTACATCCACCAATGGATTGTGTTGGGTAACTGCTAAAATTAGCCAAATCCTTTAAGCCAGCTTCAAAAAACGGTTTCATGATACAACATTGGTAATTTTTTAATAGGTGCCAATCTCCAGGATATGGTATTAGCCAGCTTAGATCTTCACCATATTCATGCTTAATTGCCTGAATGACATTGTACGTTTTAGCATCTCCTTCAAGCACAAGGTACTTGTGATTATGTTTAATAATATATTCAGCATGAAGTTCACCAACAATATTTAGGACAGTGTCCTTGCTATCTGCTATTTCATCCATTACTTTGATGTACTTGACTATACCCACTTCTGGCTCAGAAATATTAGATGCATATGAGAAAAATGTTTGAAACCCTATGAGTTGTTCACTTTCACTGTTTCGAAGTAAAAAATAGCTGATTGCATGTGTAATAAACTTTTTCACTTGATCAGTTTCAATACCTGAAACCCTAAAATTTTCAAGAGACAGTGGAACTAAGTTAGGCTTGAAAATAGTGTCATTGGACATAAAATCATATGTAAGAGGGTTACTATTAACTGATGGTGGTGTTGATAACTCTGTACTTGTACGTGCTCTACCACGTTTTGGAAAGGGAGACCGCAAATCTTTGATTGGTGATAAGAGAGCATGAGATCGCTTGACACAACATGACCCACTTAATGAAGGCTTGGTTTGAATGGCCTGTACTGTAGTACCATGCCAACTCAGTTGCTGGTTTCCACTATAAACTTGTGAATAACTATTCAGGAAATCAATGTTATCCATGGTAAATATGGTCAGATGACTGTCATTCATATTATGCATGAGTCCTTGCATACTAGTAAGCTGAGTTATTGTTTGTATATGACGCAATAATGTGTCATAACTCACACACACACCTAATCTATTGAAGATTTTAATTAACTCTGCACTTCCATTGTGAGTGTCAATAACATCTGTAAGTAACAGATGAAATGGAAGTGAGCTGGTTTTATCGACACAAAACATGATTAAATGCAAGATAAAAAGACATCTAAGATTTTTTATCTCACCATCATAGATTTGCGGATGTTCATAAGTAAATCTGTCTTTGCTTTGTGTAATGGAGCATACCATATTCCATAGTATTGGGTCAGTGGATTTTATTTGATCCTCAACATCTAGCAATTCTTTTGAATGCTTGCATTGCTCTGCCTGCATGCATATTCGTTGACTCAAATCCCTGTACACTCCTTTATAATCGAGTGTTT
>WLWD01004366.1_pt1 | contig 31462 bp, 18 predicted proteins | sample 6712731 | NCBI WGS metagenome assembly WLWD01 (sample SAMN12718690, study PRJNA576275) | sponge metagenome | isolation source: marine sponge | host: Mycale hentscheli | place: New Zealand: South Island, Marlborough, Capsize Point | collected 2014-11-01
TAGACACAGCATATAGACACTGAGAGTGACTAGACTAGACACAGCATATAGACACTGAGAGTGACTAGACTAGACACAGCATATAGACACTGAAGAGTAACTAGACTAAGACGCAGCATATAGACACTGAGTGACTAGACTAGACACAGCATATAGACACTGAAGAGTGACTAGACTAGGCACAGCATATAGACACTGAGAGTGACTAGACTAGACACAGCATATAGACACTGAGAGTGACTAGACTAGACACAGCATATAGACACTGAGAGTGACTAGACTAGACACAGCATATAGACACTGAGAGTGACTAGACTAGACACAGCATATAGACACTGAGAGTGACTAGACTAGACACAGCATATAGACACTGAAGAGTGACTAGACTAGACACAGCATATAGACACTGAGAGTGACTAGACTAGACACAGCATATAGACACTGAGAGTGACTAGACCAGACACAGCATATAGACACTGAGAGTGACTAGACTAGACATAGCATATAGACACTGAGAGTGACTAGACTAGACACAGCATATAGACACTGAGAGTGACTAGACTAGACACAGCATTTCGGACATTTTTTGTATATCATTTAATCCTTTAACTGTGTATTATTTTAGCATGTATGGGGCTAGATTGAGCTTACTCTGTCTCCAGGGAGTTACAACTTTCAATTAAGATGGATGAGTGGGCTTCAATTATAAAGACAATTTGAACAGAAATAAAGGTCACCTTCATTATTTACTTTTTAACTTTGTTTGCTTACAAAATTTAAATACTTCAAGAGGGGTGAGTGCCTCTTCCTGCCCCCTGGTAATAATATACATTTATTGACAACTCTAATGCAGTAGAGAATCCATTTAGCATAATTCTCGATATGACTTGCTGACCTTGAGCCTTACTGACGTCTCTCCCAGTTTAATCAAGTAATAAATTTCTACCTTATAGATTTCTACACATGTTTATGTCCTTTGTTGAAAAAGAAAGAAACAGGAATATTGATTTTCTTTTATTATTAAGGATTGATTATTCTCATTTTCCCTTTATAATTCTCCTAAATACCCTTATTGTTCTAGAATTATTCCACTATGCTAGTACATGTCTATTGTTCCAGAAAAAAAAGCTAGCATAATCTGGCAGGGCCTAACTGCGGGTAGTCTGACCTCCATATGGCAGGTACACCAGTGAAAGAGTTTAAATATGGATGTTACTTACAGTTAACAGAGAGAGAGAGCCCAAAGTATGAATTATGAATGAGAGGAGTGTGTGGACATTGAAGGTGGTGTTAAATTAGAGGTGTAATCCCTAAGAATCTTCTATGGTCCCATGGACAGTCCCAGCAAGAAGGTATCTTGTGTTGACGATGTTATCGTGTTGCTGCAGGTACTGAGGCACGAATTCTTCAATTATGTGGAAAGTTCTTCATATGTTCCCAAGCCACACCTCCCTCGCATGATTAATAGAAGTGTGAAGGTGGTTCTTTCCAAAGTCAATAAAGGGCGTGGTCCCAGTGGAAAAGCAGGAGGTGCAAAATGCAATAACTAAACGCTTCTAGCTCTAATCATTCATTACATCATTGTCCAGTTACTTATCATAACTTCAATTGTGTTCACTTTTGTATTAATGTACTGTACACTTTCTTGAGAATAAAATAATATAGATTAGCTATTATTGAAGAAATTTGAATTCCTTTGATCCTGTAGATCTGGTCAGTTAACTATTTAATAATAATTGTAATATTTTGCTGTTCTTCCCATACATCACTTTTTGTTATTTGTTGTTGCTTTTTAGTTTGGTTTTGGTTTTGTTTGTTGGTTTTTGTTGTTGTTTTTGTTGTTGTTGTTTTCGTTGTTTTTTGCTGTTGTTGTTTTAATCTAACAAGTATTATTAACGTGGAGTACTGAATGTGAGGGTCCCCATTCTATCAGTTAATTCTTAGTTTTCCAGATACTGTTGGTCAAAAAATGTTAAGAAGTGTCTGGATATGTGAAGTTGTCTGGTATGTGAATGAATGATATGTATATGATCAGCTGCTATCTAGCTTAACTTCATGTTTGTTTAGGGTGTGGTTTAATTTCTGTGTTGTCTGCAATATGCAGATTGTAGTTAATTATTTTAATGTGGAAATTCTATTTTAACTTCAAAAATAAGTAAATAAAATATTGCAATGAAAACATTCACAGCAAAGAAAATATTCAAAGTGAACATATTAAAAGTATCAGCTCCATGAGAGTAATAAGTGTTTCATATGAATGTCCTCACTGTAGTATTGCATTCTTCCACATAAATAAGTCCACCATTCTATTACACAAATAATATACCATAGTAATAATACTACAATACTAAAAATAGACTTACTAGAGCAGTTGCTGTATTTTATCTGCTACATGTTTACATTCTCTTGTTTGGAACAGCACATTAACAAACTCTTTGAGAGCTGAGGGTCTGGATGATAAGACTGTACGAACGATGCCTAAAAGAATTCTTGCTTTGTGTTGGTCAGTCAAGTCCACGCGTTGGACAAGTTGGTCATAGGCATCTTCAGTTACGAGTTCAAGACCGTAGCAGTGATCAGCTACTGTCATGACACAAGGCGTCACTGAGAGGACCAAGTCAGGGTACACACTCAGAAATACACTTAAGTTATTGCCACCTAATAAATAATACAACATTTGCAATTATACTAAGTTACTAACAATAACTTCACTTACTGTCAGAAATCAGATCTTTCTTCTCTACCACAGGAGCTTTCTTCTCATAATATTTCTAATACCAAATAAATCAGAGTAGTCATTTAAAGTTAGAATACACAGTCTATTTCTATATACCTGTCCATACCAAATAAGGTGTCTATTGGTAAGTACAGCTGCTTGTGGGTTGTCTGGATTGAAAAGACATGTCATAACCTCTGGAATTTGAGCTGCCTTATCAACCACTCCAATGTGATTTTCTCCTTCATGTGAACGGCAGTCAAAGGCAAACTGGTAGTCCATGTCAATGTTGTAGTTCATTCTAGAACTAGCCTTCTTTAGAGTGGCCTCTATTTCATGCTTTAGAGCAGTACATTCATGGTGAATGGAGTCTTGGAATGTAGGATCACACGAAACTACGACTTCAAAATATTTACATCGAGATATAAATGTTACACGAACTTTTTTTGTTCCATACAAAAACTGCACCATGTTTTTCTTGACACCTTCTCTAATGAAAAAGAAGGACTTGTTAGATATGAAACAAGCCATTGAAGCAGGAAAGAGTCCCATAGGAGTAAACCCACAACTGAAGTATATCAAGAGAGGTTCCATAAAACATGAGCTAAAGGTTTCTTTGTGGAATAAGTCAAGTTCCTTTGCACTAGTGTTTTCTAACACGCAAGGCATGATGTATTCTTTCTTTTCTTCCAAGATTGGATCAGTATTAGAAGATTCGATTGGCATAACCGCAGCTACGATATGAAGATGACCAAGCAAAGCTACAAGTTGATGTGGTGGAATTAAATCTCCTAAAATGTCAGCTGTAGCTGCTTTCAAATCTTTCATGGTGAACCGACCTGTATTCCTGAATTTCTCAGCTGTAGCCTGACATGTACTATCAAAGCTCATGGCTTTAAGAATGACACCAGTGATACTGTCATACACTACCTGGATGTCTATGATGACAAGGTCTTCCAAACCAGGCACCCTGGGGAAGTACATCAGAACACCGGCATGGTGGTGAAGAAACCACAGAGCTGTTTTGGTCTCATAAGGAACCATATTTAAGGCATTGGACAAGGCCAAGCAGGTCTCCAGGCTGGCTGTCCTCACCTCTCTCATGCGAAGACACAAGCTGAACAGAAGCCACACAGCTGGAATTTTCAGCTTTTTAAAATGTTTCTCCATGGCCTTTCCTAGTAGCTGATGCAAATGATCGACTTCTTCTCGTCCGCCTCCCATGTTGTCTAAAGAAACAACAAGCCTGTCTTCTGAGCAAAACTGAACTATGTCATCATTTTTAAAGTGAGTGTCTTTAATCACTTTTTGAAGCTGTGAGTCGACTGTAGTGATGTCTTCCTCAGAAACCTTATCTTTGTGAGTACCCACCATATACACGACTGACTTTGAAGACTCCAGTATCTCACCAATGGCTGAGTCGTCTGTTCTAGGCGTCTCACCAATGATGGATGAGTTGTCTGTTTCTGGTAGAGGTTGAAGATGGGTGGAGGAACTGAAACAAGATATACTGGCAAGAATACGCAGAAGCATTTCTTGCAGAGTGAACTCTGATTTCTCTGGTGCAGTTGTCTCTCCTGTAGCTCTTTGATAATAAACTTGATACTCCTCATTTAACTTGAACTTGTAGCTAAAGAGCAGCAAGTAGAGGCCAGGTCCTATGGTGAGTGCTGGCAGTATGTCCATCAGCTCAGGCTGACCTCCAGTGTCCTCCATTCTCAAGAAAGCTTTGAAAGAATGCTCTACTTTTTCTGCAAACTGAGGCTGTTTGGACACTTTCTCAAGAATTGCAGCTATTTCAGAATAATCTTGTGATGTTACCACTTCATCAGCTACTGGGACTTGTTTTGGTGGGACCGGAGAATGTTCCCTTTGTGTGGATTTCCAATCTTTGGTAAAAGATTTCAATCGCGCCACCATCTTCTGCAGTAATGTAGGTTGTGCTGGTTTTTCTACAGGTCGAGATTGCTCTGTACTGCTAGCCTGACTGACCTCTGCCATGGTTGCACTCCCTCCAAGGTATTTAGCTGTTGCCTCAGAAGTCGATTCAGTCTCCAGACTATTTTTAAGACTGTGAAAGAGTATAGATGCTTCCTTAATGAGATCCTGAACAATAGTCCAGTTTGTTTTACTTTCTGCTGTTGTTGGATGAGACGTGCTTTGGACTAGCATGTTGGAACAACACTCCACTGTGCCTGTGCTGCCATGAATCTGTTCATCTTCCATTGCTGACAGAAGATCTATGATCTCTTTCATAAGACGACGGCGAGTTGTACTCTTGCCTTGTCGTGGAGGTCCCAGGAACATAAACTTTATAGACAGAAGCTCCAGCACATCCTTGGAAACAATGAAGTGTCTGTATGCTTGATCAAATTTGAAAACTCCTACACATAAAATATATAACATTATATGATATGCAAATGAAACTAAACTATTATACTACATACTGAACTGAAACAGCTACGCTTGTCTGGGTTTTGCTATTATTAGAAAGTTAACATTAAAATGACAAAAATACTTCAATGTATCTTTAACCGAAAAACATGAACGGCCAAGGCCGTTTAGGCCATTCCATTTCCTACAGCCCTGAGTCTCTATTATGTTGCGGTGTCTAAACCCTTGTCTCAGTCTCTAACTCCGTATACCAGTCTCTAATTTCATGTCCCATCTGTACTTGTACATAATTATGTCCCAGTCTCTATCTCTATGTTTAAGTCTCTATATTCCCTCTATATCTCAGTCTCTAACTCCATGCTCTTATCTATACCACAATGTCCCAGTCTCTAACTCCATGCTCTTAACTCATGTCCCAGTCTCTAACTCCATTGTCAAATTTCTAACTTTATTATGCATTTATCTTTCAAAATTAATTACCTCTCATGAATGCGTCAATTTGCTGACTCAGCTCTGCTTGTCCAATATCTTTTAAGACGTCTAGTAGTTGTTGCCATGTTGGATGATGTAGTGTATGCCATGCGACAATAACATGATTTACATAATACTTAGGATCACACAGTGCGTCAATGTATGGTAGTTCTACTCCTCCAGTAGATTGTGCTAGTTGAAAGAGACTGTTGGCCAGGACAGATACAATCCGAATGCCCATCACTGCCTCTAGTCTGGACATGACATTGGATGGGAACTGGTTGTCTGGCGAATAGGGAATCACTACATAACAATAACAATATTTTACTTAAACACAAAATATTACTAGATGGTGAGAGAGCTAGTCAAGTCTTTTTCAGCATAAATAAAGGAATTCATGTCATTATAAGAGCATCTTAAAGTTCTCTCTGTAATCTATAACAGTGGACATACTGAAGGAAAATAGTATCACTGCAGTTTATAAAGTGGGATTACTATTAATTGACAACACTAACCTGATGAAGTTATTTTATACACTCCCTTGGAATCAGCAATCACAAACTGTCCAGAAGACAATACTGCAGCTGATGTATATACTGAATGGTGATGTGGTATATCACCCTTACTAGTTGTCTTAATCCAAGACCGTGCTGTGCTCAAATAACTTCTCATAGAAGATTGTGCATCTATACTAATAAGATTAGATAAAAAGGAAGTAATAGCAAATGATTGAATGGGTGTGGCTATCTCCCTCCATACTGTTCCTGTAGTTGTCCTGTTATCACTAGCAGATTCTTTGAGAGAATCTAAACTGCATATAAACAGAATATTCTTCTTGTTATGTCCTCCAGTGAAGTAGAAGTTGCCTTTATGGAATGCTGATCGCATGTCCCAGCATGGAGTAGGTAGTGAGTCTGCAGTCATCCAGTGGTCACCAAGTAATACCTCCACAACATCCGAGTACTCGCCACTGGAATCGATACCACCAGCCACTACCAGGACTTCTGGTGATCCTCCACTAACTGATGACATCCTGCTGCGACGAGTAGGCATGGCAGGGAGCGATTTCTCCCAGTATCGACCAGTAGTACTATAAGTCCACAGAGAGTTAGTGGATTTGCCAGTAAAGAAATGACATCCGCCAACCAATACAAACTTAGACTGGTAGGTAGTTAGGGAAGACGAGTTATATGGTGCAGTAGTAGTAGTCCATGAGTGCAGGTCATCAGTAGAGGAAATATGAAGTTTGTCATCAATATCAAGTATAACTATTGTATCACGTAGTACTGCACAATGTTTAGGCCTGACGTGCTCATTCCAGGTATGGAAGTGTTCCCTGTGAAGTGAGGCTAGAGGGTGAAGAAGATCAACCTAAATACATTTAAATGATGACAAACACCAAATCACACAACATTAATAGTTTCTTTGTAAACCAAATTTTTTTTATTTATACCAGATAAAAAAGCAGCCATGCAACTAACTAGTGGTGTGCTTGAGCACAAATGGCAAGCGAGCCTTAAACTACACTTTTGTTAAACGATTGATTTTAACAGCTAACATTCAAACTACTAAAATAAAGCCGAGTTGTTAAATTACACATATGCAGTAAAGGAGATTCAATGCCATAGTAACCACTCCCCTCAACTGTTTGAATTGAAAAAGAAGCAACAAAATCAATTCGCGTTATTTAAATTTTTCTTTGTGATATTCTTAATAGTAATTGTAATGCACAATACTTTCACACAACTGAACATACCTACGCAAGACTTACCTTCGTGGTTCGTCTAGTGGACAATGAAATTTTCAAGTAAATACTGTTGAGTAGGGCTTATAACTGTGACAAATAGCGTATTAACTTACCACCGCCACTAACTAGAATAGAAATGGAGCTCCTATAAGTTTTTGAGTTTTAACTGCACCCGCAAAACAATTCAAAGCGGTAAACAATTCAATTTCTAAGTTGATACGGGTAATGATCGCTAAACCAGAGGATTCTGTTTAGTGAAGATTGGGATGGGGTCAAACACAGAGCGAACACAAAAATGCGCGAGGGTCAAAGTACAAAATGACATACATACGTCCAAACATATATATAAATAAACAAACATCCCCGATTTTCAATTGTGTTACCCCTGTAAGTGTCTCGCTCTCTACGGTCGCTCGCCAATTATATATGAGTAAATAATGCAACAAACTATATACACACTTCATATCAACTAACATAGGTGTATGTAATTAATTAGAAGAACAACAAATATACTGTAATTCAACAATGAATAAAAAACACATAAATATCCAATTCTTTACCATGAGTGTCTAAACTAGCACACACATAGTAACTCTTATGGCATTCAAACACAAAAATATACATACAATGTTAAACATATAAATACAATAATACTAATAGAAGACACACATGACATACAAACACATTTAAAATGTGCACATGCTACAATTATGTACAGTAGAATCTCGTCTGACAAGATCACAACTCAATGAATGCAAGGATTGTGAGTATACCATGCTTACTCATTGCTGAGCCTCAAAGGACCATTTTTTATAACTGGGTGGGGAAAAAACCTAACATAGATGGTGGCTTCCTACTTAGCAGGTAAACGCCTAAAGCAGGGGATACCAGCCCAAGGCAATGAAGGTTTCAACCTCGCTTTCCCTTGACTAGTTCTTAGGTTTGAATGTAAATTTACCAAGGCAATTCTGACAAAAAAGACAAATGTAGTACATATATAGGTAAGCATGGATGTGTAGAAGATACAAAGTACATTTAAAGGAATTTGGACAATGGAGTTGTGTGTTGTAGCTAAAGGACTAAAGTGCAGATGAACAAAACAGAATAACTGAGTGGATAACAGATAAATGAATGGATAAGTAATTAACCCTCAGCGCGCATGCGCAAGAGGGTTACAGTAGGTTACAGTCCTAGACAGGCACTTCTGGAAGGTAGGAACCAGCCAGGCTCTGAAAGCGGCATCAAACAGCAGTATTCCACCGAAGTAAGTTCTTTTAATATGCCAGAATTTTGATTTTGGACTTCATTTTCCAGAAAAAGCGTGTCTTTCCAGAGCCGTGCGATCGTAGGCTTACAGAGGGAACCGCCCCTTAAAAAACTTGCTTGTCACGTGAGCCAGCTTGCAGGTTGCAAATCACTTTTAAATAGCTAACAATTACATGCATTCAGCGTGAGGTGTTGCGTTGCGTAGTTGTTGAGTGAGCAAATACCTAACCTAAAAGTCTCTGGTTTGAATCCTCGTAGACGGTTGTTGTTTTTCATCCTGTTTTTTTTTCTTTTTCCTTTTGTCTTCTTGCCTTATTTTCCTTTCTTTTCCTCTTTCTTTTGTGTACTGTTTTTCTTTCTTTCTTCTTCCTTTTTCTTTTCTTCCTACCTTTTTTCATTCATTCCTCTTTCTTTTGTCCCTCTTCATTGTCTTTTTCTCTTTCCTGCCTCTCTTCATGCCACTTCTCTTTCTTATTTTGTTTCTACACTTTTCCTTTGTTATTATTTTCTTTATCATACTAGCTAACTAGCGCTAAGGGTTTGCACTTCAGTGCTCTAGTTGGATAATGGATGAAAGGAATGTAATGAACCATAAGTCTTTAGTTAAATGTGGTAGTGTATTCTACCACAATCCAATATAGCTAGCTTTCCAATGCCTCCAGAGATATCACATTAGTTGTTGAAAATTTGAGCTAGCTTGTAAGTTAGATTTCTTGAAAGACAATTGTTACCAAAGCTTTCTATTATTACAACAATTTCCAGCTTACATTTTGTCTATTACAGTATTAATAGCAAAAACAAACTGTAGCTCTATAACTAGAGAGGAGTATGGTCAAATAACTAACTATAACTAAGACTAACTGCTATCAAATTTAATCTTATTCTGGATCAAGGTATTGTGGGATTTCTTAGATAAAGAAACACTGAATCTATACAGTACCTGATTAAATAGACACTGGATCAACCAAATTTAGCCAGCATGAACAAAAAATGGACCAAGTAATAAAGAAGCATTTGATCTAGCAATTAAGTAAATAAACACAGGATCTAGTAATTAGATAAACAAACATTGGAACTATTAATTAGATAAATTCCACTCTAATCAAAGAAAGTATACGTAGGCGTATTCTCACCTCAGTAGGACCTTGCGGCTCCATAACTTGTGCATATTCCAAAATACGCCACAGTCAAAATTGGGGGCGTTCCTTCGAACATCTAAAGGCGTGTGTGTGTGTAAGTATTATCTGACCTGACCACACCCAAAATATGGACTGATGATATTACTATTGCGCGTGCGTACAAATAGCACATGATAAGTAGCTAGCACACACGCGCAAGATACCTGGTGTACTAATTAGCGAGTCTGAAGTATTCCAAGTCTATGTCGAAGTGGGAGGCAGGCATGATAAAGTAGCGGCACTCAAATTTGTGCACAAATTTTAATCGGTTTTAACCCTCAGCGCGCATGCGCGAGAGCGCTATAGTAGTCGTACTGTCTGTTTGTCACGCTCTGATTTTGGAGATCTGAAAATTAATTGTTGATTTAGGTATGAACTTACTCTGAGCGAAATGATTTTAGGACCTTTCATTGTGCTGCTTGTTTTAATTTCGGGTTAATGAGAATCCCAACCTTTCAGCTCCGCTTAGGTACAAGCTTTTGTGGGTAGGGCCCACTAGCGTCACGACATTAGCTAAATAACTGTGTAGTCTCTTAGTGTTCTCTGAGAAGTAAGACCAAAACACCACCATCAGGCAACAGTTCATAAGTTGATCAAGACACCATCTAACACATTACATAAGTAATGCAGCTGCAATGAAGCAGCAAAATTGCAACCCTCAGCATAACTAAACACTACCCATATTACACAGAAACAGGAACAGTAGTTCACTAAGTGTTGACCAGCAAACCATGGACTGTGCTAATGTTTCAAGCTGTCCAGATAGAGAGCGAACTGAAGTCATCATACTGGTTGAAATTCACATAAGGGAAGATCTTGTGTACAACAAACATTCAGGTATAATGAAATTTTAACCAGTCATATGTTATTATTAGGAAAATAATATATTGTTACTTTTAGGCAAGTGTCATTTTTTTAACCTGCCGTTTGTTTTTTTAATTGGTAAACAACTTTATAACTTATCAAATATTGTACCTTTAAGGCAAAATCATTGGCTCACATAAATAATCACCTAGCTGCATACGAGAAAGCTATAGAAGATGATGCAGAAATGAAGGAATCTTTGGCCAAATCAATGTTGGTGTTCATGGCTAAGGTCTTTTAGCAAGCTACAGTTTCCATATGTGCATTTCCCATGCTGTAAGATTCTAGGGCACAACTTGTATGCCATCTTTTGGAAGCTGTGTAGAGGCTGGAGAAGTGTGGTTTCAATGTTTTAGTTTGCACATGTGATGGGCTTCCTGCAAATCACTACTTATTCAAGCTATATGGCACTGTGACATTGTGCATAAGGCTAAGAATCCATATGCTGATAATATTCGCTGTGTACTCTTTCCTGACCAACCTCACCTCATAAATACTGTAAGGAACTGCTAGTACAGCAGCAAGAGATTAGTGTGAGCTGTGATTTATGTATTTATATATTCATATATTATTATATAAAGTGATTATGTAGTATGAAGAAAATTACATGAGTGTCAGTTTACATGAAACCAAACTGTGAGACTTGTTGCTTTAAGTAGCTCATCTTGTTATCCAACAAGACTTGGACTTCATACAATTGGTGAGTTCTTGTTGTGTATTACTACAGCTATTTAGTGTTTGTTTGTTTTTTGTTTGTTTGTTGTTGTTGTTGTTGTTTTTTGTTTTTTTTTCCTCTTCTGTTTCAGTTCAGTCTTTGTGGAGTTATTGAAGTACATCTTTACTAGTGTTCCTGGCATTTCAGTCTTCTTGAGCAACAGACTTTGCCAGACCCCCTTGAAAATGTTTTTGGCAGACACCGTCAACATTAATGAAAACCCCAATTTGCTGAATTTTCCAAGAACTCTGAAGCCCTTAGAATTTTGAACTTCACCTGTGCCAGTGTTGGAAGTAATTGTCGTGGAACTGCGAAGAAAACCGATTGTATAGAATAGATAACACACCCATTACCAAACATTAGCAGAGGTGAAGTCAATCTGCATTGGGAAATAGTCCATGTCTTTTTGAAATTTTGGCATGATTCACTCTCACCTTTGCAGTGTGTACGCTTCAGTCCTTTCAATAGATGTAATTCATTTCCTAGGAGGTTGGTGTGAAACATGTTCACCACAAACTGAGCAATCTGATTGGACAGTTTGAACGTACCATGGTACAAGTGTGTGTTAATCCTGCCAGACAGTATAAATATAATTACACGTTAAAAAATGGGCGGAAATAAAACACAAGAATGTCAATGAATATGTACAATACAGATAAACATTGAACTACCAGACGAGATGACACCACGAAACTTCCACGATAACTACATGCTTGCACACTCCTATTGACGAATACTCAGAATCTGAAATGACTTCAACACAACCACTGAAGACCTTCATACAGCCTCTAAAAACTTGTCACGATCAATAAAGATCTGAACAGAACCTCTTATTACCCAAAATATAAACACACTAAAAACTGAACTCCTACACAGAATTATTAATGTCTCTATACACTTTCATATACACTTAAATATATTATTTATACCCATGCACATGCCCACACACATACTTTCTACAAATTAAATATTATGCACATGCACCCTCCTTCTCATACTAAACAATTACAAACAACCTAGCTAAAATACAGTTGCACTGAAAATATTGTTATATGTGTTTTGCTCTGAGTGTATAATCAACCAAACAAGACTGTGTCCCTAAGTTGTGTTGTTTATGGGAGCTGTTGAATGCTCCATTTATTTCAGTATAGCTACAGATGGATAGGAACAAGTAGAAAGGGGTGGGAGGGGGGGGGGGGGGGAGGGGGGCAATTAATTCAAAATTGGAGTGTGTATTATGCATGCATGTTTAAACATGGTATTTGTTGGGTGTAGGAAAGTGTGTGTATTTATTGTCTGTTTGTGTGTGTGTATTTGTGTGTGTGTGTGTGTGTGTGTGTGTGTGTGTGTGTGTGTGTGTGTGTGTGTGTGTACAACATGAATTTAAAATAATCCTTAGAGGTGCATGCAATAGTTTCATTTATACACTGTATATGCAATAGAGCTTTCAGGTCTATATGATAAATCATGTCCTTCAATGAATGGTCAATCCTTTCACCCTTTACCAAAAAATGTTTTGTAATAATATTTCTTCTGCAAATGGCTGTGTTCTGTCTATATGATACTAATTCCTATCCAGCATATTTTCCTGTTTTTTAATAAAACTTGATATAATAATCCATCTCTACCTGTTCGCCCAGTCTCATGAACATGCTATTCAATTGAATTTTGCTCCATAATGAATAACTTCTGAAACTGTTGACAACAAATACATTCACATACATACATGTTCTTTTCCAATGAAAAGAGAAAATACAAAAAAAAATGAAAAAATACCAAAAAAAAAACAAAAGTACAATCATTGAGAAGTCCAAGTGTCTCCTAAAGAGTTGGGTGGTCTTGTCAGAACAGAGACTGGTAAGGCCAAATCCACAAACTTCTTAATGCAGTGGCTTTCTATGGCAGTACAGCAAAGGAACGGGATCTCAATGGTGGGTAGCACAAGCTCTTCTCTTTTAGTTCATCATTTATTATTATTATTATTATTATTATTATTATTATTATTATTATTATTTTGTTGTTATTATTATTATTATTATTATTACTATAATAATTATTATTATTATATTATTATTATATTATTATTGTTGTTATTGTTGATGTTAATGATGATGATGTTGTTGTTATTATTATTATTATTATTATTACTATAATAATTATTATTATTATTTTATTATTATATTATTATTGTTGTTATTGTTGATGTTAATGATGATGATAATAATGATAATAAAAATCATTATTGCTATTATTATAATAATTTATAATTGTTATTTATATAGTTATTTATTATTATTATTATTATTATTATTATTATTTGTACCTCATTCATTTCTTTATTTGTTATTATTATTTTTCTAAACATCATTCACTCATACTATCAAACATCTTATTAAAAAAATATACGTTCAACTCTTCAAAAAAAAAAAATAATAATAATAGTAATGAAAACAGAAATAATAATTAAAGGCCAAACAAACAAGCAAAAGAGCTTTTCATCACTTCTGCAGAACTCACCCAAAAAAAAATAGTCACCCAAAAAATAGTCACAAGTAGTTTACACAAACAAATAGATAGGATTTTAATAGATAATAATTTTTAACCCTCAATGAAAATTGTGTTTTATTAACGGATTTTGTTACTATTTTAAACTCCACACTACCTGCAACAATTGTTACAAGCTTCAAACACCTAGTAATTGTAACAGCAAAGGTTGGTGGGTTCTGCTACGTAAGAATAACAGTCACCATGACAACTTTCCATTATGCGGAAGTATACAGAATATTACCGGACTGCGCGGGGGATGCCGTTAATGTTATTCATGTCCTTTCTATCACTAGTGGGACGTCCGTTTAGAACCAGGACGTGACCTCTCGGTAAGAGTGCTGGGTCTTCTTGCTGGTCTGTGCTGTGGTCTTGAATAACGTTTGTGCGGTACCTGGCAGGCTGCAGTAGTTCTCTACTACTCTTGCGGTACTCCACGAACCTCACTGCTTTATAAAAGAGCGTTTGCGGCTTTGACCTCTGCTTATTTAAACTGTTGTATAGTCGAGTAGTAATATCTACTACAGGTTTGTCACTACTTGAAGGAGCACTGCTGTGAATCTCCGCTGATCACATAATCAAATCTCTTCAAGTTGAATTACAAGTACCCTCAATTTCAAACACTATTTATTATATATATTTATACCATGGTTGCTGCGGTAACACCCATGGATTAAAAGTGATATTTTCCCGGTGATTTTTCCTGGGGCTATGATATTTTCCGGTGTCAAGCGAATTCTTCCTGGGGCTATGATATTTTCCTGGTGTCAAGCGAATTCTTCCGTGTTTCCGGCCCAAAATTAAAATTCAATTAAAATTCAATTGAAGCACGCCAGAAAGTTTACTTTAGCAAGTTTACTTTAGCAAGTTTACTTTAGCATTGTAGCTGCCAGCTCTAACTCTACCTGGGCTGCTCAGCAGTAAGCATGCAGTAAAGCAGCTAGCTGTGGTAAATTCCTGTGGTATGAGAGCGGCAGGAGAGTTATATGTGGTAGGGCTGGTCCCATATAGGTGGATATGAGAGAGTAGTAGTAGCAGCAACTATGGTATAAAACAGTTATGCCAAGGCAACATCTGGGTTTTGGAATATCACCGCCCTTATCCCTCGGGCTTCGCCCTCGGGATCGGGACGGTTATATTCCATAACCCCTCGTTGGCCATGGCATAACTATTACATATATTTATTGCATGGCATAACTATTACATATATTTATTGCGGCTTTGATATTTTTTCTTGAATATTTCCGCATCACGCGAGCGTTCTGTATTCTCCCATATTGTACGCTTGTTATTGAACGGTCCAAGTAGCACGCGCGTAGCGAGTAAAATCAATGAAAATTGTATTGTAACCGGTTGAGAAAAAATATCAAGGCAGCAATAAATCACTTATCACACACTCGTCGTACAATATGGGAATGATATTTTACTCTCACGCCATATTTTCACTCGCCTTCGGCTCGTGAAAATATTTTGCGTGCTCATAAAATATTTTCCCATATTGTACTCAGACTCGTGCTATAAGTATTATATATATATTATATATATATATATATATATATATATTTTTTTTTAAGCAGCTAATTTGTGGACAGTATTAATCTCACTCGTTAACAATAGCAGCTAGAGTTCACACTAATATTGAGATTAGTATGTGAATAACAGTTACATATCAAATAGTTAGTGGAGTCACAACTAGTACATTTAGAGCAGATGTTTACTATTCAGTAACATGTGTGGTATTTAACATGTACATGTTGCTTGCGTGTTTGTTTGTGTGTTTGTAGAAATCTCCCACTAAAGATTGGTCTCGGAAGTACTACACATTCTCAAACAACCCTCCACCCACACACTTGATTGCTAAATATGGCCGTCAAATTTTAAAGGTACATGTGTAAACTGCTAATAGCTCACCGCTTAAGTCTCTCGTTTTAAATTATTGCACTATTACACTGACCTAGTTCTAATTTAGTGGGTGTGACCGCTAAATATAACACTGGCTCAAGAAAACTAGAAGTAATTATATGAGTTGCAGGGATATGAAATTGCCGATATTTCGATGACCGATATTTGCTCGAATATATCTGCAGACACCGATACTGGTGTGATAGTTTGAGGAGGAATATAAGTGTTGTTAATGAGAAGAGACAAATCACAACTATTTAAAGAAGTGAAACCCCCTGCCCTCAGTAGAGCTAGAAAGCCAGCTCTAGGAGTTGCAAATGGCTCAGATCTATAGAATATTGTAGAAAATCTGCTAATTTATATGATCTATGTACAGTGATAGGGTAGCGGCTAGGATACTGCCAATACCAATACAATTATACGTGTGTAGGTGCTACTCCAGTAACAATTGTAGTAATAAGTGTAGTTCAGATTCCTCTCTTGCTTTAGCCTATTATTCTGTTGTGATTATGAATGATATTGGTTATAAGATAGCTGGGCTAACTCACTTGCTGATTTTACTGAAGCACACCTTTAACGTGTATCACGTATGGTATGTAGTGTATATGTGTGTATGAGAGCAAGTTTGTCATTTACACCTCACTTGTAGAGTAAATCATCATTTTGAACATGGTTCCTGCCGTAGCTACCAGCGACATAGGAAGAGAGGAGGTCTTGGACAACATTATCTATCCTTAGTGTTTGTTTGTTTTTTAAGTGGTGCGACACCACTTGGTTTGCATGATGCACTACTTGGACTTGGATACTTGTATAAGGAAATTATGCACCACTTGGTTTGGTTGGTTGTTTGTAACTTCTTTTTTTTTTCTCCTCACCAAAACATTCACCTCACCAAAACATTCACCACCACTATTTATCTGGGGCCTGGAGCCTCCCACCCCCCTCCCCCCAATAGTTTCGGGGCACAATCTAATTAGGTGATTCACACTTGAACACTTTTGAACCACAAAGAAAAAAACAGCCATTGGAGCCCCCTATACCAATACATCTTGCACACCGCTGGCTACCATTAATGAGTGTAGTCTACTGCTGCACTATCAATTATACTTCAATAGACTTGTATAATATGCTTTCATTGTACAGTTTGTGTTACTTGTGCTATGAATTCCATTCCATGTCCAGTACCTATATTCATTGCTACTACCACCATATTTCTTTTCTAATAAATATTCGTGTGAATATTAGTTTCGTCTGTAATATTGCAGGGTGTGGTGTTTCTGTATGAGCTGGGTTTTGAGCAGGTGGGGCAGATCCACACTGGCAATGTCTTCCTGGACGGAGACATCTGTCGTCTCGGGGGATACGAGAACACGGTGTTCGGGTATAAGACGAGATTGACGACACTACTTCACGATTACAGAGAAGCCATGGACCTCATCATGTTCGGTAAGGAACGTGATAAGTAGTCACCATGTTTGGTAAAGGGTAGGGTTTTCGATGAAATGTGCTGTATTCATGTTTGGTAAAGGGTGGCAGTTTGAATGAATGGCTACATACTCTTCCTTGGTTTTCAGTGAAGAAGTATTGCTTAGTAAGAGAAATGGTAAAAGTTTAATTTAGGGTCAGACATACTACACATCTGTTGCAATGTGAGAAACAAAATGGAGTATCTTTATTATAACTTGAAATTTGTGTATCAGGAATGGTGGGGCTAATAATTCTTCCTGTCCTGTTGTAGGGCACGTTTTATTTGAGATGGCCTGTGGCTATGAGCTGACCACTATGGTGCCTGGTGAGGAGGACTGGAGGAGAGTGAGAGACTCCGCTGTGCTGGATGTGCTACAGTTCATCTTCCTAACTGACAGGAAGGGAAGATTCACTTCCACTATTAAGACGGTAAGGGGTGACCTGGGAATTTGGTGGGTAAGATGTGTTTTTTATAAAATTACTGGATGTGATTTCGCAATTTTTTTTTTCTCCAATTCTGGTTTGTCGTTGTTGTTGTTTTATTTTGCTCCCTTCAATCTGTTCAAGAGCCACATTATGGTGACGTTGGGGTAGTAACACTCGTACAGCAAGTGATTATAATGTTCCTTTTACCATGTCCCAAATTCCTTAGCTCTACCTAATACCTGAGCCTAGTTAGCTATAAAGACAACCTTTCGTTCTGGCTTACTTTCTGAATCTGAGCTCTAATGATCTCTGGAAATGTTGTCTAGAGCTTGTAGAGCATCTTCAATGGTTGCTACATCTTTAAAGTAACTGTTGTGCCTCTGGTAAACTCATTCACACTACTGTTGAATTCTTCGCCACTGTATTGCCTCTTTCAGATTCGGAAACCCCAGAAACAAAAAATGGTTTTCAACTCCGTGTACGTCAAACTGAGACGCCATAACTGCCATGTCAGCAAAAGTCACTGTTTCTAACTATATCTTGTAGACGAGTGTTAATAGAAGTTATATGTAATATAGACAGACAACATTGGCTTATTTTGATGCTTGATGAAGTCGATAGCTTTAGCAGTTATGTTTTTATATGACTACGGGTAGTCTGACCGCCATTTGATGTGTACACCTGGGAAAGGGTTTTATGACTTATTAAGCACATCATCTACTTACATAACAGAGAGAGAGAGAGCCAAAAGTATGAATCAGTAATGTGAGGAGTGTGTGGACATTGAAGGTGGTGTTAAATTTAGTCATAATCTCTAGGGATCGTCTATGGTCCCATGGACAGTCCCAGCAAGAAGGTGTCTTGTAATGATGACGTTCATGTTGCTGCAGGTACTGAGGCACGAGTTCTTCAATTATGTGGAAGGTTCTTCGTTTGTTCCCAAGCCACACCTCCCTCGCATGATTAATAGAAGTGTGAAGGTGGTTCTTTCAAAAGTCAATAAAGGGTCGTGGTCACCAGGGAAAAGCAGGAGGTGCAAAGTGCAATAACTAAACACTTCTAGCTCTAATCATTCATTACATCATTGTCCAGTTTCTTATCATAACTTGTTTTCACTGTTATATTCATGTACTGTACACTTTCTTGAGAATAAAATAATATGAATTAGATGTGTTCTCTCTCTTTCACAGGCTTTTTTAACAATGCAGAATTTAAAATATTTGGTCGCCACCGGAAATCTAACCCCAGGACCGCTGGTATAGTGCACAAGCGCTCTGCCACCGAGCTATGATGACCACTAGTGAACAAACACTCCAATTTTGTATTTATAAGAGGTACTGCTATGCTACAGTCTTACTCTCAACAGACCAACACAATTTCTTTTTTCAAAGATTCTTATTCGTTGAATTTTTCTCCTCATCTAATTTATCACTTCACATACATCTAATGAGTTAAAATATAGATCAGCTATTATGGAAGAAATTTGAATTCCTTTGATCCTGTAGATCTGGTCAGTTAACTATTTAATAATAATTGTGGTATTTTGCTGAATATAGCTCTGTCACTCATGCATCACTTTTTGTTATTGGTTGTTGATTTTTTTGTTTTGTTGTTTGTTGTTGTTTTTTGCTGTTATTGTTTTATTCTAACAAGTATTAGCTATTCACGTTGAGTACTGAATGTGAGGGTCCCAATTCTAACAGTTTATTCTTAGTTTTCCAGATACTTTTGGTCAAAACATGTTAAGAAGTGTTGCATACAATGTGCAGTTGTCTGGTATGTGAACAAATGATATTTATATGGTCAGCTGCTATCTAGCTTAATTGTAACTTCAAAATTAAATAATAAAATAAATAAAAGAGAGTAGACGGATCAGGCTGGAGACAGGAGAACCTCGTTCAACTGACTATCTTCTGCAGCGTCTCTCGATTGCAATTCAGCGAGGGAACTCCGTATCAGTATACGGGAGGCATCACAACCTGACTTCATTTTATTTCTTTTATTTTATTTTTATTTATTATTGAAATGCTAAAATAATAATAATTTTAATAAATAAAATATTGCAATGAAAACATTCACAGCAAAGAAAATATTCAAAGTGAACATATTAAAAGTGTCAGCTTATGAGGTAATAAGTGTTTCATATGAATGTCCTCACTGTAGTATTGCATTCTTCCACATAATTAAATCCACCATTCTATTACACAAATAATATACTATAGCAATAATACTACAATACTAAAAATAGACTTACTAGAGCTGTTGCTGTATTTTATCTGCTACATCGTTACATTCTCCTGTTCGGAAGAGTACATTAACAAACTCTTTGAGAGCTGAGGGTCTAGATGATAAGACTGTACGAACGTTGCCAAAAAGAATTCTTGCTTTGTGCTTGTCAGTCAGGTCTACGCGTTGGACAAGTTGGTCATAAGTATCTTCCGTTACAAGTCCAATACTGTAGCAGTGATCAGCTACTGTCATGACACAAGGTGTCACTGAGAGGACCAAGTCAGGATACATATTCAAATATACACTCAAGTTATTGCCATCTAATAATAAAACATTTGCAATTATACTAAGTTACTAACAATAACTTCGCTTACTGTCAGAGATCAGATCTTTCTTCTCTACCACAGGATCTTTTTTCTCTACCACAGGATCTTTCTTCTCTACCACAGGAGCTTTCTTCTCTACCACAGGATCTATCTTGTCTACCACAGGATCTTTCTTCTCTAACACAGGATCTATCTTCTCATATTTCTAATACCAAATAAGTCCAAGTAGTTAGTTAAAGTTAGAATACATATTCTATTTCTGCATACCTGTCCATACCAAATCAGATGTCTATTGGTAAGTACAATAGCTTGTGGATTGTCTGGATTGTAACGACATGTCATAACCTCTGGAATTCGATATGCCTTATTGACCTCTCCAATATGATTTTCTCCTTCATGTGAACGACAGTCAAAGGCAAACTGGTAGTCCATGCAGCAGCTGTAGTTCATTCTGGAACTAGCTTTCCGTAGAGCATCCTTTATTTCTTGCTTTAGAGCGGTACATTCATGGTGAATGGAGTCTTGAAATTTAGGATCACATGAAACAACGACTTCAAAATATTTACATAGAGATATACACAGTAAAAAATGGGGTGCTTAATGGGCACCTTATGGGGTGTTAGAACGGCGCCTCCTCTACAACTCCTCACATGGTGCTCCCTTAACCCCCCTAACAGGGTGTAATGAAACACCCTTAAACACCTCTGTAGGCGTTTGTGTGGCACTCTAGACAGTGTTATGCATGCACCTCTAGCATGTGATCCAGAACACCTTTAGTGGTGCTTTTAGTACACCCTTAGTAATGTTTAGTGGGCACCTTTTTCAGTGTTATTAGTACGCCCCTACAGTTCTCATATTTTTTGTTATACTTTCTTTTATAACAGTACATTCAATAAAAACAATGAATATATGAGTAAAATAAATGATAATCATGTTCATGACTTCACTATAGTTTGCTTGTATTGTTCACAGAAATAACCTTCAGTCATTTCTTCAAATTTCTGGACATTTTGAGGAAATTGGTGCACTGAAGGTCTCCACACTCTCGCCTAAATGGAAATAACAATAACATTAAATATTTATAAATATTCAATTTCAGACTGATCATATAATATGCTGAAAAATCACCAAATGTATTTGTTTGAATTGACTCCATTCTCAAACACTCACTCTAGTTATAATTTAAAAAAAAATACTCAAAGTTGAACAGCCAAGCATTTACACAATCACTGAATAAATCCTCATTCTATGTTTATTTTCCCTTTAGTTGGTTACGACTTCTCACACACACACAACTAATTCTAATATTCTACTTAGACCCTTTACCAAGTAAAGGCATATATGCCATGGTATACACATTTCCTCGATAACTTGTAGACTAGGTTGCACTCTACACACCTGACTGCTCTATGAAACATTGTGTACCATCGTGAAACTAGTGGAGACCTCTGTATATTAATACAACTCCTATGTGGCCTACATATATATAAGTACTTTTTAGTTATAAAAAAAGATATTTTAATATGAAAACCCTTTACCTAAAGACATTCAATGACCGTTGCATATAGCCTGACATTGCTAACCCTTATCTCCTTTTAATATTGTGCGGGGTTGGAGGAAAGGGTCTGGGGACTCTAGTGCCAATGACTAATTCAAAATGAATTTTTGTGCATGCGCTAATTAAGCCTAATTATGGACACTTGGGTAGTCCTGCAGTCTATTATCCAAGAGAGGTCCCTCACTTTGCAATTTATATGCTATGTCAGTCTCAGAAGGCGCTTGTATTGCATGGTAATGAAAAAGATTGCCTTACTTTATATCAAACGACCTCGCTCTGGTTTGAAGGTATCAATCTCTTTGAGGCAAAGTATACAAGCGTTGCGGTGAATATTTTTAATGGGTGGTTAGCGCCAGAATCTGGCGCTCTGGACTGATCATTAAAGTCCCCAGACCCTTTCCTCCTCCCCCGCACCATATTAAAAGGAGGTAAGGGTCGGCAAAGCCAGACTACGCTGTATAGTGGATCCTTGAAATTCTTAAAATACCACATTTTAGCTTTCTGAACTATGATGTTTAGTTTTTCCCCACTGGCTTCACTTCAATGAAAGAACCTGCACTGTTTGCCAAAGTATTCTAAAGAGGCATTACTTTTTAGCATGACGACCATTTACCAAACCAAACTATATACAGGTCCTAGTTAATCGTTATGTTGCCTTGACAAACATTGGCAATAAAGTGATGATTCATAAATATCACCTTAGTATGCACTTAAATTGATAAGAGGGCTACTCCCTCCTGCCCCCTTCCCATCACTATCTCTGTCATACAGGTATTGTCTGGTAAAAAATTTCAACATCATTTAAATGTCAGTGTTCTCAATCAGATAGGTTTCCTATTTTAAAATTCACATATTTTCCCAAATGTTTTCACAGTCGGAAAAACATGGGTGGGACAGCGTCATGTTAAAGACTCAACATCTACCTTATGCGTAAAAAGAAATGCTAGAAATGGCTTTGCATGACTCAAGCCATGTACATAAGGAGGAACACAATGAAAGACCAAGGGCATGACACGACAAGGTATTCAGACTAGAATAAAGTGAATTTAAGAGCTAAACGCAGGGCAAAGTTAATCTACAAACACACGAAACTTCAGATGTGCATAGCTCATGCAACTTAGTACTTAACTGACCACCCCCTAGGAAATCACTTACTCAAACATCTCACATCTGTGAATACTCCAGATTGCCACAGTTCTACAGGGACTTGTTTTAGGTTATCAAGTACACCTGCATGAAAACAGAAATATTCAGATTATAAATTATCACATATGAATCAATACCTCCATTTCTAGCTAAATTTACGTAACATTTTATAGTGTCAATTTGTACCAAGTGTCAAGGCTAACTGATTGAGATGTGATTGTCTGATCAGGCCTTTCGAAATAATTGTACTGATACTGTGTTAAGTAATTATTGTAGTTACAATCACCATGATGTATAAGTACACAACTATTATTCATCACAAGGCAAACTCCATTAGCAAAGAAATGGGCCAAAAAATCTAGCCAGCCAAACCCTTTACCTGATTACTACCAACTACGAACTACTGATATCCTTTACCCAATAGAAATTTTGTGCACTAGTGAAAAATAAAACAAAACAGAAACACCCACACGAAATATTGGGCTTACATATGATTTACAACAAAAAAAACAAGTAGTTGGGGATATGTTAGTATACATATAACCATGATAAAAACGCTTTAGTTTCTTCAAATTTACTCTTTCACCAGCTGACTCCCACTAAGGTAAAGGGACATGGTTCTACCAAAGTATTAAATAAAAAAGAATTAGGTAAAGGGACATGGTTCTACCAAAGTATTAAATAAAAAAGAATTAGGTAAAGGGACATGGTTCTACCAAAATATTAAATAGAAATGTACATAGTTCTACCTGTCTGGCATAGCCAGACCCTTTACCTACCGCATAGCGGGGAAAGGGGTCTGGTCAAATGCAATAGTATGACCTGTTCTGGTTCCCCACGTTAAGTGGGGGAAGCCGCAATGGCCATTAGCTAACCGCGCTATCCTAATAAAATGCGTGTAAAAATCGGATCTCTGCTGCAGCATCCAGACGGGCTAGCAATGGCGACTTGCTGCATATGCAGGAGTGATCTATCTACTGTTCAGGCGAAGAAGCGGAGGAAGAAATTATATGGTATTAGCTAGAAAAGAAGCTGTGACGTTATTAAGCTTCACAAAATATCTGAGCTGGAGCAACAACTCAAGCTGTTAGATCAGAGTGACTTCCACATATAGCTTCTTTCATGTTTTCTTTCAGTGACACCAAATAACTGCATGCTCTCCCTCATTGCACTTTCTGCATCCACACTTTAATTAACAAGCTAAAAAAATGAAACGTGTGCTGCAGAATTGTGCGCATTTTGTGGTAACATTTCACGCACCAATGTATGATGAGTCAGCAGAACAAGTCATACTATTGCATTTGACCAGACTAAGTTCTACCAAAGTATAAGGTAAAGGGACATGGTTCTACCAAAAGTATTAGGTAAAAAAGTATTAGGTAAAGGAACATGGTTCTACCCTTTACCCACTAACTATGTATTGGTTCTACCAAAAGTATTAGGTAAAAAAAGTAATAGGTAAAGGGACATGTAATAGGTAAAGGGACATGTAATAGGTAAAGGGACATGGTTCTCCCCTTTACCCACTAACTATGTATTAGGTAAAGGTACACAATCCCCACTACTACTTCTCCCCACGCTCGCTAGCTCGCTAGCTACGAATAGTCTGGAGGCGCGCAGTAATTTAAACAAACTTACAGATACAATAGGAAAATATGTTTTATGAAGTCACACTAACACAACTTACTTGTTGGATGTCCCCATCACAACCCCCACTACTTCTCCCCACGCTCGCTAGCTACGAATAGTCTGGAGCGGCGCGCGCAGTCAAACTTACTCCGCCCACTCTGCACGCATGCTCTTCAATTCCTCAGTTTTTAGCTTTGGATATTGTGGGCCGGGAAAAAATACGCGACGACGTCTCTACTGACTTGTGGACGTATACTCTATGACGCGATGACGGGAGGGGGCTCAGCTGCCATGCATGTTTTAACAAGGAAAGTTATAAAAGGTGAGTTTTAATGTTTTTGGCACATATAACCCATAGCCAGCACTTTGAATTAGGGGTTCTAATTTTGCACCGAAAGCCACATCCACTGTTTTGTTTTCTTCAATCATTTTTACACATAACTAGTGATGTGCTTGAGCACAAATGGCGAGCGAGCTAAAGACTATACTATTATGATTTTGACTTCTAGCACTGAAGCTACTGAAAATAAGGTCCAGTTTTTAAATTTAGCATACAGGGTAAAGGGATTTCAGTGCCATAGTAACAACTAACTCTCTGCAACTGCTTGAATTGAAGGAAAAAACAACAACAAAACAATACACGTTATTTAAACGTTTTCTTTGTGATATTCTTTAGCTAAGTTATGGTTGTAACACACAATGCTTTTGACACAACTGGACATGCACCTACAGACTTACCTTCGTGGTAGTCTAGTGGACAATGTATTTTCAAGTCAATACTGTTGCGCACGGCTTATAACCATGACAAAGAGCGCATTGACTTACCACCGCCACTAACTTAATAGAAATGGAAGTCCCTTAAGTTTTCAAGTTTTAACTGCACCCACAAAAGAATTCAAAACGGTAAACAATTCAATTTCTAGGGTGATACGGGTACTGATCGTTAAACCAGAGGATTCTGTTTAGTGCAATTTAGGACGGGGTCGACCACATAACTAACACAAAAACGCGAGGGTCAAAGTACAAAATGACATACATACGTCCATACATATATACAAATAAATAAATAAACATCCCCGATTTTCGATTGTGTTACCCCTGTGAGTGTCTCGCTCGCTCGCCAATTAAAAATTTTGATGTAGATAGCTATCTATATTGATGACACTAATTTAGTCTCTATAGCTAAGTTCATTGAATACTGAATGAACAAGGCCGTAGGAAGCAAATTTCAAGTGGTCTGGCCAGGAAATGGGTGTGGTCTCAATAAAGTTCAAAATCGTAATTTTAGAAATACAATAAAATACAAAAACACTAAAGTTTAAAATTTATACGGATGCTATTAGCTATTTTCTTCTATTGTATCCAAGGAGGCAGAGGTCTGGCAGAGCACTACACCTTTGAATGGAGGAAAGGCCATTTAGAAAACCGGAGGGAACTCCCTCCTTAATACGGGCCTATCCTTCCCAAAACTTTGGTTCAGGAAAGTCTAAGTTGCGTGGCTGGTGTCGAACAGCACGCGGTAATGGACCTCTGAGTAGTGTAAGCAGTAAGCGGGTGAGGTCGGGGTGTGGTCTTGCAGAAAAAGTGGTCGGGCCAAAACCCAACCAGCCATACCACTTCCTACGGCCTTGATGAATACTTAACTGATAGTGGCAGAGACAGCATATGAAAAGTGGGAGGGGGGAGGTGCTAAGACGGCCACCTGTCAGGTTGGCTATCATACACTGAGAGTGCATCATGTTGTACATGAATAGCTAGTACTTTTAAGAGTATATGAAATTTGATTGCTGTAATTGACTTTAACCTCTATGAAGTATTCTGAAATTCCTTTATCCCACAATATGGGGGGGGGAGTCCCCCTCCTAAAAAGTAAGGGGGCTCAAGCCCTCATCTGCCCCCTGGATTCTCTGCCACTGTGATAGTGCAATAGACTTCTCGCATAGTGGGCTTCTAATAACAACGAAGGATGAACTGATACTCAAACTCCTACAGGTTCATATGCCATGTAACTAAGAATTTAAATTAAAATATTAAATGTAACATAGCTTGACTTACCTGTGTGCTTAGTGCTAGCACTGTGCATGCACGTAGTATTAACACTGCACGCTAGCTGCAATTGCATGCCTTGTGGTACCTGGGATAATTGGTGCTAGTCTTATACATTTGTGGTGGCTAGGCCTTTGGACTACGAGGTACATATTGTGGCTAATTATTAACTTCTGGTCACTGAAAAGGGTTAAACCGAACCCACCTGGCTATGGGTATGAAAAAAATAATCTGCTTGCATGTGAATGAAGGGGGCACAGGAGAGCTTTAGGTGTATGTTGTTGTGTAGATGATCTTTCACACGAATCATGCACACTTCTGAAAATTAATTTAGATTTAATGATGCCTTCACTGGTTTCTTTATGGTCGATCAAATGATAAAGTTGAATATCTGTTATATGTACATGTATGCTAATTGAGTTGACTACGTATGTTAGCTATCTATATTAGTATAGGGGATGAGATTTCCCCTTTAGTGAAAAATTGTTATTCCTATTGTATCTATTGTTATTATTTCTTGTTTGTGTGTTTGTAGGTCTGTTGTTTGCAGTCACCTGACTGTAGGACAAGGTCTGTGGATTCCTCGGAAGGCACATGTAAGGGGCATGGGGTGAATTGGGTGGGGGGTAGGGGGTAAGGTAGTGGTGGGTGTGGTAGGTAGGATTGGTAGGGGTTGGATAGGTGGGGTAATTGGGTAAGGTTAGTTGGGTGGGTTGGGCGGGTGTCATTTCCTTCAGTGCATCAGTCTGTAGTACTGGGTTGGTTAGGATTAGATGGACCTTACTGAAGTTTAGATTTAATCATCTGTCCCAATGTGTTTGATTGATCGCAACCCTTCACAATCGTTTTTATCGTGTTGTTGTAGATGGTCTCTGTAGCTGCGTTACAGGTGTTGTGTCTGCCTCTCTCTTCATCGTGGTCCATGCTCCCTGCTACTGTGAAGCTATCTCGGGGGATGGGGGTGGTTGTGTGGGAGTGGCTTCTCCTGGTTCAGTGCTTCTGTCCGGTTGTCGCTTAATCGGTTAGTGTTGTTTCTTGTTGTGTGCCTTGTGGAGGTGACTCTTTAGAAACATGGTGGTGGGGGGTATGGTAGTGTTCGGCTGCGGGTGTGGTGGTTGGGGGTGTGGTTCTGTGACGTCACCTGTGGGTCCATTTCCTGTCGGCCATTGTATGGTGGGTGCAGATGATGGGTGTGGCTTCCTGTTGATGAGCTGGTTTCTGATATAGTTCATAGCAACCATTGAAAAATAGGGGGGAAACAGAAGTGGTGGAAATAAAGTTTGTTATGTATTCTTTGTGTAACAATTAGCTACAACTTTACTCTTATTGCACTTAGCTAATTAGCTGTAAGTAAGGAGCATAGCTAGCGAGCTATAATATACAAAATGTTTTGGTTTTGTTACGAACGTTTGAGGTTTAGTAGCAGTTGCGACAGAAGCGTTTCCTAGCTAGGTTTGCAACTCAGTAGTTAAACATTTATAACAAAACAATTGGAACTTGGCCAGGGTTTACTTTAGTACCTACACCGCGACTTGTTAACCTTATTTTGTACGCCGGGATAGGTGGCTATCTAGACTTATTTTTACCATAAAAAATATATTTAGCTATCAGCTATACTTGAATCATGTAAGCTAACACTTGCTAGATTAATTTAAAGATTATAGTTTTGGGGGGCATTACGGTTACATTTCTGTTTTGTTGAAACAGCACTTTTAATGAATAAAAGACAGACTCTTTCCCTGCCATTCCAGCAGCCGTACTACTGCAAATAGAAATTTTAAGCGGTAACTAGCTATGCCCGCGGGCTATAAATTAGTTAAAACCAATATTTTTTTATAACTAATATCCTGGCTCTATTTACACCTTGTCTTGGATATGTGGCTTCCCCTCCCACTACATACATAGAACCCTGAAGATGTAAGCATTTGATTAGTGAATCCTGCTTGTCTTGGCTAATACCTCATCACGATGATAGCCCAGTTGCCTAACTGTGTTTGTTGATTAGGTTTGTGGTACTTTAGACAGGTGTTGCACAATTACCACTGAGTGTTCACACCTATGGTGATCTCGCTGAAACAATAGAATCCAGTGTGTGAGTGTTGCCAGCTTTGTGCTTATTATTTTGTATCGCTAAGGCTTGTTCCATTTAATGCACTCCCAACGTGTGGATAGAACCTAAGTTAATATTATTACGGTTTGTTAATCAGTGAGTTTGTGATAGTAATGACTGTTGTCTGAAAAATGATTCACCAAATTGAGGGAACATCAGATCACAATGAGACAAAAGGAATTTTGTTGGACATATATATTTTTGTTGTCATCACTTACCTGGCAGTTCTGTTTGAAGTATTAATGCAGCCGCAATTACAGAAAAATGTATACATTTGTGTTTAATTTGGAATATTTTTTAAAAAAAATTCCGTAATTGCATTTTTTTTAGCTACATAGAGTACTGGTAGAACCTCTCGTATCCGGACTCCTCACCTCTATTATCCAGGTGCCTAAATCTGGACAAAATCAATTAAATGAGTGGGTGGATTGACATTCTAGTGACCTTTCCAGACATAACTAGATTGAAAATACTTTGTCTCAGAGATACGGTCACTTTCAGAGTTACCGGCACCCACTGATCCCAAGGCGCCCGGATAAGAAAGGTTCTACTGTATATATATTTATTGCAGCCTTGATATTTTTAGCTTGAATATTTCTGCATCACGCGAGCGTTCTGTATTTTCCCATAATTGTATGCTTGTTATTGAATGCAAGTAGAATCAATTAGAATTGTATTGTAACCGATTAAGAAAAAATATCAAGGCAGCAATGAATCACTTATCACACTCGTTGTACAATATGGGAATGATATTTTACTCTCACACAATATTTCACTTTCTCTTCGGCTCATGAAAATATTTTGCATGCTTCTAAAATATTTTCCCATATTGCACTCTGACTCGTGCTACAAGTATTATGTATGTATTTGCAATGTATTTCAATACTCTGGTTGAATATTAGCTGGCCTCAAAATTTTCAATCTGTATTTGTGACCGTCTACAGGAAAACCGGGCACAACGCAGCACCCTTTGAAAATTTTTTTTGCACTTACAGAGTTGTCGGCGTCCAGATATTGAGCTCTCCAAGTTTTATCGTCGTAGCTTAAGTCGTTTCCGCTATAATAGATTTAACCGTTCCCTTCCGTCGGCTTGAAACAATACATTTTTAAGAAATCGATCGATCTTTTCTCGATATTTACGTTCGCCGCATTGTGCCCGGTTTTCCTGTAGACGGTCACATTTTATCATAACATTGTATTATTGTAGTATTGTGTCATTGAAATAATAATAGAGATGTTGTTGTTTTTGTTGTTGTTATGCTATCAATGTCTACTGTGAGCCTGAACACATGATATGAAAATAGATATTGAATTATGCATGATTGTGGCGTGATGAAGGTGGTGGGATTAGGTTACGTATCACAAAGTGTATAAGTTCAGATTGGAAGTTGATTTTAGGCCTGAATATTATATAATATATATAATATATATATATATATATTTTTTTTTTTTTTGGTTTTTATGTAGCTTGATGGACTGAAGTCTTGTGACACTGAAGCTGTGAACTCTGATGACCAGTACATAAAATCCAACATCTTTATTGTCACTTTGTGTGTTATATAATATGTATTCTATTGTAATGAATAACTTCTTTTTTTTTAATTATTGTTTATTATTGTTACCGGTAATATTATTATTATTATAATGATTAATAACATTGATTTTATGATCACAGCAAAAAAGGAGAATGTAAATTAGTAAATATTAGCTATTATAAAAATGAAGGTCACTCGACACCGCTGATTGTCCCCAGGATAGCCACATAGTTCGCTCTTTATTAAATTAAAATGCACTCTAATAAACTACTTTGACTTGACGTCTTGGAAAGGTTGGGGTTGTCCAAGCATTATAGGGAGTTGGGTCATCTGAACATTTACAAAATACTGGTAGTTCACTATCTAATAAGTTTTACTAGAATGAAGAACAATAATACTGGAGACATTCCCTTCACACGTTTGATACAGATTAGTGCATAGCATACCACCTCGAATCATAAAATCAGCAACATGCATGTTTGAATATAAGTTACTACACTATCAGACTATACATTATAGATAAACATGTTAGGCAAACTATGAAACAAGTTATATACAGTGAAGTCTCCGATAAAGGACACTCCGACAAAGGGACAATGTATTGATAATCTCTCTCAGAAACAAACCTGAAGTCCCCCAAAATTAATTCCTGTACCAAAATAATGCAAATAGAATCTCCCAAGGACAATCCCTCTACAAGGGACAAAATGTGCTGAATTTATATAGCTCCCGAAGTGTCCTTTATCCGGAGACTCCACTGTATATATTTGAATTGTAAATTGGTGCGCACACACACACACACACTTATATATACGTATACTTATTATACTGAGTACGGAAAAACATTTAATAGCACACCGTTTTTTTAACGTGCCAAATTGGAGTGATAATATGGTGAGAGAACCCACATGTATTTGCAGTAAGTGATTTCTTGTACTTCTCGTGATATTATTACTCCACCAGTTACAATTTTTTTCCATTGATTTTCCATTGATTTTGCTCACTGCGCAAATGCATGAGTAGTGATGTGGAAATCATTGCATGAGTAGAAGTATAATTATGATGCATAGTTCACAACACAATCATAAGTGATTAATTTTCTTCTTTTAATGTTCCAGAATGTGGAGTTTCACCCATAGAGCATTTGTGTTTAATATGGGAAATTATAACACACTAATATGTGGAAATACTTT
>WLWD01000784.1_pt1 | contig 31458 bp, 23 predicted proteins | sample 6712731 | NCBI WGS metagenome assembly WLWD01 (sample SAMN12718690, study PRJNA576275) | sponge metagenome | isolation source: marine sponge | host: Mycale hentscheli | place: New Zealand: South Island, Marlborough, Capsize Point | collected 2014-11-01
ACATCCCATGGGACCCTTCTATAGTCCAACTATAGCCCCATAGGACTATTGACGACGTTACAGTACAACACTCAAAATTACCTGGAGAATTAGTCATAAGCTCCACTAAGGAGTCTCTAGATTCTTGCTGTATCCTGATTGCTTTTTTCATCCTTGAAGGTAACAAGGTTACTATGTGTATAAACACATAACACTTAACAAGGAGGAAGAAGCAATAATGGAATTAGTTTACCAAGTCTTTGAGCAGAACGTTGAGCATAATGCAAAAGAGCATCTGTCAAAACATCAATCCGGTGGGATGGTCTCATTTCTTTGGTTGATTTAGAATATTTTCTGAGGTATGCCCAAAGTCTTTCAACTACCTCCCCATCAGTCAGACCATAGCCTTTCTTGTTACGGGGGCTATACTCAAACTGCATTTTACACATAGTACAACCTAGAAATTCAGCAATTGTAGAATAATTTTCAATTACCTGGCAATCAATTTTGTGACCATACGAATGAAAAACTGGAATAGCCATGTCAAAATGATTGGAGAGATCAGTGCGACCATGATTCTAGCAAAAATATTCAGCTGAAATTGAACAACAACAGCACTATTTGTCTTATACCTTTAGATGCTTTGATAGTGTGCATGCCACATCATAAAGCACGTGGATTTTGTGGTGCTGCCCGAAGCTTTCCAATACCTTTTCTAACACGGAAAAACATGAAGGGAGTAGTCAAGGCAGAGGTTATCAGAACTCTTCGAAGATCCTCATCACCTGAAATCTACTCACAAGCCATTAGCCAGCTTCTGGCATGGTTCACCAATCGAAATTATCCTATGCGGCTCCTCAAAGAAGTACTATCTGAGGTTAAATACGAAGACCGTGAGCAGAGACTGAGACCAGCCCCTAAGCAGACTCTCCCACCTGGAACTACCGTGTTGTCTGTGAGACAGCATCCCACCATCACTGACGGCGCCATATACGACACCATGAGGGATGATGATCTACCTTTTGTCCCTCTGGTATCCAGGAGAAAAACCACCCTCAGCAGGAGACCTGCTGGTCCGTGCCAAGACGCCATCATTGGAGGCTGCTCATGGATATTCGCTCCGTGAACGGCCGCACAGAGACTAGTGGAACATGTATGGGTTGTGTATTTCTTTCTGTAATGCAATAGGTACCCTGGTCCTTAACCAGGGTTCCTTCTGGCGCCTTCCTCAGAGCTTCGTCAGGCGCCAGAAGGACCTGTTGCTCTTACTTTAAAGTGTATCATTAATTTTTAAGTTGCAAAAGCTTTTGTTCTGTATAATTGTGCTCATGCAATTGTTTACTCATTCCTGCTCGAGCAGGCTCTTGCTTGCTCGAGTCAGGTAATGCATACACAATCAACACTTCATTAGCTCTAGCTTAATATATACTTGTTTTCAGGTCACTTCTCTTCATTATTGTAACCACTTGAAGGCTAACAAAGCCGAAATATATGGTTTGAATTATAATATCTTCTGTTTTTAAGAGTTACACACTTGGCGTGCCCTTGTAGCCCAGCTACTTTATCTTAGAGAAAACCTACAAAAAATGTTTTTATTGCGGTCACAATAAACATATAGCAAACCAAAAAATTTAACCTCTCTCCATGACAAAGAGACAACATCTTGTAGGGAAATTCATGTCTGCAAACAACTCCCACAACACCCGTTTCATCCAAACGACTATAGCGATTTCTAGATCTCAGAGCATCACATGCAAGAAATTGACTGCATTCCTAATAGATCATTTCAAAATGCAATATCTTCCAACAAAACATGGTAAAAAAAGATACCTTGCTTACTGATGCCTTTGTGACGGCATAATTAGCAACATAGTTATTCACTTCATCTTGCTCTAAAAACATAGTTTGCCCATGTAGAGGTGGGTGATTACTAGTCCCAGAAGCCTTCTTTCGGCAAAGTCCAAAATTTCCATCGATAGACAAAAACATAGGAGCATTCTACACACATACAAAAATTCTAATGAGCCAGTATGCACATCAGAATGAGAATATCACCTGTGAACAAGATGGACATTTGGTACCATCATTAATTCGGTCAGGCATTAAACTATCTAGACGACGTAGTTGGCTCTTGGCATATCTGAAAAATTTAGTCATGGTGATTAGCACATAAAAAAAAAACACGCAATCATACCTGTACTCCTCAAAACTATCAATTATGACAGGGTACAGATTCCGCCTTTTGGTCTAATACAAGCAACATAATTTTACCCAACCTATATCTTGCTCTGCTATCATGCAAAACTTGAGTGTCATGACCTCTTCTTTCATCTTGAACCTAAGACATTTACAGCAACATCCTCTTATTACATACATTTCTTAATCATTTCTATGTGGGATTAAAGCAAGCAGTATATTCCATGAAAAAGCATTAGTAATAGTGTACGATGGAAAGGCGATAGACACATACATGTAATCAATTCTGTAAAATGGTGGCTTCTAAAACAGGTCATGTAAAACCACAGTCCTTGCCACCAACTCATAGAGCAAAGATCACAGCTTTCATGAGTACCTTCAAGTTAGAGAATGGAAAGAATCTGCTGGTGGACTTCATCTAGCTGACTGAGGATGGCAGGAGCATGAAAAGATGTTTGTGCTATTTCAAACATACCTCTTGCTCCTCCACACTTGCTGCAGATGTAATACAGTATATCCTCCCTAATAGTCCACCTCCCTAGTAGTCCATGGGCATATGAATTACATGCAAGTAAAAACCAGCTGCTAAGTGCAAGCTAAAACCTACTGTATGCTGGAATGCACTCTAGTTAGAACCTGCTAGCTCTCTACAGTTCTTTATTAATGGCTCCTGGCCGAAAGCAGCCTTCAAGTCTGAGAGGTACTTCATCAAGAAAAGGTATCAAGTACACCACAACACAGCTGGCTTCAAAAAAGCAAAGGATTGAGCTCACACTAAAGCAGAAGTGTAATGTTATTGATCAAGCCCAAAAACAAGGCTTTCTGCCTGATTCTGTAGCAACAACATTGGTTAGAGTTAATCAGAGTATGCTTGCAAAACAATTCAATATCACTGCAAAGACTATAAACCGGGTTCTGTGGAATGCGAAGAAGCTCAAGCAACAACTTCTAACTACATCTGGTGATCTTCGACGTAATCACGAGATTAAGTACAGAGCTATAGAAGAAAAGGTAGTTGCATTTATTTCCCTTCTTCGTAATAGGCGTAAACCTATGCCTGTTTCATTGAGTATTGTGAAGGAATATGCTGAGCAAGTGGCCAAGTCCCTTGATGAGCATGAATTTAAAGCATCAAATGGCTGGTGGCAAAAGCTGATGAAAAGAAACAACATAGGTAAAAGTGTACGTCTACATGGGGAAGCTGGTGGTGTAAACCCTGAAGAAATCAAAGATAAGATTCAGGAAATCAAAAAAATTCTAGAGGAGTATGATTCGGAGCTTGTATACAACTGGGATGAAACTGGTTTGTACTTTCGATTGATACCCAGTGCGACTTATACAGCACCAAATGAACAACGACGGCGTGTACGGGGGACTAAAGCTCAAAAAGCAAAGGACCGTGTCACCCTCATTACATGCACTAATGCAACAGGCACACACAAGATTCCTCTTGCTATGATTGGTAAGGCAGCCAATCCTCGCTGCTTTCGGTCCTGCCAATCTCCCTTACCATACAACTCTCAAAAAAATGCTTGGAATGACCATGTAATAACTAAATGGTGGTTCCATGATGTATTTTTACCAGCAATTAGAAAGAGGACTTCCAGAAAAGTACTTCTTATTGCTGACAACTTTGGCTCCCATGATATAACTGATACTGCACTTAAAGATCCACAGGTAGAATGGATTTTGCTACCGCCAAACTGTACATCAATTCATCAACCCATGGACCAGGGCATCATTGCTGCGCTCAAGAGAAATTACAAATCAAAGATGTTGCATGCAATGGTTAAAAACCTTGAAAGGTATGATGAGTTGCGAGCTGTTGGAGAGTCTCTCCCAGCAAGAGTTAGGGGGTTGAATCATGCATACCCACCAAACCTTCTAGATGCTGCAACTCTAGCACATGAGGTGTGGGAGTCAATTGACCAATCCACCCTGGTGAACTGCTGGTTGAAAGCGAATATTTTTCCTGCATGTCAGGTAGAAAGTTTTGAAACTTACCGTCGTCCATTGGATCTCCCAGGTGTTGAAGAGTTAACTAGCTTGTTGCAGAATGTGACTATTAAAAGTCAACTCTCCACACAAGATGAGAGTAATAGCCCTCCTCCTACCATTGAAAGAGAGCAGTTGATTGGCCAGTTGGTTGCTCTTCAAGATCAAGCTCAAAACGATCTTCCTGGTCTTGCTTGTGTACTGAATAACTGGTATGATATAGAAAATGATGATCTTGTTCGACATGATTAAGTTAAAATAGCACTTCAACAAGAAAATCTACTACAAGCATTTGAAGACACAATGGAGACTGACCTGGTATCTCCAGAAGATTAATTGGATTCAGAAGATGACAAGGTACAACCACTCACTCGAATGGAAGCCCTCAATAGTGTGAACATTACTGAAGGCACTGAAATGGTCAGGAAAGTGCTTCAAATGATGGCAGTGTTAGGTGAAGATGACACTTCACACATGCTAACTACAGTATATCGCAAATGCCTAGACTTAAAAATTGAGAAAAGAAGGCTGAACACTAAGCAAACTGTCCTTAGGGATTTTTTTGTTTCAAATTAGTATGTACATGTATATGCATGCTTATACATGCCATAAACATGTTGATTTTCATTCAGAATTTAATAGTCCAGTACCTGTATTAGTCCAGGCCAGCTACCCAAACCACTAGGTGGACTATTAAGGAGGATATACTGTAGCCAGATTGAATGTACTACTCTGAGATACACATGCAAGAAGTGCAACATCAAATGCACTTCTGTTTGTGGCAACTGCAAAGAAACTAGCTGTATGAAAATGTTTCATGATGATTTCACTGAACATGAAGAAACATTTGATAGTTAAGTGAATTATAATATTATTATCACAGATAATTGAAATACAGTCATTCTTGGCTGAAATAATTATAATAATAATAGCAAATTATCTTGTTCTAATAGCCAATATAAACTTAACCCGATGTTTAGACTTCTTGTCAAAGTTCTCTTGACTCCTGAGGTGGACTTCAGGAAGAAGTTGAAGCATCAGGTTTAATAAATATAATATTGGTTTAGAACGAGAAAATTTGCTATTATTGAAAAATAATGTAACTCATTCATATTTTTTTAAGAGACTATCTGATGGTGTATTAACTCGTTTTTAAAATGTACCTAAACAAAGATATGACCAAAAATACCAAAAACCACAAATTGTTAAGTAAGAATTAAGTGGTATTCACATTTTACTGATTTTCACCATGTTCCCCCAAAAGGATTCCTTAAGACTTTTTGCTGTTAGAGGACATTACAAAAGAAACATAATCAGCTGTTAGTGTGAAATTTACTTGTAACAATGGACTAAAAAGTTAAGTTCATACTCAAAGAATGATACATATTATATTCACTTTCTTTATTGTAAATATGGCAACAAATTCTATAATAGTACAATCATTTTGTCAAAAATTATTGAGCCAACCTTAAACAAATTACAACAAAAGTAAGTGTAAGCAGATGGTGAGAATGTGTATTTTGAAAACAATAATAAATATAAGAATAATGTTTGCATGTTTAACAGTCAGTTCCAGTAAATGTTGGATTAATATGCTGTGAAACTGGATCAGGGTAGTAGAATACACAGCCTGGACCTTTAAAAGTAGTATTAGTAAAGTGATCAACGAACAGTCTTTGTCTTTCCATCAAATTGTGGTTCTTGTGCTGTTGATCGAGAAGACCAATTATATGTTTAGCCACAGAAAAGAAGAACTTAGTATTGGTAGTATCAATGGGAATGGCTGTTAGTAACTTGTCACCAGGTTCTGTTGTATCCTTTCGATTATCTGTCACAACCTCGATTTTCAGCTGCTCTGAAACAGAAGCTCCACCTGACTCCTGCATAAGAATTGCTGAGATTCTGGACCAGGGAATGAGTATAGCAGATGTTCCAGTGGTGTCTGATAAAGTGATGTGATCTATTGTTAATGAAGCAATAGACAGAGGAGGATTGTAGTTCTCTATGGACTCGAATAGATTATACCCTTTCACTTTCACTTTATAGTAAAAATACCACCAGAATGGAGATATTGAATTTAAATCTTCCAAAAACTGGTCCATTAGGGAATGTTTGATGTCATCAGATGATTTGGGATTTTCAATCAAGTAAGCATTTTTTTTAAATTTTTGTAACTCTTCCTGAGACACACTGGGGAAGAGTAGCTTATTTTTGACCATGTACAGGGCTTCATAGAACAGAAGTTGAAGTGCTGCATAATCATGTTTTCGCACTGCCTTTTCTAAGCCTTTGTCAAAAGACAGTCTTCGAAAACATATAGGGTCCTTTGGTATTGCCTTACTTTCTGAGCAAAGTTGTATAGGATATTGAAATGATGCTTCTGAGCAAGTAAAAAAACCAAAGATATGAAGTTGTATAGGATATTGAAATGATGCTTCTGAGCAAGTAAAAAAACCAAAGATATGAAGACTCTTTGGAACCAAGTTTAACTGTTGGCCAACTTTTTTCTTAAGTGCTCCTATGGAATGAAGTTTAGGTTTAACAAGAATGGGTGTTTCTTTGGCAAATGTAAAAATCTTGACATCACTTATAATTTCATGTTGTGCTTCATAGTTGCTGTGTTCTACATCTTTCTGCTGGATGCAGGTGTCATTTCTTGTGTCATTGTAGTTTTTTTTATTTGAATTACTAGATGGTGCTATAAAACTCATTTTACCTCTGCAATATGATCCAGTTGGTGCCAGGTCTATTAGCTTACGAGATTTGACAGCGTCGGCTTCTTGCTGTAAGGAATAGTTTATGTAAGCATTTTTCATGCTTAACAATGCAGGTACAAATGATTTGTTGATATAACAATAATCACCATTGGAAGCATCAATAGTTTGATCAGGAATATTCAACCTTCTAGAGTCCCTAAATGAAGCACTGTATACTTTAGAGTTAACTTCTAATGCTGGCTTCAGGCAATCAGTAACAATATTGCCCCGTTTTTCTTTCTTATCTTGAAAGTGAATTTTCTCAACAAAATACATTGACATAGTATAGAGATAATCATACTGCATGGTGCAAAATGAGGCAGACATGTAGGAGACATAACTATCTTTGTCTTCGCAACAAACTTGACAGCAAAACATTTGAAGTGAATTGTCCTTGTAGAGAGAGCAAATGTTCCTCCATGGTATACTAAGAAGCTGGCTATAGTGCTTTCTGGATTGGTTATAACTAAGAACAGAAAGAGTGGCTGAGTTCATTATTATATCACAATGTAGGTCTTGGTCTAGACCTAGAGAACATGATAGCAGGAATAAATCATCTCCACATAGTCGGCAGCCAAGGACTATGTAGAAGTAATTCCAGTAATAAGAACAAGTTCTATAAATAGAATTTAAAAAAGTTCTTTTGTCTTTCAGAGAAATACTTCTAAAATATTTATTTCTGGACTGAGAATTCAAGGCTAACTTCAGATAATCTCGATTACTTCTTCTCCTTTGTAGTAGCTGATAAGGATTAGTTTCATCTGATGGGAAAAGCACTTTGTGTTCCACTAAATCTAAACCAGGGTTTCCTTTTACTTTAGAGCTTGTCATAATTAAATTTACTGATCTAAGTTTGTCATCTGAAACATTTCCTACATCAAGAAAATTAGTAGCTTCCCAATAAATTAAATCAAGTGCAGCTGTGTCATTTTTTATCACTTCTACTTCTTCTCTTTTGCTGCAAGAAAGACGTAGGATACCCAACTCTTCATAATTATCAAAAACAAAAACTTTGTTATCGTCATGGCACAGTTTCATTGGTACTATGAACATGCTCGGTAGCAACTTAAATATGCCAAATAACTTTTTACTCTGCCTTTTGAGGCCAAGCATTCTTAGTGCTGCTTCTTTGACATCTTTGTAAATTAAATTGTGGTTAGGACTTACTCGAATGGTCAAAACTTCATGCTCTTTAAAATAAGGAAAAGTACGAATGTAGAAAGTCCACACGGTATCCCTACACTCACAAGAATTGTCATTGCGCTTCTGCATATTGCTAACTAGTACAGAAATGTACTGACGACTCAGAGCAACAGTACTATTTTTTTGCCACTTGACTTGCTATAAATTATCAAGTAATCTGTAAAATACAAAAAGTGTCACTGCTCAAACAATACTTGTTAGAAAGGGATACTACATTTAAAACTACTTTATTTTTTCCACAGGACATACTATCTGCCCTGAGAAAGAATTTTTTTACCCCAGCTGTGAACTTTGAACTTTGGAATCGGCTGGTTTATTGTTGTTTGTTCATGGTTATGCCTCTTTTTTTTGCAACATGTACCTCTTATCACTTTCTAACAAACCAATTATCACCTATTCACTTGGCTGTTACACAAGATATATAGCCTCGTTTTTTTTATATAAATAATTGAGTTAACACTCTTATTAGCCAGTAGGAAAGACTATTTCAGTTTCACACAATTAAGACTTGTATATGGGTACTCACTGCAAGCAAATTTCCCTAAGCTACTTTGAGATGATGTCTTGACAGATTCTAATACCTCAACCACTTATAGGTCAAATTGGATACTTGGGTCACAAGTGAGTTCTTATTTTAACATGGTTACTCAGCTGTGTAACCATGAATTGGGTATGATTGCATTAATTAGTTTCATGTGGCACAAAATTAAAGATCACCCCTGATATTTGTACCACTAGCTATAAATAGCACAAGTGTTGATGCCAGCACAGACTGCTTAATTTGAAGTTATAGAGAATGTGTTCTTTAAATTAGCTACAGTGCTAGATTTATTTTTTTCCTTGTGCTCGGTAGTTGCTTGGTAGCAATTACATATAATTCACATGTTTTTTTTTTCTCTAGTGATTTAAATCCAGAAATAATGAATATCTGAAGCTATGTTTAATCTTCAAGCAAAATATGTAGATTTTGTGGTGGTAGTATTTTGTTTCAAAACGTATGATGTCATTAGTCTGGCATCACATATCCTTTACCTAAATTTGGGCGGAGAGGAAGGAAAGGGTTTGGGTAGCTCTAGTATCAGCGACTTGTGCAAATTACATCACAGGTTTATTGGATAAGGCTAAAATCAGTTGCGAGTCAAACATTCCATTGTGAATAAGAATGATTGTCAACAAAAAAAATTATAATCTTACTTGATCAGTCTTGTAGCCAACTCGCGTAATTCCCGGTTTCCTTTTGCAAAAAACCGATGACGTAAATCATGGTTCGGGTCATAGTGCAAAGACAAAGGAAATGGAGTTTGACTGGGGCATAGCTATGCTCTGTCACTAGTAAGTTGTGTTTTCTTGTGTGTAAAGAAAATATATGACACTTTAAAAAGTATATATCGCTATTTTTTTGTTGTACGCCAGAAAGATAGAAACTTTTACTGGTATTTTATCAGAGGTATTGGTTTCAGCAAAGAAGGAAGTAAAATTATGACTAATCATAACTAATGGTACGTACGTTTTGCAGTTACAATGTTAATTTCAGAGATAGCTATTATAGTATGTTTAGTGATGATATGGTTTAAAAGGGAGTAGTTGCTTGCAGAATGCAATGTCCCCGAGTTGTTTGTGTTTCCTGTTGGACTTCCTGATTCTATTGGAACTACTGCTAATATGCCTATTGGTTACAAGCTGTTGAAAAGTACAACACATATGATGAACAGATAAACACTTGCACATTTATAACTCAATGGGTGTTAATAAAAAGACAATGAATAAAAATAAAAAAGTAATTAAATCACAAAGTAAAGTCCTCGACAAAAAAACAGGGGCAATTTATAATCTCATTCTATGACTATAGCCTTAGACAAACAATCTAAGAAGTCTGTTCCTGGTCGGTATAGTAACACTCCTATGTACTGTTGTTTACAGCAACATGTCAGATGCTTACCAAAAAAGTTTAGTAATGTACTAAGAAAACATCGCTTTGGCATTTCATGTCGTACTTGGTGTTCACTATGTGTTAGATTCATTTCAGACACTTTGTTCATGCTTGCATTTATTACTATTTCATATAACTCTGATAATAAATGACTACCTTTCTCAGAAGAATATCTCCAAGCTTCTGTATTGCATCTTTCAAGCCATAACTGATATATTCTGGAAATACACTTGTAAATGCAGGAGAAATGTTGTTTAAAAGGATACTTAATTCATAATCATGACTATTTTGCTTAAAATTAGCAATTATTTCGAGGTGACTATTATAACAACTTGTGCATATTTTATCATTTTCAATGATGTTTAAATCCATATCACTGACTTGACAAAAATGATTTTTAATGGCAACAGTGTTAGGGCAGTGCCTGTACGACCCCTTTATGTTAGCACTACATGTGAAGCATTTCTCATGCATGTACACTTGAGGGTTGATTGTGCGATGCACTTGTTTATAATGAACCTGGCACAGTGGAACTAGCTTCCCATCATCAGTGTTAACTGCTACATTAAATATAACATTTATGTTTAGCTGTGACAAGTCCTGAATGGACGATGCTCTCAGTCTTGTTACAGTGGGGAAGTATGCACTTATGTACGTTTTCTTGGTTCTGTAATGTCCAGCGTGGTACATGAATTAATATTTCTCTTTATGTCTTTTTCACATGCCCGACAAATACAGCTGTCAACTGTGATCGTTTTCTCCATGGCCCGGAGTTCTGCTGAAAGTTCAGGATCCCAAGTGGACAGGTGTGTGTAAAAAGAGGCAGACTTGCTGCATAACTGGCAAGGACCACATTTTCGACCTTGGATGGATCGTCGTCTTTGGACCTCTTCTCCTTAGCACTGAACTCTTTGATTGACATACAAAGTATTATCATAATACCCTTAAAATTTATCTTCTTTGTTTTGCAGTTACAATAATTTAGTATATCATAAATACATGAATGACTATGACATATCACTAATTATTTTAGTCTAATTTGGTTGCAGATTGCTGTGTCCCGAATTAATAAGAAATATATAACTTACCATATTAAAAGGTATTCTGATGCTAGAATGGTATGTTTTTCCCTTCAAACAATGCTGTTAGCTTGACTGAGCAGCACACCACAGTATTAAGACAATCACGTGTATGGCTTCCTTGCAAACTAAAAAAAAATATATTGAACGCCCACGCACAAGCACCATTTTAATGAGGTGACCTTTTGAAAGAAATTGTACGCATTTCTATTACTTCCGGTACGAGTAGCTACTGATGTTTCGTACAAAAATGAGATGAAGTCTTGACAGATTTTATGGCTGGTTCACACTTGGGTAATATACTTGGGCCCTGCCAAACAAACTGCAAACTGTTGCGAACTCGCTACACACCACACTCCATTTGCACCTATGCACAGTCATACAACTTTCTCATGCAATAGCATCCTTTCTCACTCCCCCCCACCAAGACCATGTGCTCACCTTGATGGCACTATTTGATTGGTTGACATGAATTCCTCCCCTCATATTTACCCTGCTTCTACATATGTTTCACTCCCCCCCTCCTCCCCCCCCCACACACACACACTTCTAGCTGGGTTCATTTTCCCCCCTTTTTCGGTGTACACTGTCAACCTCAGTCTGTTCTATAATCATCATCTCTCTTTTTTGTGCTTGATTTCTGTCAAGTCACCTTTCTTTATTTCTTTTGTGAAAGTCATCTTGTCTTCAGCTATTTATTTTTTGTCCTTGTAGTCCCCTTGATGTGTGCATCTTTTAGTTTTGTAAGTATAATCTTTTTGTATATAATAGTTAATTTGAATTCTTCCAATTTCTGAGGGTGCAACTAACAGCCTGAGTTACGCCTGACTGATACAAGGAAATATCACTTGCCCGCATAGAGCAGGTGGAAACGAGAATCATTGACGTGGTAATCCATCACCCCCAAAACAAGCAAGCACTGTTTCGGTACCCTTGTTGCGAGGGCCACAAAAAAAAACTTTTTAAATTCCCTTCATGACTTTCATCTGCTCTGACTTTACACACGGAAGTAACTCTCCAAACACACACTTCGTCTCACTTGATCTACTATAGCTAACAACACAAAATAAACTGGGGCACATTAAATATGCGGTTTAGGAATGTGCTTAATTAATGATTCTGCAATCTGATTGGAGCGCCACTATTTGGTGCAGGCACAAGTCGTAGATACTAGAGTTACCAGACCCTTTCCTTCCTCCCCGCCCACCAATATAGGGAAGGAAAAGGGTCGGCAACGTCAGATTATGATATCATTACAATGGATGATCTAGAAAACACATATTGGTACAAATATCATGACACTAATAAAAGAGACTGCATGTATTTTATAGACATTGTGACTTTTTTGCAGCCACATATATCCATTACCCACCCACTATTCAGATCCTACATGTATCTCACACTGACTACACTCAAGCTTATTAGCTACTTCCTCTCGGTCAATTACTCTCATCCCTCTCTACCCTAAATATTCATGCTAAGTTGCTCTACTATTGCAGAACCCTTTCTTCATTCCTTGCCACAAAGTGCTATCAAGTGATACTAATATCGTGACACCAATTGTCTGAGACAGACCAGACAGCTGTACAACCTTTCCCCAAGACACCATGGCCTATAAGTAGGGGAGGTCACTAATGAACTAATAACAATTCTATTGTTTAGCTGATAGGTAATCATTCAATGAATATATGTATATAGACCTCAACCCATTGGTCTTGTCATCATGCTTTCTGTTCATATAGATAGCCTTGAATTGTTAACTTGTACTAATGAATGTACAGGTAAACACTCTATTCATTGCGCTAGTCGCTGTACAGACTCCGAAACTCACCAGAGCTGCACATCTACACAGAGCCTCCTAGTCTTTGACAAGCTGTGCTGCCGCAATACTACTGCCGGGTAGTTAGCAGTTCACTAATGCATGTATTTTATGCCCGGCGACCTAATTCTAGAACAAAAATGGCGTAGCAAAAAAATGGCATAGCAAACTAAGTATGTTCTAACATTGTGCTCACATCTTATTTTATTAAAATAATTTGGGAAAAGGTGTTCAAGTAATGCAAATGGACAAAGCAATGGGTATGGTTGCTACCAAAAAAAAATGACAAGAATGGCAAATGGATACAATACCAAAACAAATGGTAGAAAATGTCCCCTTTAAAGAATGAATCCAGGGTTAATGGTGACCTTCACGTCTGGCGAAGTAGGATACTCATCTAACCCCCGAAATGTAGAATTCACAAACTTATCAGAACTTTTTATCTTCTGTTGAGTTATCACATATCTTGCAATGGAATAGAAAAAATTTGGATTCAAAGTCCAAAACACAGTACAATTTAGTACCCGTTTCTTCATATTTGGAAACGTTGTTTCAATGAGTATCCTCCCTGGTGAGCCTGGTTCAATATGTCTCTGCACCTTAATACAGTGCACAGAAGAGAGAGGAATTTGGTCACTATTGTTACCGATTGCATCCATCACACAAAATGCATCACCAACAATGCCGTAGTTAGCTTGAACGATTTTCACATTACATCTTGATTGTAGTGTGGATTGTATCATGTTTGATACTCTGTAATAGAATTTCCAGCGATACTTATCAAGAAAAGAATCTTTTTGAAGTAAATAATGGGAGTACTGACTGAAATTAGAGTGTGGCGAAGAGCCCAAATAATCATTGGCATTAAATGATGCCAATTTACTGTATTTACTTCTTATGGAAGGAGGATAGGCATAGTAGTGAATCATGTAGACTGTCTCGGCTAGCAAGAGCAAGTGAGCCTGGTAATCATGAATACAAACTTGTCTTTCTAAGTTCTTATCAAATGATAGTCTACGAAATGTAAATTCAGAACCACTAGGTAATGGATCATGATCTAAACACAGTGTGCCATTGTTATCAAGGGGATACTTGCAATGAGGAGGACATTCAAAAACGCCAAAAACACACAAACTCTTTGGGTTAATGTTAAGCTGTTCAATTAAGCTTACTTTAAAATCCATTACAGTCTTGCACTCCTCAGGAGTATACGAGATAGGCAATGGGTCCTGCTTCAAGTATGTGTGGACTTTGATTAATCTATTGGGATTCTTACATAAGGGTTGAACACTCCATTCTTTCTGTTTTCTACCATTGTGGCGCATGATCACAGTGGGAAGCGCTAACCAATTATCTTTGGAGCCAGCCAATGTGGGCTGAGTGTTATAAAGATGTACATGCCACAAATCAATAGGAGCATCTAGTGGCACTTTATTGAAAAATAAGCAGTCTGGTGATTGGCTTTGTTTATATTCTGTAAAGCGTCTTCTTTTCCCAGATATTATGGCCCTCATTAGTGCCAATTTAAGTCTCGTGTTAGACTGAGGTACATACGATTTTGCTATTTGGACCTTTTCTTCACATAATGAAAAATTACATAGAATAGTTTCAGTCTTCATTTTTTCAAGAAGGTTTAATATGTGGACTGCAATGGAAAACAACAGAAGGTATTCACTGCACTTGAAAGTAACAGTAATATAATCTACCCGGCTTTGTACATCTTCAATTGGAATTTCAAAACAAATACATTCATTATCACAGTCTTTTGAGAACCACTGCATGCTTAGCCATGGAAAATCTATTAAATGAAGAGTAAGTCCTGAAAGCGTAGTTCCAATGAGGGACAAACAAGTGCGATTTAATGCTACATCCACAATGTAGTCACTATTGAGATTGAGGTAGCCCGCAATTAATGAAGCGTTCTCACCTATCAGAGTACAGTTACAGAATCTGTAGAAATAGCTCCAGTAAGTATATTCAAGAGTATGAAGGATGCCCACAAAGTCTTCCGCTTTCTTCCTGTCGATTGTAGGTGGTTGAAAATGACGATCGTCATCTTGAGATTCACCAGGGGCTTTATAGAATTGGATATCGCATGAAGACCTTATTTCTTCTGCTATTTTTTGGAGTTTCAGAAATGTGGCTCGTTCATGAAGTGGCATCAGGTGAACTTTTCTTAAATCAAGCTGGGATTGACACTTGGCTTTCTTTACAACTGCTCTTCGGTTGTGGTATCTACTGAGCTTATCAAATAATTTTCCTAATTCTACAAAATCTCCAGGAAAAGTGCCATGTCTTATGAAATAATGCGACTCCCAAAAAATTAATTTCATGGCATATTCATCTTCAGCAACAATCCTTTGTTCCAATTCTTTGTCAAAACACAATCTCCTGAAAGCTACATAGTTCACATCTTCTGGTAAAGTATCCTCATCATTACAGAGTTCCATCAAAGGATGGTACTTCAAATCGTAAACTTTAAACAACCCAAATATAATTAAACTAGAAGGATTTAAGTTTATCCTAAGGACAAGACACTCCTTGACTTCTTTATATTTGGTTCCAGAATTTACTTCCATCATGAAGTATCCTCTATACTCAGACACCTGAGTGAGTACTTTTAAGGTACGAGATGCAACTACTGTTCCGCCTACGAGGGGTTTTTCTTCAGGTTCACTCATTCCGCGGGGTTTTTCTTCAGGTTCACTCATTCCGCGGGGTTTTTCTTCAGGTTCACTCATTCCGGCGAGAGAAGGGCGAGATAAAATAACTTCGTCTCGAAGACCCCAATATAAATACTGAATTGACGCATGCGCATTTAGTGTGACGCCTTAAATGAAGATAACCTGTAGCAATTTAGTCTGGCGGGCCAGACCCTTTACCCCTTCCCCCGCCCATAAAAAAGAAGGTAAAGGGTCTGGCCCGCCAGACTAGTAGCAATTACTCTATTGGCAGAAAATTCACCCGGTTCAGGAATATTTTGTGATTGAACGTAACGAAGTTTCCTGGAAACCTTGGATGGGAAGTATCGGGTGAAACTGGAATCTTTCCTTGCTCATGCGCGTACACGGGTCGTCACCCCCCAAAAAGTGCCTATTAAAGCCACACCTCTCTCCGACTAGTCCTTTCTACCCACGCAGTGAGCTCCATATTGCTCACTGGGAAGCAAGCCTTACAGAGCGTGGGTTTTGAGCTGTTATAGCTGCGGTCGCGCTTCAGACGTCGCTGGAAAGGTTAGGGAAAGCGTTTAGTGTTGCTCTGACTTCCCATTTAAATACTCTATTCGGAGTTGGTGTTTCAGTGAAGCATAGGCATGTCAGCATATGTTGGAAGAAGCTGCTGATGTGATACTGGCTTAACTGTGCAACAAGTAGTAGTAAGTTATGAAGATATGGCTTAGTATAGAATGGCTATTTTATTTATTTGGTTTAGAATTGTGTGAAGGAGAAATAGTAGAAGATAAAGCATACCAGAAACACTGAATCAGTGAAGACTTTTCAAGATACCTTTGACGTCTTGGCAGAATTTTCAACAGGAATAGAGGAATAGGCAAAATAAGATGGTTAGATGAATTGATATTTAATAGTATAATCTAAGGTTTTTTTGAATGATTCAGTCATTCTCAGCTTAAAGATAATAATAGCAAATGTTCTCGTTCAAATAGCCAATATTATATTGAAACTTAACCCAGTTAGGTATTGGCTGTTAGAAAGCGAAAATTAGCTCTTGTTTATTTATTTATTTTTTACTCATTAATATGAAACATTCAACCCCCTATTTTTGCCCACGCCACTAATTACATAAGTTGGTAAATTGTCTTGATAAAATAAAGAAATGGATCTGCCGAGCAGTGAGTGGGGCGGGTCCAAGCTAATTGGAGCAGACCTAAACGCCTGAACTTCTTGTTTTATTGGCGGCGATTGAAGCGAGCGAGACACTTACAGGAGTAACGCAATTGAAAATCGGGGATATTTGTTTGTTTAGGTTTGGATGTATGTATGTCATTTAGTACTTTGGCCCTCTCGTATTTTTGTGTTAACTCGGCGTTTCCCGTCCCAAACTTCACTAAACAGATTCCTCTGGTTACTAGACTTCTGAGAGACATTCAATGAAACAGTGTGCTGTGTATTAATCATTGAAACCACAATGAATCTAAATTCTTATCACAATGTTTCAACTTCATGCCGCCACAAGGATAGATAATTTTTACTTTTTATTATTTTGGTATAATTTATTTGTGCTATTCTTGCAGCACACACGCGCACACACACACACACACACACACGTTTACTGGATATACCAACACAATATTTATATAGTATTTTCTTCATGACTTGACTATTGGACAAAAAATTTTCAAGTGGGTAATCAAATAAATTTCCTAGGATAACAAGATTGGTAAACCAATGGATTATGTATAAGCTAAGCCGTGTTTCCAAAACCTATACTCTGCTTTATTGAAGCAAGTTAAAAATTTGTCGATCGTTTTTGCACTATCCCCGTAGCGTTTAATGGTCAATACAAGGCCTTAGCTTGCTGATATATAGCTATGGGAGAGTTTCTAGATAAAAAATATCTGTGAATTGACGGAAAAGCTTAACCTTTTTTTTTTTTTTAAACCGTTATAATAAACGGTGTCGGCCGTTTAGTCCAAACGGTACGGAATGCAACGATAAATACTACGGTAAAAAAAATACCATTTTACGGCCTTACTACAGAACGGAATGTGAAACATTTTTGTCTCCTACTGTATACTCAACATGATCACTACAACACTTGTCAGTTTACTCTATACCTCCCAGTACATGGTACACTTCTTATAGTCAGTACTACAGAGGGACCCTCACTGCTACAAATTGTAATGTTGGACCATTTTTCCTGTCAAAACCTGCTATCTAGGTCGACAACTAGCTAACACAAAAAAGCGAGGGTCAAAGTACAACATGACATATATGTCTACACGCAAACTAGTATGAGCTACAGGCCTTGGCATAATTTCAATATGGTTGTTGAAAATGAAATGTGTTTACACATTCATTGACGACGAAAAAAATATAGTGCTGCCGGGTCTGTATGCTTTTATAAACTAGTGATGTGCCTGAGCACAAATGGCGAGCGAGCCCAAAGTTATACTATTGTTAAACGATTGATTTACATTCATGCTATTAAAAAAAATCGGAGATTTTGAAATAATGTATATAAGGTAAGGGGGATTCAAAGCCATAGTAACCACACCCTACAACAGTTTGAATTGAAAAAAAAACAAAAAACAAAAAACAAACTAGTGGACAATAAATTGTCAAGTAAAATAGTTCGTAGGACTTATAAATGTCAAATCGCTATTCACTTACCACCGCCACTAACTCCAATAGAAATGGAACTCCCGAAAGTTTTTGAGTTCAAACTGTACCCGCAAAATAATTCAAAGCAGTAAACAATTCAAATTTAGGATGATAAGGGTAATGATCGATATACTACTAGAGTCAACTTATCTGACTGAAGGTGTTTTTTTTTTTTTTCTTTTTTTTTTCTTTTTTTTTAATCCTTTCGTTCCGGATCCTGCTTAAAGCGGGTGAAGACCGGTTGGCTTCTCAGAATTTTAAAAAATAGTTACTTTATAGCTAGACCCTTCAGATTGCATACACAGGTGCCCAATGCATTGGAAAAGCATTTAAAATAGCTTTCAACCAGGACTGCTTCGACAGTACCTCACAGCAGTTGCGTTTATTTCTTCCTCGGCAAAAAAAAAAGCATTGGTTTTCCGTCGAATTTTTTAAAAAGTTACCTTCTTTACAGCAGCTTCATTTATGGATCCAGTTTTGTAGAAGCAGCGAAAAATTGCTTGAGCCCAGTAGCCTTCCATAACACATTGAAACAACCGCTTCTTTGCCCACCAAGACTTTGTGGTTTGACTTACTGTCTTCTTTTTTTTTATAAAATCACCAGTTCAACTGGGGTCCTCCCCATTACGTACAGTCTTAGGTAATGCTTATTACATCATAGGAAAAAAGTGAGCGTGTCGTGTGATCCAGGTAACTATGCAAAAAAAAAAAATTTTTTTTTCGAAGTCAGTTTGGAAAGATGGCGTCTACCAGTTACAGTTGCTGTGGAAGTTTTGACTTGCTTGATACTGACTCTAGCGACTCAGGATCAAGCGGAGAGGAGGGAGACGACATCTAGGGCTATAGGAGGCCCTGTATCAGGGTTGGTGGACCAGACCCATCAACTCTGATACTGACAATTTATTTATAGCTATATTGAGATAGAGAAAGCTGTTTAGCTATATATATATATATATATATATATATATATATTTCATTGAGTTTTGAGGTTTGAAAGTGGGTTGTGGTTTGTTGAACAATTTCAAATTTTCAAAAAATTTAATTTTTTTTTTACCAGAATGTACTACTAGGACCAGATGTGTATGCAGTTACCAACCCGATTGTGAAGAGGACGCAGATGAGGCAGCAGGAGCAGAGTCTTCCAGTGATGAAGGAGAAGATGCCGAACCTGGCGAAGTACACTCGGAGCCCCACCCCCCTCCCAAACAAAAATCCTGTATGAAACCGCATACAATACATCATAAAGTTGCAATTATATAGGATCATGAATAATTTGTTGTTTGTATTACAAATATCTTTGTAGTCTGTGTTTTTGTGTATATGAAATTGTTTTGTAGTGGAGCTCGACACGTCCCATGGCATATGTTCCTTGCCAATTATTGACCACACATACACACATCACACACACACATCACACACACACATACACACATCACAAGCACGCACCACACACGCACATCATACACACATCACACACATATCACACACACACACATACTATTCTTCCTTCCTATGACAAAGTTCCATCAAAATAAGCTGTGGAGTATTAACATTCATTTGAGTAGTGCAACTCTTTGAAAAAGTAAATAATTTATAATATGGAAATATCATCGTAATCGTGCGGGCTAATATGCTCTTGACCTTAATCATCCAAAAACATCCTTGCAGTGTGTTGTCCCCACAAGTCACAAGCACAGTGTAGCCACTCCTTCCTAGCAAAAGACAAACAAGAAAATAGCAAGTATTACATAACTCAGTATTACTATTTGGGTGTTTTTGTGAATGTCTGTACACTATGCCAATTGATAAATTTAATTTCCCATGGTGTCCAGAAACTATGCCGGTTGATAATAGAACCGGAATGGTCTACAAGAGTTACAGGCGACTTGCTCTATATAACACTTTTTTGTTTGTTTGTTTGTTGCTATTACTGTTTATTTGTTGTGTGTAATGCACTTTGTCACTTCAAGTTTATATTGTTGCAAGTGTGCTATTCTTCATAAAAAAATTTCACTTTGATAAAAGATCAGCTTACATCTGATTAATAAATTGTGTGTTTGTTTGCTTTGTGTTCATGTTCTTTTCTTTTTTCCTTTTTTTTTTTTTTCTCTTTTTTTTCTTTTTTTTCCCCCTTTGTCTTTCGCTCTTTTGTATGACATTTAGTAGCATTTAAATTACTCAATTCTCCTATTGTTTTTGCAAACTTTTGTGCTCTCATCTTTTCCTTATCTCGTGGTGATTAGACCCGTCTGATTTGTCAGAATTGAAGTTGTGTGTGGGGGAGTGATTGTGATAGTTGAGTTGCTTTGTTCGTGGATTGACACTTTTTTTTACAAAGTTATGTCATGTTATTCGCCAAATATACTTTATGCAAGTGTGGTATTGTTTACAGCCAATTTTTGCAATATTTTTTTATTATCCTCAGAAACCGATTGGCTCATTATGGGCAGAAGGTGAGAAGTAAGTGGTGCTTTGATGAGGACTGCAGCTATGACAGAAACCAGAGTAGCTTGGGATGGTGACAGACAGCACATCAAGCGTGGCCCTGGATCTAGTGGATTCATCAAACTCTTCAAAACTTTTTTAGACTTTTTATTATTATTAATTTTTTTACCACATAGCTAGCTAAAAGTGATTAGTATTACTGTCAAAGAATTCTTTATATCATGTTATTAAGAAAACATTTGGAATACATATACAGTGGAACCTCTAGCAGCCAAACTCTCTACAAGGGTCAAAAGACTTGACCCCAAGCATGGCCTTTGTAGAGAGGTTTCACTGTAGTATACATAGTATCTATACACTGCATGCTGTGGTAAGACATCATCAAGAATACATAGGGTATACTCCAGCAACATACCTAGTACACATAGTATGGTATATACCTGGTGTAAGGTAATGCACAGTACTCCAGTAATACAGTCTTACAAAATATACACACTGGTGACGTTGTATGACTTTTACATACACTGGTGTAATATATCCATTGCATGGTGTTGCTCGTTACAGAGTTCACTGTTAAATAATATTCAACTGTAAATGCATTTACGGAATATTTTGGTGTGTAATAATATACCCGGTATAGTTACCCTGGTACAGTTATAATATGTATACTAAGTGGCCAAAAACAGTATTTGTAACATCAGGAACTATGTGCAAGCAATCGTCCTATACACCATTTGAGGACTACCATGCAGCAGTTATAAGCAGCACCAAGTGAGCATGTGAAACCTCTGATAGTGAACTCTCTAAGTAAATTACCTCTGTATAGTGAACTTCCCCTACCCGCATTCCAATAGAAAATGTATGGCCCATCTCCCCCTCCTTAGGTCCCAAATTGTTCTCAGTTTAGAGGTTCTACTGTATCAATTTTTGCGCATGTCAGAGAACTCTTAGCATTTCATCTAACCCCAACATTAGTTTGGGTATTCACCTCCTACAATACTCATAAACTGTACCATGCTGAGACCATGCATCACAGATCTTTGCCCCCCCCCCCTCCCACTAATTATTGGCTTTTATGGATATAATGTTTGTGTCATTTCTACAACATCATTCAATGAGCCAAAATATAGATGACAATAATTATTTTACATTACAACATGGCCATTGTTTGTTTACAAAAATATGTTGGTATTAGTCCTTCATGAAGAACCCAAAGTCAGATATCCAGAATTTCCACTCATCAGAACACACATCCTGCAGTGATCCCATGCGTAACTGGTTGCCGCTGTCCTGGAGTGATCCCAGATGCTGCCACTGTCCTGGAGTGATCCCAGATGCTGCCACTGTCGTGGAGTGATCCCAGATGCTGCCACTGTCATGGAGTGATCCCAGATGCTGCCACTGTCCTGGAGTGATCCCAGATGCTGCCACTGTCGTGGAGTGATCCCAGATGCTGCCACTGTCCTGGATTGATCCCAGATGCTGCCACTGTCCTGGACTGATCCCAGATGCTGCCACTGTCCTGGAGTGATCCCAGATGCTGCCACTGTCCTGGACTGATCCCAGATGCTGCCACTGTCCTGGAGTGATCCCAGATGCTGCCACTGTCCTGGAGTGATCCCAGATGCTGCCACTGTCCTGGAGTGATCCCAGATGCTGCCACTGTCGTGGAGTGATCCCAGATGCTGCCGCTGTCCTGGAGTGATCCCAGATGCTGCCACTGTCCTGGAGTGATCCCAGATGCTGCCACTGTCCTGGAGTGATCCCAGATGCTGCCACTGTCCTGGAGTGATCCCAGATGCTGCCACTGTCCTGGAGTGATCCCAGATGCTGCCACTGTCCTGGAGTGATCCCAGATGCTGCCACTGTCCTGGAATGATCCCAGATGCTGCCGCTGTCCTGTAGTGATCCCAGATGCTGCCACTGTCCTGGAATGATCCCAGATGCTGCCGCTGTCCTGGAATGATCCCAGATGCTGCCGCTGTCCTGTAGTGATCCCAGATGCTGCCACTGTCCTGGAGTGATCCCAGATGCTGCCACTGTCCTGGAGTGATCCCAGATGCTGCCACTGTTCCTGGAGTGATCCCAGATGCTGCCACTGTCCTGGAGTGATCCCAGATGCTGCCACTGTCCTGGAGTGATCCCAGATGCTGCCACTGTCCTGGAGTGATCCCAGATGCTGTCACTGTCGTGGAGTGATCCCAGATGCTGTCACTGTCCTGGAGTGATCCCAGATGCTGCCACTGTCCTGGTGCGACGTATCAATATTTAGACAGCCTCAACTGATGGTGTTCTTTTCTCTAAAAAAATTCATACATAAATAAATCAAAAAATCATTTGCTGTAGCTCAATAATCTTAAAACAACACAACCATATTGTAAACACAACTATAACAAAAAACAAACAAAAAACAAACACGACAGTGTTAATAACAATATGTGTATGTCACATACGTTATCTGCTGTCACACACGCATAAACACGTACACACATGCACGCACACACATGTACACACACATGCATGCGCACGCATGTACATACACATGCACACACATGTACACATACATGCGTGTACACACACATGCACACACAGTGACCTCCAATTAAATATCCAAATGGTATTTCCACTTTCTTTTTCCCCAGTAATTTGTGAGGGACTTGCCCATACTTTCTCTCGCCTCTTTTCATTTCTGTTTTGTATTTGCAATGCACGTATTCCAAACTTTGCAATTCTAAATTTTGCTAGTGTTTGAACACATTGCAAATACATAGAGCTCAGACTCACTCAAATACAATTACATTGAAATTACTGCAAAAAAATGTATTTAATTACAATTACAATGTATTTGACTGAACTCTGCCACATACCACTCGCTTCTCCCTGGCCAGTGCTTTAATAGTGAGTGTGGTGAAGGAGATGAGAGGAACATATCAAAACCAGTTAATTCAGCGAAGCGAGCGGAGCTGACTCTCTAATGAGTTCGCAATATATATATATATTTAGGTCTAGGTATTGTTTTTGTTCTTGCGTGGGCGTACATGTGCAAATTTTCTCCTACGCGCTTGCGCGGGCCGAGTAACCTTCTTAGCAACATTTTGTTTTGTTTACCCGCCGTACGAAGTAGCGATGCCCAGTGAAACAAATTCTGCGAAAGAGAGACAAAACGTTAGAAACGCTCGGTCAAGAGCTTTGAGGGCATTAGAAACTCCAGAAGAAAAATTAGTAAGGAGAGAGATAAGAAATGAAAAAAAAAACAGGGCAAGGAGGAGGAGAGCTAAAACGAAACAGAAACAGGTAGCAAAGTAAAGAATCTTTCTCTTTGAAAAGCCATTAAATGTTCCTAATTTATTTATTAGACTATTCCTGAGGATTACGGTACCAGGAGCCTTCATCATAGAAAAAAGCCACCACTATTGTTTTCTCACTTTGACAGTATTTTGTAGCCTGGAATAGCTGCAATTACAGGGAACGTGCATCACTCGCTTCGCTATTAGAGCGCATCACTAGTAAGAATCTAATACCAGGTTCCCCCAAGTAATCACAATAATAATAATAATAATAATAATAATATAATAATAATAATAATAATAATAATAATAATAATAATAATAATAATAATAATATGGCACGTACGTTTTCCATTAAAAAATGTATAGGAAAAATCGCTGTTCAATTGAAATTGCACAGGGAAAGTGAAATAGCACGTAGAAATACCTCGGTAACTAAGTGGAAACTAAGTGAAATACCACGGTAGCGAAGTGAAATAGTACGGGTAAGTGCGCACGCATGTAGTGTTAGCCTCGGAAACATATAGTTCGAGTAGTTTCTAGTTGGAGACAATGTCATTCTTTACCACAGAAGCTCTACCTGTATTAGACGGAATGTTTAAACAGATTAGGAGGAGCCATAATGTTGAAAATGAAGTTCCAGCGGAAGCTAATCCTAAAGTAAGGAGATAGTGAGTGAACGATGATACAGTGTAGCTACAATTGCAAATGACTTTTTAAAAAGTTGGCCTACTATTAGCGAGTGATAGCACAGTTAACCTGTGTTATTAGGGATCAATAGCACTCGTAGAGCTATTGAAATACCACTACTCGTGCTATTAATCCCTAATATCAAGTTTACCTGTGCTATTACTCATACTAATTATAATATCATAGCAACCAAAACAATAATAATAATAAAAATGACAATAATAATAGCAATAATAATAATAAACATCGCATAATAGTAATAAGTATCAAGTACTCTTTCACACAGTGGCGCTTGATGTAACATGTTTCACAAACTAGGAGCGCTGTCGCATAAGGTACATGTACTTTAATCTCTTAATTCTCAAACACTTGGTTTAGTTACATCATTTGTCCTCTCTTGCTCTCTTTCTTACTGAGCCCTTCCCTCGTTCTTGAGTTAATGGATTCCCTTCTGCTCCTTTATCTGTACCTCTTCCTGATTCTCAGTGTTTCTGTACTTCAATCCATGATTGTGGACTTTGCCTTCCCTGTTCAATCCTCACTTCTCTTATTGAAAATCTGCACAGGCTGCACTACTTACTCGACTTTAACATAAGACATCACATTCAAATAATCTTGAAGGCATTCTGGACATTCGCCATTGAAATTCTAGTCAGAAAAGTCTGCCTTCACTGCCGTCAATTTTCTTGAAATGGCACAGCAGAAGAACGACTTCTATTGCTGGCCACATAATTGACAAGGAATACTTGTTCGTGTATGCAATTTGAGACCTGGGCGTTAATATTATCAGAGAAATGGACAGATTGGGCGCTGTAGTGATAGTGGGTGCCTACCCCATAGGATACAATAATAATAATAACCATAATAATTGTCAAGTTCAGCTTTTCCATACACACCTCAAATTTGTATTGTTTCAATTACAACATCATAGCCAATGCTCTCTGTAAATTGTGTTGAAGACAAAAACCAAAGCTGAACATTCCACTAGTTATCATTTCACCATCACTCCACATTAGCTAGCAAGCACAATTCTTCCTTCATCATATTCACATATCACCTTCGGTTGCTCGTTGCATCATTTCTAACTTCTCATTGTTACACACACGTCAGTATCATACTCATCAAACCACATGAGTTCAGCTTCCTGTAATTCTTGCGCGAGCGTCTTAAGAATCCTAATGAATTAATGTTTGTGTCTATAAAAGCTGGCTATCCTTGGGGTATGAGGACTTGAAATTTAGTTTACTTAGTTGATCAACAACACATAGTCGACTATGAGACCTATCATAAGACTGCACTACCATATCAGCGTTGTTACACAACAAGTAGCTAGATCACTATAACTTCTACCACTTAACAATGCGTATAGCAGATCATAAGAGCTCCTAATAAAATACCATTATTACATGACAAGTGCACTTTGACCTCAGAGTGCTGCTAAATTTTTGAGAATGTAATATTACTAAATCCTAAAATATAACTGAGTTATCTCACTTACTTTGTGTTGAAACACACCACTAGTAATAATAATAATACGAACAGCTTAGTCCTGGCAGCTGCTTATTGAAACACCACCTTGCGGCGTGCATATGGGTGAGTGTGTGTGTGTTAAGTTTTCCATACACACCTCAAATTTGTATTGTTTCAATTACAACATCATAGCCAATGCTCTCTGTAAATTGTGTTGAAGACAAAAACCAAAGCTAAACATTCCACTAAGCAATGCTATCTATATAATAAATACACTTGTGCGTCAGTAACAATGATGGTGCGTATTCATGAATAATTCATGAGCTTAACAGTTTGGTAAAGAAGCAAAAGTTTTGCAAAACCAAGTCCACAATCATGACAGAAGGACAAAGAGACTCAGAAACAGGAGAGAGAGAGAGAGAGACTAAGGAGAAGGGACTCCATGACTAACTGAAGAAAGGAAATGAGGGGGATAAGAAAAGCCGAGAAAGGAGAGCAGGAGAGAGAAACTGATGCAACCTTAACCAAGTGGTAGAGGATGATAATGAATAAAAATAATTTATACTACCTGCATTTACTTCGCAATATATCAAGCGCCACTGTGTGGTGGGGTACTTGCTAGTATTGTTAATGTTGGACCAAATTTTCCCGTCAAAACCTGCCATTAATATTTGGTCACTTACACAGTATGAAATGGTATAACCATGATATAAAATAGTTAAACCATGACAATTCGGGATAAATGCCCTTTTCGGGATGGAGCGATAATTTTTCAAACAAATGGTTTAACTTTTATTTACTTATTATGTAATAGTTTAACCATGTGTTTGAGGAATTATCACTGATAAACAACCCGATCCTGAGGAGGAAGCCCTAGGGGGAGGGTGGTTATCTAGCAACTCGATCCTGAGGTTATCTAGCAATAATTCCGAAAGTTGCTGTGGTTTAACTATTTTACACCACAGTTATTGCAAACAGGTTGAAAGAACCTTAGTTTGTATTATTAAATATCAATTCATCTAACCATCTGATTTTGCCTATTCCTCTATTCCTGTTGAAAATTCTGCCAGGACGTCAAAGGTATCTTGAAAAGTCTTCACTGATTCAGTGTTTCTGGTATGCTTTATCTTCTACTATTTCTCCTTCACACAATTCTAAACCAAATAAATAAAATAGCCATTCTATACTAAGTCATATCTTCATAACTTACTACTACTTGTGGCACAGTTAAGCCAGTATCATCAGCAGCTTCTTCCAACACATGCAGACGTGCCTATGCTTCACTGAAACACCAGTCACCCCAGCTCTGAATAGAGTATTGAAATGGGAAGTCTGAGCAACAATAAATGCTTTCCCTAACCTGTCCAGCAATGTCGGAAGCTCGATCGCAGCTATAACAGCTCAAGACCCACGCTCTAAGGCTTGCTTCCCAGAGAAAGCAAAATGGAGCTCACTGCGTGGGTGGAAAGGACTAGGTCGGATAGAGGTGTGGCTGGGGGTGACGACTCGTGTACGCGCATGGGCCAGGAAAGATTCCAGTTTCACCCGATACTTCCCATCCAAGGTTTCCTGGAATCTTCGATTCGTTCAATCGCAAAATATTCCTGAACCGGGTGGAAAATTCAGTAATCAGCAATAGCTAAAAAAAAGAAAAAGAAAAAAAATAACTAGCTGGTTTCAAACAACCAATATTATAGCTCGTTTATGTCAATTCTAAGCATGTGGAGAGCAATGAAGATCGTGGGTACGAGAACAGCCACTCCAGAAAGAAGAAGAATAGCTTCATCCACAGCATGATAGAGATGGTGAAAACACAAATTTAAGTGAGAGTCTCACCACATACAAACAAACACTTCCAACATCATTATCATGCTTACTCACAGGCACACACATACAAAGACATTTCGATCAAAGCTGTGGAACACTCTCCTCCTGTCATGTGGGAAAGAGAAGAAAGATGACTTGAAGAGAAAAGATAAAAAAAAGATTTATGAATTATGTTGAATACACATGTCTCAATACATGTTCTTGTTCACTCTATTTTGTCAATAAGGATTCGATTATAATTTGTGTACCTTTTTTATCAATAAACTCCGGCTACTTCACTTTTAGTTTCATGCTTATATTAATACACCTTGTAATTGAATTCCATAATATTGATTTGCTCATAATTTCAATTCTATTTGCAAAATAATAAAACAAGCCTCTTATTAACTACAGAATACAGTTAGTATTTACTGCTGTCATTAGGGAAAATCAGTTTTTTCAATTCTATTTGCAAAATAATAAAACAAGCTTCTTATTAACTACAGAATACAGTTAGTATTTACTGCTGTCATTAGGGAAAATCAGTTTTATGTGGCTTGTTAAACAAAGAGAGAAGAAAGTCTTAATAAAATTAGAGCACTTTTATGATGCCATTTCAGTGAATGTTTATGGAGACAAAACAGACAATACTGAACTGACAGACATTGCTTAGGAAGAAATGAAATAAATTTCAAGGAAATCTTAATAGAAACTTTTACAACATAATTATTCGTCTAATTTTTCACTATGACTTTATTTAGTTAATAAGTCATATGTTTCATTAAAAAAAGTTGCTTTTTTATGCGAGTTTGTTGTGTGTTAAATGGTGCCTCCCCTACTCTAAAACAATTTTGTACATCACCCCAGAGAAAAGTTGTTGTTGTTTTTATTTCATGCTGCAGCATTTTTTTTTACTAATAGTAATGTTACAATACAACTCTGTTTATTGAATTAGTGCTACTTACAATTGGAAAATAAAAAATAAGTAAAAGGATGAGTATATAAAAAGCATGGGTAACATGTTACTGAGCAATAGTCCATAGCACAATTATGTTAGCAATAAAAACACTCAAGTTTCAAACTATCACTACACTTTAATATAGATGGTTTATGTTATTTCCATTGAAGTTGTCAATTATTAGCAGATGTGGAGAGCAACGAAGAGCAGAATTACAAGTAGAGCCACTCCTGATAGAGGAACAGTAGCTCCACCCACTGCACGATCCTTTACGGTGATGCGATAACCCAAGTTGAGGTGAGTGGCACACTACATACAGTGCACATGCATACACACACACACACACACACACACAAAATGCAAAATGTAAATTCTCTTGTTGCCGCTAGGTGGTCACGTGCACCTGGCAGAGCCAGGATGCCTGTGCACTAAGCAGGCACTGTGAGCCGTGCAAGTAAAGCTCCTGGAGCCGGGCTAGGAACTCGCAGGAGAACAAGCCTTTCCTCACAGCAAGTGGTGTAGGCACCCGAAGTCCCACCTGGACCATTGCTTTTCATGAGAAAAGGCCTTGAATTTGCATCCCAGCAAATACCAGGTACCCAATCACAGCTGGATGGACTGGTGGGGACACACACGGGGACACACACACACGGGGACACACACACACACACACACACACACAATTTCTGTCACTATACCCAAGTTACGTAGATTTACTGCACTCAGTAATGTTTGTGGACAGATAAAAAGTAATATCTGCTGATGTTGCACAATGGCATCTTCCTATGTACCATTGAACCTTTACCCAAAGCTTAGACCCAAGAGTTGTCAGTCTTGCTCACAAGCTCATCCATCCATTACACTAAATGCATTAAAACTTATTTCAAAGTGAATAAGGACACGTTCCAACCTGGTAATAAACTTGGTCAGGCGTATCCTTGTCAGGTGTCCATGTGAAAGTTCCTGCTCCAGTACAGGATGGTTTGCTTAGAGCATCAAGATAGTCATCAAAGGTATCACAAGACTCTCGAATAGTCCTTGCTTGTGAAGTCTCAGTTTTCTCGCATAGATTTCCAACTGAAAAACAACAAAAAAACTACTCTAGTAGCATCAGAAACATTTATGATAAATAACATAATGGCTCTTACCCCAAGTGGCAGTATCCCCATCGAATCCAGCATAAACAGCTTCATCCTACATGAATAAAAAAAAAAAATAAATAAATAAATATATGTATATAAATTAAAGTATTGTTTTATATGTTAGTAAAATATACTCACATTTTAGCTCGACTACACAGCTTACGTACACTGTAATCTTTACTTGAGCACCATAAAATAATAATAACAGCAACTTACTGCCTTTTCTGTTGCACTGTTTCTCGACCTTCCTCCTTGATTAGAGCTGGTTATGTAAAAGGGATGATAGTTAGCCAAGTCTTGAGGATCATTGCCTCCGTTAATTATAAATGTGTACTTGATGCCTCTCTCCACGATCAGTTCTGGAATGAGGACGCCATTAATATACCACGCTATGCCCCACCCAGCTTGACCTAAACAGGACACACAAAAAGTGAGATCAAGCTCACACCAGAACATTTCTAAAAATTTTATAAGCATAGCACTTAGCATCACCCTACCCATGTAGCTAGCTACACCCACATACCTATGGATGACCATGTGGCCACACCCACATACCTGTGATGCCCATGTAGCCTCTCTCATTTCCGGAAGGCCCGATCTGGACATTGAAGATGTTGCCATTGCCAGCTCTCACCTGTTTAGCAGTGAAAGGGCTGCAGGTTGCACAAGTTAACTGTTGCTGTGTGCAGTTGTTCATGGGTGTTCTGGCCAAGTTGATAGGACCATCACCAACTACATGACATAGAAGTACAAGTAGTTTTACGTTGATACTGTTGAGACATATCGCGTTGTTGTGCTCATAACAAAGTATTGCTGAAGCTAAAAAAAATGTTTTAGTATGTACAGCTTTGCTAAGACAAAAAACAACAACAACAACAACAACAAAACAAAAACAACCAGCTTAAGATCAGCAGTATTATTTTATGTGGAATTCTTCAACAAAATGAATAAAGTTATCTTGAACTGAATGGCTTCGTTGACTGACTAGAGCATTCACAGAAAACTGTAATAGCAACAATAATAGTGTCAAGTCCGGAGAACCCCGACCATACTGAAGTACCAGCATCTGTACACCCAAATGCCTTCTGTAATCTAAGGGGAACTATGTATGTGAAAGAGGTGGCTAAGAATCTTTTTTTTTTACCAACCCCCACATACACAGCCACCCCACACACATACAGCCACCACACACACATACAGCCACCACACACACACAGCCACCCCACACACATACAACCACCACACACACATACAGCCACCACACACACATACAGCCACCACACACACATACAGCCACCACACACACACAGCCACCCCACACACATACAGCCACCCCACACACATACAGCCACCACACACAC
>WLWD01002622.1_pt1 | contig 31442 bp, 33 predicted proteins | sample 6712731 | NCBI WGS metagenome assembly WLWD01 (sample SAMN12718690, study PRJNA576275) | sponge metagenome | isolation source: marine sponge | host: Mycale hentscheli | place: New Zealand: South Island, Marlborough, Capsize Point | collected 2014-11-01
GGCCAAAAAATATACAATCAAAATTGAAGGTATACAAATAATATTACATAACAATTATAGCATGATAATTTTTAAGATAAGAAAAAAATATTCTGCAAGTGTGACTGTGAAATCTTGACATCTATTTCCAAATATTCTGTATACATACTCCTTTTTTACTATAAATTCAGTCATATAATAATACTTGATATAAATAATTTGTACAAACATGTATCCAATACTGAGTCTACAATGGCTGATACATTCATTTTCATGTCTGAGTTAAGGGAGATATGAACTCCTGACAAATGACTGATAATTAAATTAATCAAAAATGTTATTATAGCCAAGTGTAATTAAATTATAATTTCATTAGTTTAACTTATCATGTAAGGTATGCACTAAATGAGAATTTCACTAATATGCACTTGAAGTTATATATTAATACTTTTTCATTATAGAGGAACAACCAAGTAAAACACAAAAGCGGTAATTTGAAAGTTTGAACACAATATGTTGTGAGAACAATAATAGTTAAATTCAATCAGTTATTGTCTTGATATTTTATTGATGACATAGGAAATGTAATTCATTGAGTCTTGATATATATAATTAAATCATAACAGCAATGTTTAATATCAGATTTCTATGATAAAATCATCATACTAAATAATAATTATGCATCCATACACCGCCTACCGCCTACGCATGCACCCACGCAAATCCATTAACGAAATCAATTATGTTGCTATGGCCTACTTTTATATATTTCTTATGTTTTGCAGGCTATCCTATACAGTGGACCTCACAGTAAACTATCTAAGGAGCTGGCTTACCAGAAATTAGAAGTCCAAAGCAACTACTATGGTGGATATAAGCCATCAGATTCTCCAACATAAATGTCAAAATATCCCCGACAATTCAACTCCACAGTTGGGAGTCTCACCCTCTACGGACTCTGGAACTCACCGCCGACACAATTACAGAAGCTTTTTTCGATTTACAATTTAGTTTTCAAATTATTCATTGTTATTATTTTTGTGGCGACCATTTCCTTAAATATATCCGTTTTTTGCCGTTATACATAGTTTCATCCAAAAACCGCCGAGGAATTTTAATGATATTCACGTAGATGGGCGCGGTCGGGTCACACCCACTGGGGGGAAAGCTAGCTAGAGCGGATGTGGCGGTCATGGTGAAGAATTGCTGTGTGGTTGGATGTACAAACTACATAGGAAAGAAAGGAGGGCTCGGCTTTTTTAGATTTCCACTTACAGACAGGAATAGGTGCCAGAAGTGGGAAGCTGCTATAAGAAGAGAAGGGTGGCATCCAGTCAAGTCTTCAAGAATATGATGCAATGAGCATTTTCTTAATGTAGTCAATAGTTCATAGTTCATAATTGTTGTTGTTGTTTTTTTGTAGGACAACCAAATATCTGCCCTTCACTGTGTAAATAGATACACAATAGTAAAAGGAACTTTGAGTTTGAGTCTCATCAAGCATAAAAATGATGAAAATGTGGCGAATATCGACAAATTGTTGACTGTTTGTAGTGCATTAACAAATTTAGGGGAACCTGTAGTCATTGGATGTGTTTAAGCTATCATTACTTAACTGTACTATTATAATTAATCACATAAGCATCACTTTGATTCTACAATTACTCCATGTTTGTGTACCATATCAATTGTTATAAATCCAAATTTAATGTCCTGTTTTGGAGTCGATCATAGTTATACATTAAATTCTAAATTTCATTTTTATCAGTTGGCATTTGCTTTGTATTAGCTAAGATATTGTAGAATGGAAATCTTTCCATATTTTAGCTACAAACATACCAATGCAAACACAGACAGACACACAAACACACAATACATATTCATCTTTATAACATTTTATGAAAATGATTTCAGGAGTATAGATATAACTGAACTTTGTTGGTGGAAGCTGTCGCGCCACTCCATAATTACGACATGGGCCTATCTTCATAGTGCAGACATTTAGTATTGCAGAAGTTGGAAGTAAAGTTTGAACCGTTTCAATGAACGCCTTCTTTTCATTGTAGTTTGGTGGAGGGACTATTGCTGATATCTTGTGGGCAGGACTCTGCTGCTTTGATTCAGTTCCACACTTAGGAGTGACAAACTTGATGTCGACAATTCGAGCAGGCTCATGCTATAAAAATAAAGTATAAATAAAAGTTCTTCTAGAATAATAATAATAATAATCTTAAAATATATATTAATAAAATTTACTTTCTTGCTAAATATCTGGTTCCATCGACATAAACTTGAAGTATAGATGCTTTTAATTTGACACTGTAATACTTGATATGCATACATGCATTCTAGATTTGTACGTGATGTAAAGGTGTGGATTATTGGTCCTGAGCTTTGCATATTACGTGCATATGTAAATCCCAGCATGAAATCTCCCGACAAACCCCATGATGCCTGGATAGCTGTGAGAGATGGCACTATTGTAACAGCTCATTGTAAATGTATGGCAGGGTAAGTAGCTGGTTGTAGTTTCAGTTGGTTATGATGCTGGATTATTTCTTGTAGGTTGAGTGAAGGGTGCTCCCACGTAGCTGCTGTGATGTTCAAGGTGGAGTCTGCAGTTCGAAATGGTTACACTGCTGGTACAGTTCAAGTCCACTAACCCACTCTGAAAATAGTTGTATGCTTGTAAACTTTTCCGCTGCATTAGCTCTTGTTTGGTATTGTGTACAAAATAACAAAAAATGTGTCCATATTCAACAGGAGGTCATAAAGTCAGGTCATCTATGAATTTGAGCAAGCTTCTTTCAGAGTATGGTTCATCTTCGTCCTGGAGACCAAGAAGGTTAATTTTCTTCGTGTACCTCTGTTTTGCTACACCTTCTAAAGACTTGCAGTACTCACTCATCCTTGGGTGAGCCAGCTGATGAAGCCTTAGAAACTTTCCCCCCAGTGGGCGTGACCCGACCGCGCCCATGTACGTGAATATCATTAAAATTCCTCGGCGGTTTTTGGATGAAACTATGTATTACGAAATTTACCTCTGTAATTTTTTTAATTTTTATCTTCTGTACCTGTATTCCAAAAATAGAATGGCTCTGAACCCCCATTCCGTACTTATGGCCAGAAATAGCATGCAGAACAAGCCAATCTTTCCTCGCACAATTTTGTCAATTTCAGACCCGCCCTCCTCGGGTAGGTAAGGAATACGCGCGGATTATTGTTTAGGGTGAACTATTTTGGAATGCAGTGGCTCTGAAAAGAGCCGGTTTGAAAAAATAAATAAAACACTGACAACGAAATGGAGAGCAGGCGCCCGGGCTGAGAATTCTAAGTTGAGCAGAGCGCCCTGTACAAATTCTCTCCGAGCGGCTTGCTCCTGACTCCCTTCTGCTTCAGGGAGGCAACGAAGACATCCTTGGTATCACTGGTTCTACGGAGAAGCAATAGAGTGTGGAAATCTAAACCGTCAGTGACTAACTTCTTGGCTTGTGTTCGTGTGATGCTGGGCTTTCCAAGGGATCTGGTGAGTAGTGCTGAATTGGAATACAGGGTCTTCTGAGCTAACCACTTCTTCATTTGCATGCTAGGCGACTGAATGTGAAGTTCGTCTAGACATCCTGTTAGAGATGGATGAAGCAGGATCCGCTCAAGTGCTAGTACATCTGGAAGAGCCCTGTGTGCATCTAAGGTAAATTTATGAATTTTATACTATGTACACTACTTGCTAAATAGTATTCTATACTTTCAATTTCAACTCCAACGATTTTCTGGTGAAGATTCTCCATGCCAATTGACGCCTTCTGCAAAATCTGCACCCCATCTTTTTTCATCTAAATAAAGTCAAATGTAGACCCTGAAAAGTCATGTAATTTATTTTGTTTACCTTCCTCAATAATGGCAGAATATCACTAAAGTGGATATTGCATGGAAAATTCAGAGTTGCCAATTCACTGCACCTTTCAATTTCCACACAGAGAATTGGAAAGTCAAAGGCAGTTCCATTATGAGCTACTAAAACTTAATATGCACGAATGGGTAATAATAAAAAAATGTTAGGTTAGCTTTGGTATACCTGGATAGCGAGGGATTCCTGTTTTTTCACATACAAAGCTAATGTTGCTTGTGATCCACTCTATAAACAGTGGCAGTACAACTGAAAGTGGCCTTTCACCCCTCAATAGGTTGGAAGTGATACCCGTTACCCTGGAAACTATTTTTATCAATCTATAATTACATCTTGTTATAATCTGTCTTCTTTTTTTAAATATACCTGTAGTCAATATGTTTCGGCCAGTCCTAACCAAAGATGAAAATGTTGGATTAGGAACGGGAAGGGGAGGTTGGATCACTTTAGCACCCAAATCAGTGATGTGGTCGTGTGTAGATGCTGAGCCCTGTTGTCTCGCAATCGTACAATATCAAAAGAGGATGGGACTAGCTCATTGCACTACTAGATTCATCATCCTCATCCTCTTCAGAGTGCAAAAGCTCAACTACAGGGTCAGCATCTAAAGCACTAACAGTGCCTGATGATTCTGGATCATCAGCTTCTCCTTTCCCATCTTGCGTATTCTCCAGTCACACATCCAACACCCCAAAGTGTCCCCATTACTCCTTTCTCCTGCTCATAACGACTCTTCTTTTTCTTCTTTTGTAAGTTTCTACATAAATTGCATATTTTATAACAGTGCATGAGGGGGAACGGGTAAAATTAGGAGGGGAACGGTGTCCCCGTATGTACTCCCCCGTAAAAATTACATTCCTTTCTCTGAATACGTCGATTTTTTAATTCGGGTGTGCACTTATAATTTTCACAGGGTTTCTTTATATCGTGACTCATTTGTAGATTAAATAAATATGAACCTCTTTTTGAAGGTGATCGGCACTTGACCTTCGAACTTGGTCAGAAGTCCAATGATGTTGTTCCTTTAGGATGGCAGCTACAGATTGTGTTGGCACTTCTATCCCCATTCTCATGAGGCATAATACCTTCCATACAGGACCAATATTCTATTTGCAAATATTATTTTATATTACTTCTAGCTTATATTTCGTTTTTGTTCTTACTTTATGACATATGGCCATGTTGGTTTTGCAGGTGTAGTGAACAGGGCCAAGATCTGTGCGCTTGTCACGGTAAACCAGTGCCATGCCGTGGAAGCCCTCCACAGTGTTGGTGTCAACCTGCCATGGTCTGAAACGTAGTCTTGTGGCCGAGCAGCCATCTCCTGGATTAAAGCTTCAAAGCCAGCCACCTGAGCTTTGCAGGTAAACCCATTATCCGTTGTGTAGGGTGTACCATCGGAATTGAACTAATAAGTTATTTAATTTTTAATTTTTATTTAATTAATTACACATAATTTACCTTTGGGTGGTGACACCATTTTGATGATTGGTCTTGCAGGCAGTAATGGTTGATGAAGTTCTGGATAGCTTCAAAAAAACCCTTGAGCGGATCGTCACTAGATGCAACTTCATCAGACACGATCAAGTTACTCAGCTCAGCCTTGCACGAGTTGAGTAAACGGTCCGCCATCCGCTTGCAGTGGAACTTTTCTGCCTTACACTGCCATTCATTACAAAAGCAGGTAAATTTATAAGAAATCATTACCCTCCTATTCCCATATATATTTATATATATATATATCGCACCTCACACTTGCTTTTTTTTATCTTCTCTAAATTTTTGTGCAGGGTCTTTGCACAGTGATTAGAGCAATATGTGAGTGTTCCCTCAGGAAAATACTGGCAGAAAGTGGCATTGACAGAGGTGTCCTTGTCAGTCACTAACTCTTGAATGACAAATCCATCCTGCTTGGCCTTTTTCAGGACCTCCAGCTGATGTGTCACTCCAATTGCTGTGTTTGCCTCTCTTTGTCCTGTGCGCTAAGTAAGCAATTTTCCCTGACCTGTAGTCGTGTAGAGTGGCTGACGAATTGTTTGAATAATGGCCCCGAGTGAGGTAGAACTCATCAAATGTGGCCATCAATTTCAGTGCATCTCCCCGATCCATCACATCCTGTCTTACCTGTTCACAGGACCACTCAGCCAGGTCAGTGACATGTTCCTCAAGTTTTTCAACTATCCTGTGCCATTGAGTGCTGGAACAGTTAGGTAGACCTAACAAATCACTGAGCCTTGCATAATCTGAGGAAGGACACTACCGGATAGTACTGGCGCCAGGAACACTTCGAATTGTGGATTCGAAACTCTTCGGAATGGTGGAAACTCACACTGCCAGTTGATATGCATGACGACATCATGCTGTGGTAATGGGGAAACTTGAGGTCTTCAGCGAGTACGCACAACCTGTCTATCAAGTCATCCTTGAGGATACTTGCAGAGTCATCTTCACTGAAGTCATCTTCACTGAAGCCTGTCATCCAAGTTTGAGTCTAAGTATTTTAAAAAAACATCTCTGGGTACCCACAGTCGACTGTGAGTCGATTGTTAGTAAACATTCACACTTTGTTTTTGTTTGTTTTTTTACTGTGAGGGGGGGGGGGGGGGGGGGGGGGGGTGGAGGCAGGGTCAAAGGCATCACATTTGATGCCATAAAGGAGAGAGAGAGGGGTAATTTTATTACTGCAGCTATGTATACTTCCGTGCCCATAGCAGTCCACGTTTGACCCTAAAAAATAAATATGAGGTTATCGAGTTTTTCAAATTTATATTTATCATTGTAATTTACCCCAATCATCATTGAATACAATTTTAGGGAGCTCTACTGATCCAGAAAAACCAACTGGCTTTACTTCAGGAACGGGAAACCTGCAGATACTACCATACTATACTGCTGAATTGCGCATATGAACCTGCGCTTGCTAGCACAGACGAACCGGCATTCATTGGCACAGATGGACTTACGCCTACTTCCAATTCAGGACCTGTGATATTACATCAGAGATACCAATAATAAACCTGACACAACATTTTTTATCTCAATTTTGCAATTTTTTTTTGTAAAAAATGTAGTTACGTTATGTACTACATAACAGGAGTCAATAATTCCTCAGATGTGCAATTGAATATTTAGGATTTGCCAGTAATTTTGTCAGATGACAGACAGTGTATTGTTAGTTGGTGTACAAGTAGCTAAGGTAGCTAGAGCAATTTTTTTTGTGTGTTGCAACAATCAACTACTACTGGGATTACATCTTTTCTTGTGCCTAGCAGCAAGAAGTTGCTGTTTCCTCTTTGCTCCTCTGACTCTTCTACTAGACATTGGCCACAACTTGATTACCCACCACCAAAGATAGCCGTTCCAGAACAAAACCAGCCCTGAAATAAAACCAGCCACGACGGGACCCCCGGATCCGGATATATAAAAGACCACAAGGGGATTGCGTAAGAATAGATCGAGTAAGATCGTTAACTATACCCGAGGAAATTGAAGGCAGGAATTTCGTGCAAGTGTTTTTTTAGGCTAGCCACGAACTACAACTTGTGGTCTGGGAACTCAATTAACAGTGCACGCGCGTTGCTATGTGCCAGCACCCTTAATTATCATTACTAGATTCTTATTCTTCAGATGTTCAGTTTAGCAAATACATTAGATTCAAGAAAATAGTTGAGGTCATATGGACTAAAACTATTATTAAATGTTTATGATAAATAATTAACTTTAGACCTCACTTATATTTAGTATACTTCAATCGCTGTATTTCTGTTTAAGAACGGGCCTTGGGAGCCTGTTTCATTCAAGTTACGAGCTACTCAGCCTCAAGTATATAATCCACAACTCCTCCGCGGGTTGACGAGCACGTTCTTCGTCTACTGCTACATTTGGTGATTGTCTTCAAAACATTCGTTGTACTTTTTCTCAATTCTGTTTTGTTTTGTCTAGTTGACTGTGCTCATTTGATCCTCGCGGCAGCGCGCCCGAATTTTTTTCTTTCAAAAAAAATTGCAACGAACATTTTGTAGCTAAGGTCATAGTCAGCCTGTGTACGAAATTTGGAGTCATTTCTACTCGTAGTTTCTGAGAAGAAACACAAAATAGACTCCAGGACTAAAAATTAGTCCACACGATCTTATGGCAGAGACTTGACTACTTTCAAACCACACCCACAACAGATTCAATTAATTTCCGTGGGAAAGTGAGTTCCAGGTGCTCTCTAACTTTCGGGCGCCTACCGGTTAGCAAACCAGTTATCTGGCCGCCTTTCCTTCTCGATGATAAACCCTACTGAAACGAGTGTGAGGAGATTATTGTAGTCTAGTTAGTAGTGTTTTTCTCGGCATGGTCAGGTAAGGGAAGCCTTTTATTAAGTTAGCTAGATGCATATTCAGTGTGTGCATGTACCTATAATAGATTAGTGAACCATTTTTGCTGTTGGAACACTCTACAGTTTCAATTTGTGTACAGTTTTCTGTACTTAGCTATTCACTTCATTTGTTTATTCATCCTTACTTAGCTAGCTATATAAAAAAATATTCATCTATATTTAGCTGGCTATTTCAAAATATTTTTTATATAAAATAAGTATCATTATTGTTATATACATTAATAAAAATTATCACTGGTCATCACAATACTGTAAAATAAAAAAATCATGAGTGATATACCAGGAAGAAGTTTTGCACAAGAATAAAAAATTAAAATAATGGAGTCATTAGTGCGGTATTATTTACCTGTCAAAGCTTGGATACAATCTGGGAGCCAGTGTCTGCTCTAGGGAGAAACAATACTGATAAAGTAAGCCAAGAAATACAATATCAAACTGCTGCGCTCTTTACAACTTATAGTGTGGGCGGGGCCTCGGCTAGTTTATCAATTGGTATGCGGGAAGCTTTGAATTACCCGCGCGAGCTAAGTTAGCAGTAGTTTTTACTAATGCGAGCATGGCGGATTTTTGTGGTTATTTGTGGTGCGTGCGGGTGTGCGCGCGTTGCTTTGTCGCAGCACCCTTAACCCGGCGGCGGCCGTCTCCATGAAGGTAATGAAAAAATTCTTGAGCTAAACTTTGTGGAGATGTCGGATATCGGATGATGATCCTGAAAGCAGTAGGAGCATCTGGGGATGGCCCTGGCCCGCCCAGTAAAAGCTTCGTTATAAAGCCTTGGGTCAGGCACCGACCAGTTTAGGTCTTTACGGGCCAGGACCTCCCGGCGAATCTGGCAGTCTTAAATAACCCACTGCTTTCCTTCATAATTCCGTTCCGCCCGTACAATAGAGGCCTGGTATGCAAAAAATTCTTGAGCATTTTCGGGGAACCGCGTCGCTAAAATGGAGGCCATCAGTGAAAACTTTTTTGGCCAGGTCAACCACATAGCACTCCTGGAACATCATCTCAGAAAATATGTCGGAACTTCAATAGTGGCAAGTGCCGCAAGGCAAACTGCTTGTATGCCCATGCCTGCCTGGTGTGCCAAGAGCTCCATGCTGCTGTCGCGTGCCCACGTAAGAGACAGTCCTCTGGTAGAGGTCACAGGAGCCGCTCTACTCTCCCACCATTCGGTTGTCGCTGACTTCTTACAGCATAACTGTACTGTCCCAAAGCTAGTATACATGTGCGTATATGTATCAATAAAGATATCTCTTCTGGTCTGGTATTTATTAATCATTGGAATGTTAATTAGTTAGTTAATAGTCGAGTACTTAAACGGTTGAACATCACTTCTAGTGAGTTTGAGGGCAGTGATACTCTAGCTAATTCGTTAATAATTAATAGGGCTCTGGGCACACAGGCTCACCCCACTGGGTTGTATTATGAGATTGGCTTAAACTCACGGAAATTATCATGGTGGCAGCTGTTACCTAGTTACCACAGTGGGAAGTGGGGGTTTATAGCAGTAGTCACAGTAGCAGGTAGTTAGGGGTGGTGCTGGTAGTTAAAGGTATAGTAGTAGGGGCTCCACCAGGTATATGGTGTAATGGCTTAACAGCCAGCCGTAAAATAACTGTATTTCCACCTGCTCATTTGCAGGCTGGCTGCCAGGCACTCATAGTCGTTTCAATATGATATAAACCCATCATACTGTGAAATGTACCGCCCAACACAGCAAAGAAGACAGCCATCGTGTAGTGCAGTGCTTTAATATTTCTTCAGGCTCCGATGTGAAAAGTGAGCACAGATGTCATTAAATTCCTGTTTCCTTTTGCTGCTATGCTTAAAATGATAAAACACATCGATGAAAAGCTGGTCGATGTCAACAGGAAATGCCTTCATTCCAGCCTTTATAGTGAGATCAGCAAGATGACAAATACAACCAGCATCATACAAGAATCTATTTTCAGATTTTATAAGTTTTTGAACATTTTCTTCATGACGTTAGTTGTGTCATACATGAAAGCTATGGCTTTTGAAAAATCAAGACCAAATTTTTCCAATGATGCCTTTAAAGCCTCATAAAGGTTTTTTGCTGTACCAATATTGATCACTGGCATGTCAAGAAACCGAGTACAGACATCACCAACTTCCGGATCAAGAATCCTCACAAGTATGATGCAAGACTTGTCTGTGCTGTCATTAGACTCGTCGATCATAATAGAAAATGGATACAAACTCATGTCATCTACTAACTTCTTTCTAAAGTGTGGTGCAAGAGATTTGTAACCAAAGCAGCACATTTGGTACGACCACAAGAGAAGCTCTTAGCAATTTCAGAATCGCTAAACATTTTGCAAAACAGTTTTGCAGCATGCTCAAAGTGCCCAGCGAGCCTCTGTTTCTATCACCTTTGGAGAAGAAGGTAGATACTGTCCTTGAAGAAGACGATGCAGCAACCATATCCTTGTGTTTAGTAGTGCCTATATGCTTGGATACATCATTTCTCCCACCATGGGATATGCTAATGTCAGTCCCACAAATACTGCAACTTGCATATGTATTACCTGTACAATTAAAATTTTTATTATAGTAATAACAAATAATCAGTATTTACAATTATTTAATTCCAAAGTTTGTCCTTAACTACTCTGCATGGCTATAAACTTAGTTGAAATACCTCTACAGCTCACTCCAGTTCCTGGGAATTCCTTGATCCAACTATTGTCAAAATGACCCTCTTGGCTTTTTTGGCCTTAGGGGGTTCAGCCATGGCATGCAACGAATGATTTTCTCCAGCAGCAGCTAGCACTCCAAAAAAATAATTTACGCGAAAAAACACGTGCTATATTCAAATAGTAATTTGTTCACATAAATGGTTTGTTTGCTGAGTGAGCAATATTTAGTCTCGGGTTACCCGTACCTACGAAGATTACAGTTTTCCTGCCGTAATCGGGACAACTATTGTTGAAGTTCGCTAACCGGGCGGGACCAGGACAGGAGCTGCAAAATCGTGTGTGTCCCGCTCATATCGGGACAGTTAACACGTATGCTGTCAATAGCAGAGAAGGAGCTGATCCCAATCATCCGAGCATGCGAAGTATGGGGGCGGTCTTGGGCAGGTTGTCTGCCACTGCGCCAGGCAGTAGTGGCTGACCTGCGCTCCAGAACGAGTAAACACAAAGGGATGATGCACTTGTTATGGTGCTTGGTGTTTGTGGAGGCATCCATTCAGTGTTCACTGTTCCTACCTGCATTGACACCAACTCAAATCATTTAGCTGATGATTTGTCAAGGAATAATTCTGCTTCCTTTTTGTTGAAGGTGGTACCATCGGCCAACAGGCATCCGTCTCCAACCTCTGCCCCCTCCTGGATTTTCTGCTGCAGCAGGACAGGGATTGGGTGTGTCCGACCTGGCGCCAGCACTTCGGAAGTATTTTCAAGCTGGCCTAGCAGCCTCTACACACAGGACCTATTCTGTTGGGCTAAGGAAATTTTATTAATTTTGTAGTCGATATAATTTAACCAACCCTTTCCCTGTATCTGAACTTCATTTGTGCTACTTTGTCGCCATCCTGGCTGAACAAGACTTGGCTCCATCTTCATGTTCTACTAACTTGGCGGCTGTTCGTAATGCACAGATTGCACTCGGCCTGCCAGAGCCACGCGAGCACTCCTCTCTTCCGTATGCTGCCTACTCGACTTCGCCGATATAGTCGCTTCAAAAGACCAAAACACCAATCAGGTGCAAATTTAGTGTGTCCAACGACTAAAAATGAAATGGTGATCTCATTGTGCCTTCCACTTAACACTCGCCACATCAAGCATTGCATAACTGCACTGTTCTGGTTTTGACCACTGCAGTTATCGGCATGCAAGTATACCTCTTGCTCACCAAGGCTGTGATGGTCAAAGAAGTAGTGGAGCATGCTAATCACTGCATTCGCTCCCTTGACGCAGTCAGAAGCTTCATCAATTAAAAAAATTGATTTGCCTGGGAATAGCTTCACAGTGCACTCTAAATACTAGTAGTGAACATTTACGAGGAGTGAGGAAGTAAATTGGTCCAGGTTGTAAAGGATCTGCTGGAAAGTGAATTGTTTGGGCATAATCGAAAGAATAGTGTACTTTAATAGGGGATGAATTAGAAGGAATTTGAGAATTTGGTGGTGGAGGAGTAAAAGATCCATTTTGTGAAAAGTTGGTCTTGATCGATTTGCTGCATGCATCACAAATAGATCTATAGTATGATCTTTCTATTTGTACATGACAAAGATGCTCTTCAGCTTTCTTTATTGTTGCGGACTTTTCAGCTAACGGAAAATTTGCAGCTCGAATAATTGCAGCGCTGTTATTTTGGCACTCCCAACATAAGTCAGTCATTGGCTTCATGATTATTATAGATGGAAATTCTCCAAAGAATACAAAATGTGGAGTATGCTGCAGCATGGACATTGTCAGTGTCAATTGTAGATTGATGGTAGATTCGCCAAAGTTTACGTTTGGATAAACTAGATGAATGAAGTTTAATGTCAGAGAGGCTATATCCAGGAATACGACCAGGAAGTAAAAGGCCATGTTGATCAGAGTAATTCAACAGAAAACGAATAACATTTTCAATTCCTGTGAAGGAGAGTGTATTTGATGGAAGACGCTTGATATTGCCATGAGTGCGGGGAACCAGACCATTCCGTTTGTAGTGCTTCACTAAATTTTTTAGTCGCATTGCACCAATGCCATGAAGGAACCGAAACATGGGTAAGCAAATTGCACTACCCTCATGAAAATACTTTGTGTATTTTTTTTGACGAGGAGATGGAGCATTTCTAGAGACAGTTGATGTGGTAGGACTTAAATTAGAATTAGCCATTATCTGACCTAAGATAACCATATCTAATTCTGTGTTGGAAAGGCCAAAGCAATTCAATCGAGCACTCTCAACATAGGATTGTGAAAACTGTTCAGAGCAACACTTTCCTAGTTTACATCCACAGCCAGATCTCATGATAAGTCAGTGACAACTGACTTGTTTTTCTTGTGCTCACTAGGCAATGCAGCATCACCCACAGTAATGCTTGAAGAAGCAAGTTGTGAAAAGGCATCATTGACCTCTTCCGTCAGTGTTGGAGTTTCAACCACAGTCCCATCATCAGCTTCTTCTGTATCACACAAATTACTCTCTTCATTTCCCATTACATCAGTAATTTCAGGAAGTTCAGCAAAGCAATCTACAGAAAAATCAAATTAATTGATTTATTGTGAAAAAAAAAGTTTTATTTATAAAGATTTCTGTAAAAATATCCTTTACTTACCACCTCTATCATCATCAGAATCATCATTTTTACTTGAATTGTCACTTTGTGGTATGGTGAAATATTCTTCAATAACATCCTGTAAAACCTCTTGGTCGCCAGCACTAAATTGTTGTATCGAGTTGATAACATCAGCGACGTTCTTAGCAGCCTGATCAAAATCCATTTTTAAGAAACCACAGCTGCTGCGTTAATTGCCGAATTACCCTCACAGGTTAGGGAAAAACCCGTGTGCACGCGTTAATTTTCCCGGTAACAATTGAAAAGTTACGCCGTAAACTGAGAGATACTAAAAGTTTTGTGAACTTCAGCGGTGCGCTGGCTTTGAAGATAACTGTATTGGGAGCTGAAACTTGGTACAAGTGTAAGTTAAGATATGACTTTGAAATAACTCACTACAAGCTCATTACCCTTGTAGATAGTATAACTGGCCAAACTAGCCCAGACCTAAAAATAACACTCAGAAATTGTCTGGACAATTTGTCCGAACAAATCAAAGTCTGCCTGGACATAGACTTATGAGTAGATTTTTTAGCTTTCTGGTTAACCGATTATACTCAAACCAAAATTGCAGTCGAGCCTCGCGTAGCGCGGTCGCGGGCGCACGCGAAAGTCAAATTATTGACAGCTTGCTGGGGGGTCTGCAGAAACACGAGAAAGAAGGAGAAGAATTGAAGATCGCCTCTGGGTTAATATTATCGAAGTTACGAATATGCTCTAGGCTATATAACATTAAAAAAAGTGACGCTACGACGCTATTTTTGAGAAAGTTGTGCCTTCTTGAAAAATAAATTGTACACGCAGTTGGCTAATCTTTTTGTGGTGGCATAGGAGCTGATGGATACCATTATGGTGACAATGGAACTGTACTTTTATCGAGGAAGTCATCCGCTACTGATTCAGAAAGGTAGGAAAGACTAATGTTATACACAACTGCTGTTTATCCAAGGACAATTTTGTTTATCATTTAGGAACTTATTTAGGGTGTGGTTTTTTTTGAAATACTAATGTCAACTAAGCTTACTAGACAAACAGTTACAAAAAAAGAAGATAAAATAAACAAATATTATGAAACAATGAATATGTGACGTTATTATAATCTAGAGTGCCATTTCATGAAGCAGTCTTCAGCTGTGCCCTGCAAGCCCATATGGTGTCAGTTCTCCTTTTCATTTCTCGACAGAGTGAGCATCGCCTACGTTTCCTTTGCTCGTTCCTGAGCGGAAAATGAGATGCTGTAAGTCTTCTCTGTCTCTGATTTTCATTTCCAGTCTTTGAGCAGTAGTCTCCTATTAGTTCATTGGCAAGTTGAACTCTGAAGTCCTGATGCCATTACAACAATATTTGAAAGACCTCTTCACTGAAGAGAAAGTGCGAGTCATCTTCATCTGGGGAACCAGCAGCAAAAAAAAAAGAGAACAGCATATGAAAAGCGGGAACGAGCTAGGGTATGTGGTGGCACACAATATTTTGTTATATGTTTATCATATGTAAATTTAAAAAAATTATAATTATCAACACTTTTTTAGAATACTAAAGACAATAGAAATGCAAGTGCTCAAGCTAGTCCTGTCATGTGCGATGCTGAGATTCAGTACTGTCCAAAGAAGAGAAAAATAGGTAATAGAAAAATATTAATTAAATTATATCAATTTTTATCCTTCTTTTTTTAGGACTGCAAACACGTTTAGTGCCCACTAGAGACTCAGCATGTCAGTGCACCTTACTTCAAGCACCTCCGTTGTTGTGTATGGATGCCGCAGACACCACAGAGCAGGAGTCTTCTGCTACAGAGTACGACACTGGTCCAGAAGTTGACGAGGACTACAGTGCTATGGAAGATACCAGTGACCTGGAAAGGTATAGTCATATTTGAATGAGTGCAAGGTGCAAAAAAATTGGCAAAAAATAAAACATACACAAACAAACATAATTAAGTTTTAGTCAGCTGTTGATATTTCATTAACCCTTTCGTTCCCAATCCCGCTTCAAAGCGGGTTAAGACCGGTTGGCTTCTCCGAATTTTAAAAAATAGTTACTTTATAGCTAGAACCTTCAGATTGCATACACAGGTGCCCAATGCGTTGGAGAAGCATCTAAAATAGCTGTCAGCCAAGGCTGCTTCAACAGTACCTCACAGCAGTTGCGTTTATTTCTTCCTTGGCAAAAAAAAAAAACATCAGTTCTCCGTCGAATTTTAAAAAAAGTTACCTTCTTCACAGCAGCTTCATTTATGGATCCAGTCATCTCCTGAGCTTTGTAGAAGCAGCAAAAAATTGCTTGAGCCCAGTAGCCTTCCGTAACACATTGAAACAACCGCTTCTTTGCCGACCAAGACTTTGCGGTTTGACTTACTGTCTTCTTTTTTTTTTATAAAATCGCCAGTTCAACTGGGGGCCTCCCCATTACGTACAGTCATAGGTAATGCTTATTACATCATAGGAAAAAAGTGAGCGTGTCGTGTGATCCAGGTAACTATGCAAAAAAAAAAAATTTTTCAAATTCAATTTGGAAAGATGGTGTCTACCAGTTACAGTGCTGTGGAAGTTTTAGACTTGCTTGATACTAACTCTAGCGACTCAGGATCAAGCGGAGAAGAGGGAGACGGCATCTAGGGCTATAGGAAGCCCTGTATCAGGATTGGGGACCAGACCCCGTCAACTCTGACACTGACAATGGAAGTCAAGAAGATGATCGATGTAAGCTTGTCTTTCTCTTGTCTTTCTCTTGAAAACTAGCAAGCTTCTGTTGTGGAAAGGACTTATTTATAGCTATATTGAGATAGAGAAAGCTGTTTAGCTATAATATATATATATTTCTTGAGTTTTGAGATTTGAAAGTGGGTTGTGGTTTGTTGAACAATTTCAAATTTTCGAAAAAATTTAATTTTTTTTTACCAGAATGTACTACTAGGACCAGATGTGTATGCAGTCACCGACTCGATTGTGAAGAGGGATTGTGAAGAGGACGCAGATGAGGCAACAGGAGCAGAGTCTTCCATTGATGAAGGAGAAAATGCCGGACCTGGCGAAGTACACTCGGAGCCCCACCCCCCCTCCCTCCCAAACAAAAATCCTGTATGAAACCGCATACAATACATCATAAACTCAGTTTTTATTCGAATGCACTAGTCTTATTAAATAAAACAAATAGCGTATTAACTTACCACCGCCACTAACTCGAATAGAAATGGAGCTCCCATAAGTTTTTGTGTTTTAACAGCAAGCAGAACTGGACCCAGAGGTGTTTGCTTGAATCTTGGTATATTAAAAAGACCAGCAACACAATCAACAGGGAAAATGGACCACTGCCTGAAGTGTACAATGCCCTTATCACCTAAGCCCTAGGGACAAGTCAAAAATAAACATGTTATTAAAGTAACACAGCATTTACATCCTAAGGTCATTCTTTTTTGTATCAAATATTACCATTACACTGATGATGGCCACTGTAGAGTGGTCGAAACGTCTATTTGTTTTATTTAATAAGACTAGTGCATTCGAATAAAAACTGAGAAAATGAGTATACCTAGTCACACAGGAATTTTTCGTAATACATCATAAAGTTGCAATTATATAGGATCATGAATAATTTGTTGTTTGTATTATTACAAATATCTTTGTTGTTTGTGTTTTTGTGTGTATGAAATTGTTTTGTAGTGGAGTTCCGATGTCCGATGGCATATGTTCCTTGTGGACACTCATAGATGTCTCCTACAATCAGCACCAAACACAGCAAACAACATATTTTATTGTTGAACTAATATAATATTGGTATAAAGTACATCAAACAATATATTTCTATTTTTTTTATATTTTTATTGATGGGAAAAGTGGAATTTTTTTGGGGAAAAAAATTTTTTTTTTAAAGTAAAAGTAGAGGGCCTAAATATTATTCAATTTTCTCAATCAAAAAATGATGGGAATCCCAAACTCTTGGCCTATTTAGTGATATATGGTTGCTATGGGGTTTTCCCAGCCAGCATCAAGTTAAAAAAATAAAACGGTAATGCACTATTCCGCGGTAGAAGATTAGATTTTTCCGCGCGCGTCCAAACAATTCGGAAACGAGAGGGTTAAACTAGCCTTTCAATGAGAGTGGTGTAGTTGGGTGAGGCTTAACCAATGGAATTGAAGAGAAAACTTGTTATCGATATTCAACTAGTGCAGGTAAACAATAGTATGTATAGCTGGCGTATTTGACCCAATCTAAGAAATATTGATTTTTATTACATTCAAAGAGCAATGAAATCAACGGAAGCTATCATATGGAAAAAGAAGGATTGGTGAGGTCATTGGAAATGTTGAAGAAGTTCAAAATAGCGACTCTTGTGACCGACAGACATCAGCAAATTACAAAGTGCATGAAAGAGAATGCAGCTGATACTGATCATCGATATGATATTTGGCACCTTGTAAAATGTGAAGTTGATTTTTTTTCAGTTTAAATTTGATTTTTATTATTTTAACAGCTCTAGGGAAGAAGATATATAAATTTGCTAAAGATAAAGAGTGCGAGTTAATAAGTAAATGGAAGAAGAGTATCATTAATCATCTTTATTGGTGTGCTGTTTCTACTCGTGAAGGTAACGGTGAATTGATTCAGGAAAATTGGTTGTCTATAGATAATCACATTCATAACAAACATAAAAAACATGCCAAATGGTTCCCTGCTTGTCAGCACAAGCGTATACAAACCAGAGGCAGAAGAAAGAAATGGTTTAAACGACGTGAGTTTGATAATTAGCGTTGTGGGCCAGCCCACATTCGTTGAACAGAAGTAGAGTAGAGAGAAGAAGATAGAGACAATAGAACATTTGTGTGTTGTGTATCATATTAGTCGAGTGTCAGAACATTTATGTGTGTGCGCGTAGTAGTCAGTAGTGCGCAGGTCAACCGCATAATTTGTGCAATCATTTTATTGGTCAGTTATTGAGTGAGCTCGTCTCATAAGCTCACTCATCTCGTGGTTGTAGTTAGTTCAGTTCACTGAGTAGTTTTAGTAAAACCTATTCGAAGTGAGGCACCAACCCTCTTGCTGATCTCTGGTGGCAGCGAATTACTCGCTGTTCCCAGAGCTGTGTGGTGCATCCGTTTCTGTACTACAGGCCGGACGCCACATAATCTGGTGGCAGCGGTGGGATCTTCGGAAGGAAGACATTCCCAAGAAGAGCACCACACGGACCTACTGCGAATTCGTTTGTGGGGGTGAAGACAACTACAGTCAGTCTACTAGGGCAGGCGGAATTCATTTCAGCTGAGCCCACTTCTAACTTCGGAGGAGGACGCTCCCGAGAGGTACATCACAGCTTCAAGCTTCGGCTGTGGGGCTTCGTTTTCTCTGGGCTGAGGCGGCAGGGAAAGAACTTGAATCACTTCACTGGACTTAGGCGGCAGTGAACACCTCATCACAGTTCCAGACTTCAGTTGAAGGGACTTCATTCCGACGCGCTTCGGCAGCGAAGGAGCTTGCACGGATTTGGACAGGGAATATCCCTAACAGTTCTGTGTTGTTTTGTGTGTCAGTCAGTTCTGTTATTTTTTTTGTGTTGCATTTTTCGATTTGTAAAACCGTTCCTATTTGTTTGAGTTTTATTATCTGTTGTGTTTTTTTTCTGTACAGCTTACCAGCAGGGGGGCGAGGACACTCATTTCCCCATGTCAGAGGTTAGAGCCGTGGCGACTAAAAGGAAATCTAGCAGGAGGTTGTCACCCGTGGATTCGGACTACAAACCTTCCCACAAGTCAGGAGATAGCAGGAGATCTCCCTATCCGTCACGACCATTGGAGGGCAAGGCCGTGATAGCAGAGGAGTCAGAGGAGGAAGTAAGTGGCACAGTTGGGTCAGGTGGTGAGTCTGAGGCAGAAGTTATTGTGGAGGTCGGGACCGATAGGCCTGAGGAAATGGCAAGACGGGAGGAGAGTGAATTGAGCAGGTTGCTTAGATATATGATGGAGAAAGATGAGAGGGATAAGCAGGAGGAAAGGGAACGTAGGAAAGAAGAAGAGGAGAAGCGCAGGGAATGTGAAAGAGTTAGGATAGAAGAGGAGGAACGTCGTAGAGAAGCTGAGGGGGCCAGAGAGAGAGCTCTGGAAGAGAGGAGGGAACGAGAAGATGCTAGAAGGCAGGAAGAGTTGCTTAGGAGCGACAGGAGGGAATTGTTACAGGAGAAATTGAAGGCAATGGGATCATACAAGGAGGGTACGGAGTTGGTGGATTATTTGGGAAAATTCGAAAGAGTAATGAGAGAATCAGAGATAAGAGAGGCAGAGTGGTCGGAGAGGTTGTTTCCGAGGCTGCCAGAACATTTGTGTGCTAGAGTGAGTAGCATACGGGAGGAGGGAGTTGGGTATGAGGAACTGAAGAGAGTTCTGTTGAAGTCGGTGGGGGAGACTTCACTTACGTATGGGCACCAGCTGTTCGAATTGACAGGGGAGTCCTTGAAGCATAAGTCTGGTGGTGAGTGTTGTGAGCAGATACTTAGGATCTGCTGGGGTATCATGCAGGGTTGCATGACAAGAGAGCAGTGTGTGGTGGCACTAGCTATGGCATGCACCAGGAGGGTGATGCCACAGGCAGGAAGAGTATTCCTGGAGGGCAAAGATGTGAAAGATGCAGAGAGTTTGAGAAATTTGTGAGAGACATGGATGTCTGGTAGACAGAAAGGCAATTTCTTTAAGCCAAGAGTAATTGATTTTGGAGGAGAGAGAGTGAGTGTCAAAACTGAGAGACGAGACTTATTTGAAGCTAGGGAAATAACATGTTTTTCTTGTGGAGCTAAGGGCCATAGAGCTGCTGATTGCTCCAAGAACAGGAGTTTCGACACCAGCAGGAAGCCTACACAGTCTCGCTCTGTGACCTGTTACAATTGTGGCAAATATGGTCATAGAAGCTCAGAGTGTAATAACAAGAAAGTTGGGGCGCCTGTGAAAAAGGAAGGTGGGAAAGTTGCAAAGCTGATTGTTGACGGAGAGAAGGATAATATTGCATGGGGTCGGGTGAATGGGGCTCCTTGCAAGGTGTTGGTAGACTCGGGGGCGAGTATTTGAGTAGTCCCTAGGGCTTTACTGGGAGAGAACCACAGGGATTGTGGGGAAGTGCACGTAGCGGATGTGCATGGCACTAAGAAGGTACACAGGAGCACTGTGGTGTCCTTCGAAGTGGATGGTATAGTCAGATCACAGTTAGCCATGATTGATGAGAGGCAGGGAGATGGAGTGATTAGTATAGTTCCCATGAATCTCATGGACAAGGAAGAGATAAGTGCTTTCACCAAGGCCATAGCAGACTATAGGGAAGAAAGAAAGGGAGAGCAGAGAGTAGAGGCAGAGGTCAATGTGTTGACGCGAAGCCAAGCCAAGGCCGAGGTGGAACTAGATAGATGTGAGCAGGATGCAGAGGTTGAAGAGTTGTGGTGTACAGTTGAGGAGTCAGCCGAGGAGGACTTGGGAGACGGGTTGGATGCTTCGGTTGTACTGGGGGAGGAGGAAACTATGGAAGAGAGCTTAAGGGAGAGTGTAGTTGAGGATGAGGAAGATATGGAGGGGGTTGCCAAGGACTTAGACTCAGTGACAGTTAGCAGTTCTGAGTCTGAGCTCAGTAAGTTAGCGGGAGAGGTAGGACCTATGAGGAATGGTTCAGATGGGAAAGAGTTTAGAAGTTGTTTGTTGACTGATGATAGTTTGAAGACATGGAGGGAGTTGGGGAAGAGAGGTGAACGTGGATTTAAGTGGGAGAAAGATCTATTGTTGAGAGGGATGTATGTTTCGTGGGAGGAATTTGTGGACATTATTGTTGTACCCAAGGAGTTTAGGGGCAAGATACTAGAGATGGCGCATGAGAAGTGTGGTCATCTAGGTGGGGAGAAGGTGGCCCACCTGATTGGACGGTATTTCCTTTGGCCGGGTATGGGGAAGGAGATCCTGAACTATTGTATGAGTTGTAGGACCTGTCAGTTGAAGGCAAAGGCGAAGCCGAGGAAGGCTCCAGCAGTTGATCGTCCTGTGTTGACTGAGCCGTTTGAGAGCGTGGCGGTAGATCTAGTGGGACCACTACCCAAGGGTAAGGGGGGTTGTCGCTTCTTATTAACGTATGTTTGCATGGCTACCAGGTGGCCTGAAGCAGTGGCCCTGAGAAGTGTTACAGCCAAGTCTGTTGCTGAGGGACTCTGGTGCATCTTCTCAAGGACGGCCATTCCGGAGGTGTTACTGTCAGACCAGGGCACACAGTTCTGTGGCAGAGTGGTTAGACAGTTGTGCCAGTTGCTCGGAATTGAGAAGCTACGGACCTCGCCGTATCACCCACAAACTAATGGCATAGTAGAACGCATGCATGGGACCCTGAAGAGCATTCTGGGTAGGTGCATTGAGGAGAAAGTGGACTGGGTGCCGCAGGTTCCACTGGCTCTGTATGTCCTGAGGCAGATGCCTCATAGCGACAGTGGATTCAGTCCATTTGATCTCACCTTTGGATTTAGGGTGAGGACGCCACTAGACGCTCTCTATCATGGAATCTACGAGTTGGAGGAGAAGGAGAAGAATGTATGTGAGTGGGTTGCGGGTTTGATGGACAGATTGGAAAGGATGAGGGAAAGTTGGGAAGGAGAAGCATGCAAAAGTTGTGCATGTTAATTGCATTAAGAAGTTAAAGGAAAGGGAAGAAGTGAAAAGGTTGGATGTGGTATTAGAAGAGGAGATCCAAGAGAGGAATGTTTTGAGGGATGAATGTGTTGGGTTTGTGCAAGAAGAGTTGGATGCTTCACCATTGGTGCCGGTGAAGAAGCCAGGAGGAGGTATTCGACTGTGTGTCGATTATAGGAAACTAAATGAAGTAACAACTAAGGAACCGTATTACATCCCAGGTTAGAAGAGAAGTTGGAGAGGGTAGGCAGTGGTTGTGTCTTATCCAAGGTGGATCTTGCGAAGGGGTTTCACCAGGTGGAAGTTGCAGAGTATGACAGGGAGAAGACTAGTTTTGTATGCCCGTTTGGCAAGTATCAATATCGACGTATGCCATTCGGACTCTGTAATGCTCCATCAGTGTTTTAACGACTTATGGACCAAGTCTTGGTTGGTTGTGATGACTTTGCAAAGGTCTATATTGATGACATTCTGGTAGTGTCAGACAGTTGGGAGGTGCATGTGAGGCACCTGAGGTGTTTGTTGGGAGTTTTGCGAGAGGCAGGTCTAACGTGTAAGAAGTCGAAGAGTGTATTTGGGAAGAGGAGGTTGGAATTCTTAGGGCATGTGATTGGAGATGGAATGATGAAGGTTCCAGAGGCGAGGATTAAGGCAGTTGAGAACCACCCTGTACCACGAACCAAGAAGCAGCTGAGAGCTTTTCTGGGACTCATTGGATACTACAGGAGGTTTGTGGAAGGTTTTCACGGGTGGTCATCTCTCCTGACGCCACACACGGCGAAGACTTCGCCAGGGGAGGTGCAGTGGACTGGCCCCATGTTGGAGGCTTTTAGTAAGTTGTGTGTGTCTTTATGTAATCATGTGTGTTTAAATGTTCCGTGCAAGGGAGATGAATTCTGTTTGGAGTGTGATGCCAGTGCGTCTGGAGTGGGAGCTGTTCTGTCAGTCATGAGAGAGGGAGAATGGAAGCCAGTGGCGTTCTTTTCAAGACAGCTTAGAAATGCTCAAGTTCGCTACAGTGCTCAGGAACTGGAGGGGTCGGCTCTGTATGAGTCAGTTATGGTCGTGTGTTTAAAGTTCTTACAGATCACAAGAGTCTGGTGTGGTTGATGTCTGGAAAGCATAATAACCGGAGAGTACACGGATGGGCCTTGAAGTTGGCCGAGTTTCAGTTTACAGTGGAGTATCGATCTGGATCTACTAACGTTGTGGCTGATGATCTTAGCCGATGTCACGGTGTGTGCGATGCCCGTGACACCAGTCTTCCAGAGGAGGAGGGGGGAGATGTGGGCCAGCCCACATTCGTTGAAGAGAAGTAGAGTAGAGAGAAGAAGATAGAGACAATAGAACATTTGTGTGTTGTGTATCATATTAGTCGAGTGTCAGAACATTTATGTGTGCGCGTAGTAGTCAGTAGTGCGCAGGTCAACCGCATAATTTGTGCAATCATTTCATTGGTCAGTTATTGAGTGAGCTCGTCTCATAAACTCACTCATCTCGCACAGGTGTTTCATTAAAGTCTAAACACGGCACTTAGACCCGCCCACAAAAATTTTTTCCTGATAGCAAAATTCCTTGACAACCACCATAGTTACCACAATACCTTGCAGGAAAATGCATTTTTAGCGTAATCACGTGGGTACAAACTCCAGAGAGAGGGAGTCAATTAATAAACCAGAATTTGCTGACACCGCAGATGCAAATTGTGAAAAAAATGGAGCGCCTCGGAGTAACTTATGTGAGGTTATATGTCTCTTGCGCTTATAGAGCGGGGTTAACTTTTGGAAGTGCTTTCAGCTACAGGACTTTGATAGAAGGTAAATCAATACATTCTGTAACTGAAGCATATTTTTTTACTCGCTAGCTATTTTTTTGTTTATAATTTTGTTGTGGCATTTTTTTTACATTAAGATGAAGGTGGGTATAGCGTGGAAGGTAAATAAGTGGAGGGGGACAGTTACTACAGGTTATCAGCAGACAGCTCATCATCATCAGAATTAGGCTTTCTTCGTTTGGTGGCTGGTCTTAAGCTGGTAAGTGATGGATCAGACTCCAGCATATGTTCTTTCACCATATACTTCAATCTATCGACGTCATTGGGAATTCCTACTTTCCAGCCTCATGAAATGAGCGTGAATGGATTCTGCCCCTTGTTCTCCCATCAGGCCAGCTCCGATTCTCCATTTCCTCATCCATGGAACAACATGGTCTTCAAGGACATGCATTTTGGGGAGAATGCTGGCCTGAGGAAACTTCTTCCGATAGAAACTCATAAAGGAGACTAGATCAGATTCTGAAGAAAGGATACAAGAGTAAATTACTGATTACTTTCATTAAGGTACTATTCCACGCACCTAAGCGATCAATGTTGGCATCACTCATATATTTGGATGAATTGTAGCCCCTATGGCACTCTCCGAAGAGTCGGAATATACTAGAAAATTTGTCCACTACTTCATTTATGGCTACTTGCTGTGAAGGGTGTGTGGCGCTCATTTTCTTCAAACTGTCCATAAGAGCTGTGATGCTCTCATCCTGAAAGAGTAAAGTAAGTAACGGATATATAATAATTAGGAGAATAACATACTTTGAGTAACTTGTGCACGTGATTGCCTATGAAAGTCCCACCCTTATAGGCCTGTCGCTTGACGTTGAGCACCTGAAGGCTATCCTCCAGGCAGCTATAGAAAGCTCCACTGCAAGCACTTAAGTTTCGCCTAAGGCTATTCTCCACTTTGGACATCTCTTTTGTCTGGAAATATTTACTGAAATAGGTTAGTTGGTATTAAGATTAATTATAATTACCAGGCTCTTAACATGCTTTTGTGTTGCAGCAATTTCTTCCCTCAGGCTGGCTGATAAAGCATCAATATCCTCACTACCAAGCGTAAGGACACTGTATGTGAGCATTTCAGACAGGAGGTGAGAATAGCGCTGTTGACTCGTCAACTCCAACTTTAGGTTGGACAGTCTATTCAAATTTCTGGAGTCACTCTCAGAAAGGCCAGCACCACTGTCTGCAACAGCACAGTTGAAATCTAAAGCCTTGCATGCATCTTCCAAGAGATTCCACAATCTGTTGAAGATGCCGAGTGATAGATGCAATCCAGGTATGCAAACCTGATATGTATTAATAGTGATATCAAATATTATAGGCAACTAGGATTTAACGTACATTAGAGAGAGGAATTTGAAATAGTGCCACACCAATTACATTGTTGTAATTCTTTGCCTCCTTCAAATCTCCTCCTGCTTCAGACAAAAACCTGGCATGGTCTTCCTGTAAGGACTCCAGAGATCTAGCAGGAAAAGATCCCCTTACACTCAGAGGCTCAGGCAACTTTGAGCTCGGGATCGTGCACCATAAGCAGTTATGGCGACCTTTTGTGGAAGTAAGTTTATTAATTATTTTTAAAAAATTGCATTAATTGGGATATTAATTTTAACATACCACTAGCTCCACTCAGCCCATACACCCTACAAAGATATTCATAATCTCCTGACTGAAAGAGACGAATTTTGCGGTTCCTATATTATACAAATTTAATTGTATTATATTTGTAGAAATTGAATCCTAAAAGAAGTTACATACTGAATTTCCATCTCCTGTGCCTCCTTCACATGCTCTGCATAGATGTCAAGTGCAGTGTGGAGATTGGCGACACTATCCCCAGCTTTGAAGATCGAGACAACATGAGTGTTCTTCAATGAGTTGGGATGGTGAGTGTTGACCAGCTGAAGAGTCAGCTTGAAGCTTCCCCTACCCTTATCACCACAGAGCTTCAACCACAACTCATTAGATGGAATGGCCCCTCTATGCCATGTTTAGCCAGAACACCTGGTAAGTATACTACCTGTAATATTGGATACATAAATACTTATGGGTATACCACCTGTCATGTTTGTCCACTAATTCAGCAATGGTGATCATCATAAGGTTGGGGGAATACACAAATGGCACTTCCTTAATCTCTTCACCATTGCCAGCGGAGAAAGTGAAGGTACCCCTCTCTGCCACCAAGTTGTCACTTATGCTTCGTTTAGCAAGTTGTCGCTGCTTCCTCTCGCTAGCAATCGAAACATTAAAGGTCTTAAACCACCTAAAATGATAATTTGGTAAGATTTGAAAAAATCATTATTAATCATTTTTCACCTCCTTAGTATCCTTAGTTTTTTCCAAGGTATACCAAGGTCAGCCTTCATAGCAAGAGCATGGTTTGGAGGGATAGTGACCGGAAGACTAGCTTCACTGAGGAGATCTTCTCTTTCTTCCTTAGAAAGATGCTTGATCTCAGCTGCGAGCTGTGATGAACTATCGCCTCCACTGGTCATCTCCCGAATAGTGCTCATCACATCTGTTCTTCGCTGCATGGTTCTTGTGCTCGCATCTCCACTATTTACTCTGCAGCCAGGTATTCTAACCAAATTGATAGGCTAGAAATATGTACAGCTATAATAATTTTATGGTAATATTCATCTTAGGATCACAAACCTGACCACCAGTGGGTACTGATATTATGTTGGACGTTTTCGAAGAACTGCTGCCTTCCTGACACAGTAACCTGCGCACTAAATGACTGGTTGCCTTCATCTCAGTGGTTGTTGCTGGTGATGTGTATGGCTTGTCAAGGACATCCCGCAGTGTCACCTTTGAAGGTGAGTTCAGATCTTCATAATGTGATCTACAGTTCCCAGCAAGATGGTGCTGATAGTGCTGCACCTTCACAGTTTTACCACATTTTCTAATGCATTTCACTAGAACATCATTCAGTAATGAATGCAGCAAAGCCGAGGGTGAAGAAATGGCAGAAGAAGATAATGTATCATAACAGCATGGGCACTTAAGCGAACAAGTTGCCTGGATCGCTTGGCAGCAGCAGTTAGCACAAACCACGCTATCACACGAGAGCAGAACGGGCTGGTTTAAGAGACACAGGCAGATTGGGCAGGTCAGTTTGATAGACAAAGATGTGTCATAACGTATGGGATGAGGATCTTCACTGGGCAGTATATAAGGGGAAGCAATGGAGTTTATGTGTTGTATAACACTCCTAGGAGACTCTCCCTTGGGCCGACCTCTTCCTTTGGTAGCCTTTCTGTTGTGGCCACCTCCGTTGCCAAGAAGTTGAAAGTGCTTGCAGGTCTGTAAATATTATTATTATTAATAATTATTGTTATTATTATTATTATTATTATTACTACTACTACTACTACTATCATTATTATCATCATAGTTATTATTGCTCAAAAATTGTATTTTAAAGTAATTATATTCATCAGATGTTGCACAAGCAGGAAGATGAAGATAATATTCTATTCAGGGGTTACTATGGAATGTTTAAAAGTGATATTCTTTTTTTTTTTTTCCCTAATTTTAAAATTTTCTTTTTAATATTTAATAAGATGATTGATTACCAGAGAAAGGTCATAAATAATATAGACAACCTGGAGAGATGAGATTCTTGGGTTACCATGTAATGTTCAGGTGGGTTTTTCCTTTTTGTTATATTAATATCATTATTATTATTGTTATTAGTCATTTTTTTGACAGTAAATATCTTACTTTGCAGTCTTCAGTGTGAAGTGTCCATTCCACTGGTTGGATGGGTTGAGTTGGAGTGCCAGTTTCCTTGGCCTTCCTCACTCTATCCAACTTCATACGGCAACAGTTGCAGAAGTTAGTCGGAACTGGTGTGTCATCTCCATCAGACGCCAAGTCAAGCCCAGCATGAGAGAGAAGGTCTACAGCGAAGTCTGCACATGTGTACACTGGCTGCAATCTGCCTTTTGATTTTGTCAACCTGTTTCCACATATCCTGCAATGCTTCCTCAACTGATCCATATGAAATTCCATCACTTTGGCATGTATTTTATTTTGAATTATTTTATGGAAAAAAAATAGTTAGCTCTTTAATTTTAAATTACTTAGTTTATTTAATCTATTATGAATAATCTTACCTTAGTCCAGAGTTCAAAAGCACTTCCAGTCTAGGGGAAACCTTACAACAAACAAACCACCACCCGTTATCTGATTGACAGAAACCAAAGTGTCTCACAAAAGGTCACTGCGTGGTCCGTTTGGGGTGACTATTTAGAATGCGCAGCGGTATAGGAATTGAGTTAGAAGCGGGTCTGTGCCTAGTATGACCTCAGAATTGGTTTTGGAATGAAAATTTTGAGGAGAAAAGTTGGTTCAAGTCTTAGGACTTTTCCCTTCAAAACCTCAATCTGATTATAATATTCATGAGGCGCGTGCCGTAAATCCATCCGCTACAAATTATCCAACTAAGTGCCACGTAAAAAACACCCGTGCTCGTGGTTGTAGTTAGTTCAGTTCACTGAGTAGTTTTAGTAAAACCTATTCGAAGTGAGGCACCAACCCTCTTGCTGAACTCTGGTGGCGAATTACTCGCTGTTCCCAGAGCTGTGTGGTGCATCCGTTTCTGTACGCAGGCCGGACGCCACAAGCGTGAAGGTAAAATATTATTTTATAATTATAGATACTAAAGTTAGTGAGAAAGTAAGCTCTCGTATACTGAATAAAATATTTTGTTCTGATGTGAAGAACATGTCTCCTATGTATCAGACCAATGCATGTGAAGCCTTTCATAGTGTTGTGAACCATTTTGCACCTAAGTCAACTGCTTTTTCATACAAAGGAATTTATGCAAGGTATGCACTTCAGGTTTGGTGCTATTGTGCTCATACTGGTTTAATTTTATTTTGTGCTTTAATGGAAAGGGAGGGATTGACTCTGGAGCATCTCTATAATTGTGATGAAACAGGTTTATGTTATAAAATGTTACCCACAAAGACTATAGCATGTAGAACAGAAAAAGAAGCACCAGAAATTAAAAAAATGAAGGAGAGGGTAACTTTAATGGCTTGTGCCAATGCTACCGGAAACACACAAATTTCCACTTCTGTTTATTGGTTAAGCTGCTAACCCACGTTGTTTTTAAAATGTTAACAAAAGCACTTTGCCTGTCGTTTATTATAATCAGAAAAATGCTTGGGTCAATACAGACAACTTTATTGATTCGTTTTCAAATCACTTCATCCCATGTGTTACCAGATACATGACCGAGAGAGGGAAACCAGTCAGGCTCTTTTACTCCTGGATAATGCTCCAGCACACCCTGATGTAAGCAGTTTGACTAGCCAGGATGGCAACATCAAAGCTATGTTTCTTCCACCTAACACTACTGCCATTATCCAGCCTATGGATCAGGGTGTTTTGGAGGCAATGAAAAGAAACTACAAAAGATCTGTATTACAAAAATTGTTGCTAGAAGATTAGGAGGGCAGGTCAGTTGTGAGTTTTGTAAAGAGCATTAATATTAAAGATGCTGTGTACTCATCTGCTACAGCGTGGGACTGCTCTACTATAACAAAATCCTGGAATAAACTCCTTGCCTCAGACTCTACTTCTAATCATGCATCCTTCAGAGATCAATCTACCCCTACTGACATTGCTAGTGATCAAACTACTCCCTCTTGTGATCAGACTACATCTACAGCAGCAGTATCTCAGTCTATTTCTCATATGTCAGGTATGCTGCCAGTATCTGAATCTCCATTTACTCTAGACACTTGTGAGCAGCTTTCTTAACAGCTCAATAAAAAACTGTCAGTTAATGATTACCAAATTGATATTGATGCTTGGCTAACTGAAGATGCTGCTGATCCTGGTTATCAGCTCTGATGACGATATTGTTGAACAGGTAAAGCAAACATTTCCTGAGGACAGTGATAATGATGATGATGGTGATGAATATCCCAGTGAACTTGATCAAATACCAAAACCAGGGGAAGTTGCAGACTGTGGGCTCCCAAAGACAAGGAAGCCCACATTCAAGAGAAGGAGAAAGAGGGAGAGAAGATAGAAGAGAGAAGATTGTGAAAAACTGATGCATAGACATTTATGTTACTTTAAATATTCACTTTTGCAGACATCGTGGTGTTTGTATGTTTTACCTTTTATGGTCACATTTTGAGTGTGCGTTGATTGGTCAGGAGGTGTTGTTTGCGCTGTATCTTTCATTTCCTGTGGGTGGAGTTATGCGTTCAGTATAAAACCACCCGCCATCATTCTTGAAGTCAGTCTTCTAACATCAAATTAAGTTTGTTCAAGGAGATTTGCTTCGGCATCAGACCTGGTGGCAGCGCATTATAAGCTGTCTTCCTTAACGTGTGCGAGATCGACAGTCCTTCAGAGCCTAGATCCCCACATATTTTGGTGGCAGTGGTGGGATCGGAAAGGAAGACATTCCCCACCGAACTACAAAGAACCCCGAGTGGAGACATCTACAGTACCGACTTAGTCTACGGACAAAGAACCAACTGGGAGACGTCCCCGACCAGGAACTCAGTCTACTGATTGAACAACAAGCTGACTTGCTACGGCAGAGGAAGCAACCCGAACTGAACTTAGTCTACGGATCGAGTACGAGCTGACTTGCTGCGGCAGAGGAAGCAACACGTGAAGCTGGCCTTGGCAGAGCGCACAGTCTTCGGATAACCCCTAACAGCGCAGACAGGGTCCCCCTACCTGTTGACGTATGGTGCTGAGTAACTCTGGTTGTGTGTGTGTGTGTGGTGTAATTTTTCCCCCTTCAATTGTGAAAGCTGAAGTGTGAATTATTTTTGTGGATTTATTTGGTGTTTTGAAGTCTCACATATTTATTTTTGTATTATTTGTCTGTAGGTCCCCGACGAAAGATTGGGTCACCGACTTATGTCGGATCCCGGACAAATGGGGGATAGGAGAAAGATGGCCACCGAACGGTTGCCGCCGGTGACCAGCCTTACCGTCTCTCGCACAGGTCGACTGCTTCTGAGCGGTCTCCCTATCCGACGCGACCTGCTGACGTGCAGTACGCCGAAGAGGAAGGTGAGGAGAGAAGGGTGGTTGAAGAGGAGGAAGTGGTAGAGAAGAAGGTTGCGGCAGTGAGCAAGAAGAAGATTGGAAAGATTGGTTCAGAGAAGCATGCAAGAGTAGTCCACGTGAATTGCGTGAAGGCATACAGAGAGATGTCTTCCTTAATGTATGCGAGATCGACAGTCCTTCGGAGCCTAGATCCCCACACAGACATGCAAGAGAAATGCTTGCTGTGGTATGAGCGTCAGTAGGAGAGTACTCCCACATCAGCATTGCTCCTGAAGCAGATTAGAGATTTAGCTATTACCAAAAGACATGCAAGCCTGAAGTAAATGACATTGAAATCATTCATAACT
>WLWD01002232.1_pt1 | contig 31435 bp, 24 predicted proteins | sample 6712731 | NCBI WGS metagenome assembly WLWD01 (sample SAMN12718690, study PRJNA576275) | sponge metagenome | isolation source: marine sponge | host: Mycale hentscheli | place: New Zealand: South Island, Marlborough, Capsize Point | collected 2014-11-01
CAGGGAATGGTTGAAAATTTTGACTGCCAACATTGATACTAAACAGCATGCAGCTTGGCTCAAGCTGAATATATAGAGTAGATCCCCACTTATCCTAACCACTTTTATCCGAATTTCTGTTAATCTGAACACCAGTTGTGAACTATAATTATATTCATTGGAATTTTGCTGTGCATTAAATAGAGAATAGATTGGTTTCCTATTCAAAATGACTCATTTTTCGTATCCGAACATTTTGCATATCCCAACATTTAGCTTATCTGAACCACCCTCAGTCCAAGGTGTTCGGAAAAGTGAGGGTCTACTGTACATATATTCTGTTGTACAAAAAGAATTTTAGTGCTTTATACATAGCAGTAGGTTGTTGATTTAATTTGGAGAGTCGCAAAATAATAACGGTGGTGAAAGAATAATGTTTAAATTATTGTTTTTATGCCAGGTTACAAACTGTGACACCTGTTATTTTACGAAACTTTTCAGAGTATTGTTTTAGTCTTTACCAAAGCCTGTACATATATTCACAGGAAGTGAGGCAATATATCAATACACACATGCACATACACACACACACACATGGTGCACACACATACATTCATATACATACACTCGTACGCATACATGATGCACATACACACTCACACATGCACATGTGTACACACATGCACATGTGTACACACATATGTGCGCATGCACGCAGTATGCACATGCACACAGTCATGCTCAAAGATAACGCGCACACGTCTAAGCAGCGTGCATATTATTCATACACACACATGCCCACGTGTGTGCGCACACATACATACACACATTTGGCACACATGCAGGCACATACACGTGTAACCATATGTGACAGGCTCTACGAAAAGGTACAAATTGGCTAAAAAATGAAAAATGATTTTATATTATCAGATTGAAGGCCAGGAAATTACCTCTATTTTGATACCAAAAGAAGCACTTGAATGTCCTTAATTGCTGAGTTACAACACTTTTTTCTACTAAGGGATAGAAACGTTTAAACCGGGATAACGAGACTTCAATGTAAACTTGCTGTTTTGAACAAAAAATCCGTGATACGTCCGTGTCACATACGGGTGTGGTTTCTAAGCTTAATCAACAAGGGGAGTGGTTATCTAAACATGCACGATAACATTTCCATCAGTTAAGTGCTTTAAGATAAAGCTCAGGGTATAGCCTTAGAAACCGTAAGAGTAATAAGCAGCTGCCGCCTAATCAAGGGGGAATTTCCCTTACCTTCCGTATTTCTTCCGTGCGATCTCCGCGTAACAAGGTTTTTCAAGCGCTTCGTTTGGTCACTAGTTGGTGGAATTCAGCATTCAAATTTGGCGCACAGTTAGAGGGAAGACCAAAGATTACTGTGAGGTAAAAAAAATTTTTTGAATTATTAAGTAGTACTCGGCTTTTTGGCTGTTACCATACATTTACTATACCGCGAATTTGTACCTTTTCGCAGAGCCTGTCACATATGTGACCGTCTACAGGAAAACCGGGCACAACGCGGCACCCTTGGAAAAAATTTTTTTTGCACTTACAGAGTTGTCAGCATCCAGATATTGAGCTCTCCAAGTTTTATCGTCGTAGCTTAAGTCGTTCCCACTATAATAGACCTAACCGTTCCCTTCCGTCGGCTTGAAACAATACATTTTTAAGAAATCGATTGATCTTTTCTCGATATTTACGCACGCCGCGTTGTGCCCGGTTTTCCTGTAGACGGTCACATATGTTAATGAGTAAGACCTGAGAGTAGCTTGCTTGTTGCATTTGCTGGCCAATGCTACTTATGGTGGTGGTGGGTGATGTGATTATGTAGTGGATGAGCCCACACTAGGAACATTGCAATATGTTTTACTAGGAGCTTGTGGGAATGGTGATTCTGAAGTTCATACTACAAAACAAGGATAGTTCACTTGTGCAAAATTAGTCAGGCACTGATGAAAGGCCTTCAGGACCCTAAAGTATAGTATGAGTCATGTTTTTAATGCATGCTCAGAGCATTCATAAAGAAATGTTCAATACCCTGAACACTCACATGATGTGGAATGTGTTAGTGTACATACATACATATATACATACATACATACATTATTTGTGTTACATCATTCGTACTTGACATAATTAGTAAAAAAAATATGGATTAGATAGTGGCACAGCCCACCCTTTTTTAACCTCTGGGTGAAAACAATGTTTCTGAGAACAACACATGCATGGTATAAATTGATTACATAATAGAAAGTCTGGCTCTGTAAACTCGTTTCCCATTATCTCTCAGATTTACCTCAGGAATAATCGAAACATGACTTTTTCCCACAACCCACAATTAGCTTTGATCTTATACACACTAACAAACAAGTTATAGTTACTAGTGGTTACTTACTAGTGATGTGCTTGAGCTCAAATGGCGAGCGAGCCTAAAGACTATACTATTTTTATGAATGATTTTGACTTCTAACACTGAAGCTACTGATAAGGTCCAGTTTTTAAATTACGCATACACGGTAAAGGTATTTCAGTGCCATAGTAACAACTCTATGCAACTGCTTGAATTGAAGGAAAAAAACAACAACAAAACAATACACGTTATTTAAAAGTTTTCTTTGTGATATTCTTTAGCTAAGTAGTGGTTGTAACACACAATGCTTTGACACAACTGGACATGCACCTACACAGACTTACCTTCGCAGTAGTCTAGTGGACAATGTATTATCAAGTAAATACTGTTGCGCACGGCTTATAACCATGACAAAGAGCGCATTGACTTACCACCGCCACTAACTCGAATAGAAAAACTGCACCCGCAAAAGAATTCAAACGGTAAACAATTCAATTTCTAGGGTGATACGGGTACTGATCGATAAACCAGAGGATTCTGTTTAGTGCAATTTAGGACGGGGTCGACCACATAACTAACACAAAAACGCGAGGGTCAAAGTACAAACTGACATACGTACGTCCATATATAAAAATAAATAAATAAACAAACAAACATCCCCGATTTTCGATTGTGTTACCCCTGTAAGTGTCTCGCTCGCTCGCCAATAAACCAAAATTGAGGTTTGTATGTGATTTATAAACTCCGAGACATGAGGGCGCAGCCCGAGTGGCGAGGATTTATAAATCACATACAAACCTAATTATTTGGTTTATCACTATTTTATAGCCCAAACATAAACAACGAGCAAAGTATAGCGTTATCTATCTTAGTAATTGTATTGAAATACCCAAACTCTTCATTATTCCATTTTGCTTTGATCTGCCTTCCACCATAATTATGGTTGCTAAGAACTATATCAGACTTTTCCCCGCTAATACATTTTCTTACGAGCATACCAGACTGTATCCAATTTATAGTTCTTAACGACAAGCCCGGTCGCTCGGGTAATGGGCTATAAACAAATATATATATACGTGTATATATATATATATATACACACACACTTGTATCATAGTTCGTTCAAACTGGCCAATCAGATTTATCAGTTGGATGTGGATGTTTTTGCTGGAGGTATGCCATCTAATGCATAACAGCAAACTTTCAAAATTACCAACCAAACTTTAGTTCTGTGAGACTACATCGACACTGGACTCCCACATTGCATGGACAACCCAACCTTAGTTCAGTGAGACTACATTGACACTGTACTCCCGCATTGTATGGACATATTTATTCCTAATGAAACCATCTACAAGCAGACGTTTTGATTGATGTCATCAACTTTATGAGTGTCAGTATGGTCAAGTTATTATTTTTTTTGTCAGTTTGGTTGAACTTGCACTTTGAACTTACAATTGAGAACTGGGCGAGGAATGGCTATTGATATTTGAAAGCTATCACCTACTTTGTGAACTGGAAGAGCGCCACAAGATTATTTCAATTGGCCAGAACAGTCGCAGTCCAATACAGAGAATAAGGGTCTACTCCTCTTGCACCACTTGGTTCGGTCTGTACAAGATTTCCCTTGGGCCTTTGGCCCTCAGTAGTGTAAATCCCTTATAACATGTCCTAAATGCTTGTATCCTATTTCTACAGGTCAGCAGGTTGTGACTAGTAGTGATACTTTGCTTACACTAAACACTATCTCAATCACACGTTATGTTGTTGTCCATTGATCCATGGTCAATGTGCCAGCTGTACATGTTTTATTCAAAATTCTATGTCGAAATATTTTTGAGAAGAAAGTTGAGATTTTTTTCTGTATTTGTGTGTGGGTGGAGGGGATGGGGTGTGTGTGTGTGGAGGGGGGGAATAAGTTGGGTGGTTTAAGGGGTGGGGCTCTCCACTTCCTCCTAGATGAAGCCTTGAAGTGTGGGTGTGTATGTGATCCTAGAAATGAAAAGATCTCCATTGAAACAACAATAATATTGTGTTTGTGTGTGTGTGCTTAGTTTGTCTTAGAAGATGTCCATGGATGGCTGAGTGAATATGATGACTTGAGAGTGGGTGTCTAATGTGGCAACTAAGTGGCAAGTGAGGAAAGGAACCTACGTATATTGGATGACGAAGAAAAAGAAACTAATTCTTGGAGAAAGATAACATTATCAAGAAAACGGTACAGCAAACGAGTCCAATGAAGCTAGTCTAGATATTCCCACTGGAATATTAGCTAGCTAACTGTTCATCATGCAGCAAAGCCAGTTCACAAATATATTTGAATATTACACTAATATTTTTGATTATTATTATTATTATTTAGTACTATTTCTCATATGATACGATTCTGAAATTGGTTAATGATCAAGGATTGTTTTTGTTTCATACCAAAATGACCCTTCGAGGTTATTTGTTTTTGTTGTTGTTTTTTGTTTTTGTTGTTGTTTTGGGGGGGGTTCCTGTACTGTTGCACAGTTCCCTTGCTGGACTGCAACACATAGACGCTGGATCAAATACTCTGTAGATCTTGGTTTTATAATTTCTCCTCTAATCCTGCATCCCTACTCCTGGGAGACTACTGACCTTGGATCAAGGACTCGGTGGCTACTGGTACGAAAATATGACCAGGAGGAAGGCCCCAATATTTTTTAATCTTCCTCTCCTCTGCAGCTTCTGCAAGCTTCCTCAACATGCTAGTGGCATGTGTTCTGTAAGAAGCTGCTTGAGTGTCAGGGCAAGTGGCATCCCACACCAGTTGACATCTGCCATCTGGCCTCTTCCCATCTAACTGCATGACGCCTGTAGGTTCCATCCTGGAAAGGAATTTGGGAAGATATCAACCCTCGCTTGACTATGTCTTGAATGAAAGAAGACTTTATGATCACATGGAACTTAACATTATGCAAAATCATGCAAGCTCAGACATAACATGACCCTTCATGTATGTCAGTTAAACAATCCCCTTTATAAATCACAACCAATTGTTGCTTAAAATCCATCAGATAGTGAACCGGTGTCACATGTAGCAAGTTATACTATTACTGGTTGTAACTGAAATTAACTCACCACACGAACTATAGTAAGTGGTACAGGAAAAGGAGGGGAAATGTGAGAAGAATAGTATAGAGAAAGGTTGTCAAGAGTGTTGTGATAGTATTTGTCAAGGACGACTGGTGGAGGATTAAAGAGGTGATCAGCAAAATTTACAAGGCGAGACACAGAGAGTACAACCTCATATTTCAATATAAAACAATGCATTCATAAAGAGCTAACACTGATGTAGCTATGTAGAGAACTTGCATGTCAAAACCATCCGATAATTCTTATTTCATCAGTCATTTTATTGCTCAACTAAAAAAGTGCATAGCTATGTAAGGAATAAGACATTTAACCCCTTCATAATTAGAAGCAAATACCGGCAACAAGGTGGATCAAACAGCTTGCTCATTCATTATCCAGATAATAGAAATGAATGAAGATGAGGCTGTCGACTGATGTGTAATTGATATTACAAACTGGCACAAATTAGCAATGTGTTTATTTTTGAAAATTTTATGTCCTCATTCACAACAACTAAAATGGTTTTGATTCTACCTACTTAATAATGCTCACAGCTAACAAACAAAACTAACTAAACAAACAAAAACACAGTATCAGAATAAAGAGAAGTTTTAGTAGCCTAAAAAAGAAGTCAACTGAACATTTACATTTGCTCTAGTTCATATTAGTATGGAGATGCATTAGTTACTGCCAGTGAAAGCAACTTGCTTCGAAGAACACTACAACTGATGCTACCCCGCTCTCCGTTAAGTTGTCCCAGCTTCAACGTCTCTACCAGTGCTGGCATCTTAAACTTCTTGTAACTATAGCAACGGGAGCTATGCCCCACCTCTCTGATACGGGTCGCCATAGTTAGCCTTCGTCCACCGTCCAGTCATATCGGGGTTTCAAAACTTCTGGAAGAGCTTAATAATGGCCGACAGATATATAGAGGTAAGTGCTGTAGTAGTATTTTTAAGTTGTTTTACTTGAGTTTTTGATAGTTTGCCTTTTATCCTGTATTATTGGTGTATATGTTTCTGTCGCCATATTCTGGAGATTGCTTTTCCCTTTCTTTTAATGCTGGACTGTATACATTGGGTTATAGTTGCTACTAAGATTATGTAGAACTAAATTCTGACCTGATGATACCCAAGTTGAGATGCAGTGAAATTCTGTATGCAGGTTTGAAGTTGTTTTTTGTTCTTACCTGTATGCAATTGTAATTGGCGAGCAAGCGAGACTCTCTCAGGGGTAACGCAATTGAAAATCGGGGATGTTTATTTGTTTATATATATGTTTGGATGTACGTATGTCATTTTGTACTTTGACCCTCTCCTATTTTGTGTTCGCTGGGTTTCGACCTGGTCCCTAACTTCACTAAACAGAACCCTCTGGTTTATAAAACATACCCGTATCACCCTAGAAATCGAATTGTTTACCGCTTAGAATTCTTTTGCGGGTGCAGTTAAAACTCAAAAATTTACTGGAGTTCCATTTCTAGTCGAATTAGTGGCGGTGGTAAGTTAATAGCTATTTGTCACAGTTATAAGCCCTACACAACAGTATTTACTTGAATTTTCATTGTCCATTAGACTAACCACGAAGGTAAGTCTTGCGTAGGTATGTTCAATTGTGTGAAAGTATTGTGCGTTACAACAATTACTAAGAATATCAAAAAGAAAAAGTTTAAATAATATGACTTGTTATTTGTTGCTTACTCTGTTGTTGTTTTTTCCAAACAGTTGCGGGGAGTGGTTACTATGGCATTGAATCTCCTTTACTGTATATACATGATAATTTAAAAATTCTGACTTTCTTTTAGTAGCTTGAGTGTTAGAAGTTAAAACCAATCGTTTAACAATAGTGTAGTTTTAGGCTCGCTCGCCTTTTGTGCTGAAGCACATCACTAGTATAATTATGTTCACCTGAATTGCATGAAGTCATGGCTCTATCAAATACATCAATTCCAGTTTGTTGGCATGGGATTGTGGAATTGCTATGTTTACAATAATGTGTCATTACAATATTTAGCACTGAGTAGTTTTATTATGACATGAAAGTGCCATAGACATTATGCTATTTGTTTCCATATTTGCCACATCCAAAAAGTGAACCATCACATTACACGGGATATAGGCGTTACTCACCATACATGTTTGTGTATCAGTGTGATATAGTAGTAAGTCAGATGGTTAGGTGAATATGATAAATGTACAGCAAATTCCAGTTCAATGTGAGTGGAGAAATTGTATTCATTGTTTTTAAGATCATTCTGACTACCTTACAATATTGCTAGACACAGACGTGTCACCACTCATCCAATGTGTGTGTTTGTGTGTGTGTAATGATGCATGTAATACTGGCAGAAATGCATCATGTATTGGATGACTTTAGTTCAAGGTGTGTGTGGTATATCTGTGTGTATGTGTGTGCATTGTCGTATGTGTGTAAGGATACATATGTATAAGAAAGAGCATTGATAAGCAGTTTCACCACTTACAAAATTGCTTGTGGTTTTAGTATGAAATGGTATCATTTATTAACACCGATATTCATTATAGTGATATTCTGTAAAGGACTGGTCCTCCATGTAGTGTGCTGCTGAAGAGCCAGTTGTCAAGTTAGTTTGGTGAGTTTATAAGAAGTAGTTTCTGAGGATTTCACACATCAGGCATAAATATTGGTTTCATATACATAGTTGCCAACTTTCTAAAATGAAAAATCGGGATAGGTCACGCCCACTAATTAACCATCATGAATATCATTAAGATAGCATGAATATTGCTGAAAGAAATTAAGAGCCCGAGTGTTCCAGTCTGTGATTATAGAAGATAATGCCAGGGCTACGAGAAAATCTGCTAAGTCGTTGCTAAGCTTCGGCACGCTACTTCGCGTTGCTTAGGTTCAGAAAGCTAGCTATGGTATTACAGTGAAAGACACCTACAGAGATGTCAGTAATGGTTGTGAGTCAAACAGGAATGGACATATATACACTATATTTTGACAAGCAGAAGTAAACAACAGAAACAACTGAATTTAGCTAATAATCTTGATCAGAAAGGAGTAATAAGTGAAGTTCTGTGTCATTTCTTTGTTCTATTTGATACTTTCCAGTTCTATTTTTCACTTGAGAACACCACTGACGTCCAACAGTCTACCAAAACAGCCTGGCTATTTATAGCTACTTGTGTTCCAACTCTGGATCCTGAATATCACTGAATAATCACTAACCTCCTTGAGAAGAATTCAGCCATTCTTGATTCACTCACCTGTATCAAATGATGAACTTTTGCTGTTGTGCTATTATTTCATACAACAATATTTTATTCTTTGTTTCAGTGTTTTCAACCAAGTTTATATGAAAAATGTTTTATAGTAACCACCCTTGTAGATATGCTGTACAGATAGCTATACCACTACACAAACCACTGATATCAAGCAGACTAACTTGCAGACTATTGTGTGCAGCTGTTGGCTAATAGTTATTAACCCCCTTTGTTGTAGGAATCGAGTATTTGGCGTTACGTGGACCTTAATAACGGGTACTCTATTTCGAGTATTTGACCAATAATTAGTTAACTCTATCAGAATTCCGGGAAATCCTATTGCAAGTAAGTAAACCCGCGGGATCCGGGAAAGGCTAAAAAAATCGGGAAAGGCTAAAAAAAAACGGGAAAGGCTAAAAAAACCGGGATAATCCCGGCAAAACCGGGATAGTTGGCAACTATGCATATAATGTACAGCAAATTCCAGTTCAATGTGAGTGGAGAAATTGTATTCATTGTCAGGGGTTCATACAGAATTTTTTGTTGGGGTGGGAAAACATACCATACTCATGCATGCTTGTAACACCTACTGGTAACTGCTCAAGTTTCCTTAATACTGTATATGTAGCAAGAAAGTCAAAAATTATTCATCCAACTTAAAATACTTTTACATTTTTTTTGTGGTGGGAAGGTGGGGTGGGGAGGTTTTTTCTGCGATGGGAACATTTTTCTGGGTTCAAGAAATCCTTAAAACCCTGTAGTCTCATTAGATTCATTTATGGTTTCCTTTTCTATATGCAATTTCTTGTGTGGTGGTGTTCACAATTATGCACCAATATTACCAGAACTATGTGATGTGTTACATAGCATGTTTATCCTGGGAGGAACATTCCATTGTTGGTACACTGCCTGAACGTACTTGAAGTAACCAGGATTCTAAAATCTCATTCTTAGTCCATAAATACCCCTTAGCGAAATACAAATAAGTCTATCGTGTTTATCATTTTAAGTCTGTGTGAAAATATGGGAGTCATCATTGTGCAATTTGGACCACTCGCGTCTATTTTGATTTTAAATCACAACATTTTGATGGATGTTGCTTGATCTTCCTCAGGTCAAAACATTGTGATTTAAAATCAGACCAGAATGATGGTCCATTAACTTAGTCCTAAAATTAACTATACCACGTCAAGAATGGTCTTCGAAATCATGTATGCGGAGTTTGTCACCACAGACTTTTCTGGAGATATTATCAACTCTGAACTGGTAAAGCTGTAAAACCAAGGCTTGCATGTATAGCTACTCTTTTTGAACAAGTAATAATAAAGTTGATGGCCTGAACAAAGTGAGCATGTAGAACATCACTTTGAGTTTAATCTCTAGGCTACCTCACCTGCCACTTGTACCGTGAGTACACCCTATCCTGTATAGAGGGAAGTGAGGATACTAGACATATGTATGTACATGAACATCAGGACATGAAAGTAGACTATCAAAACAAACAAAAAATTATAGGGACTATTTGATTCTCTACATATTCATTGGCTAAGTGGATATGAATCATTGCAGGCTTGTTTGTCTCTTGAAGTGTTTCTCGTATTGTACATGTATTTGTTTTTAATAAGTTCTTGGGTGTTGCATTGTGTGTGTGTGTGTGTGCGTGTGTGTGTGTGCGTGTCTGTGTGGTGTAGTGGTTGTGTCCTATTGTTCATAAGGTATGGGGTCACTCTATTTCTCATGGGGTAAGGGGTTAATCTATTGCTCATAGGGGTCAATCTTGCTTGGAAAGTTATCATGTGGTCACTATTATGTTCATAGGGTATAGGGTCCCTCTATTTCTTATGGGGTAAGGATTGCTCATATGGTAAGGGGTCACTCTTGCTCGGAAAGTATATTATGTGGTCACTCTATTGTTCATAAGGTATGGGGTCACTCTATTTCTCATGGGGTAAGGATTGCTCATAGGGTAAGGGATCACCCTTGCTTGTAAGGTACATCATGTGGTCACTCTATTGTTCATAAGGTATGGGGTCACTCTATTGTTCATAGGGTATGGGGTCACTATTTCTCAAGGGACAAGGAGTTAATCTATTGCTCATAGGGTAAGGGGTCACTCTTGCTCGTAAGGTATATCATGTGGTCACTCTATTGTTCATAAGGTATGGGGTCACTCTATTGTTCATAGGGTATGGGGTCACTATTTCTCATGGGGTAAGGAGTTAATCTATTGCTCATAGGGTAAGGGGTCACTCTTGCTCGGAAAGTATATTATGTGGTCACTCTATTGTTCATAAGGTATGGGGTCACTTTATTTCTTATGGGGTAAGGATTGCTCATAGGGTAAGGGATCACCCTTGCTTGTAAGGTACATCATGTGGTCACTCTATTGTTCATAAGGTATGGGGTCACTCTATTGTTCATAGGGTATGGGCCTATTTCTCATGGGGTAAGGAGTTAATCTATTGCTCATAGGGTAAGGGGTCACTCTTGCTCGTAAGGTATATCATGTGGTCACTATTGTTCATAGGGTATAGGGTCACTCTATTTCTTATGGGGTAAGGATTGCTCATATGGTGAGGGGTCACTCTTGCTCGGAAAGTATTTTATGTGGTCACTCTACTGTTCATAAGGTATGGGGTCACTCTATTTCTCATGGGGTAAGGAATTGATCTATTGCTCATAGGGTAAGGGGTCACTCTTGCTCGGAAAGTATATTATCTGGTCACTCTATTGTTCATAAGGTATGGGGTCACTCTATATCTCATGGGGTAAGGAGTTAATCTATTGATCATAGGGTAAGGGGTCACTCTTGCTCGTAAGGTATATCATGTGGTCACTCTATTGTTCATAAGGTATGGGGTCACTCTATTTCTCATGGGGTAAGGAGTTAATCTATTGCTCAGAGGGTAAGGGGTCACTCTTGCTCGGAAAGTATATTATGTGGTCACTCTATTGTTCATAAGGTATGGGGTCACTCTATTTCTCATGGGGTAAGGAGTTAATCTATTGCTCAGAGGGTAAGGGGTCACTCTTGCTCGGAAAGTATATTATGTGGTCACTCTATTGTTCATAAGGTATGGGGTCACTCTATTTCTCATGGGGTAAGGAGTTGATCTATTGTTCATAGGGTATGGGGTCACTCTGCTCGGAATTAATATTAATGTTGGTCACTCTATTGTTCATGAGGTATGGGGTCACTCTATTTCTCATGGGGTAAGGAGTTGATCTATTGCTCATAGGGTAAGGGGTCACTCTTGCTCGGAAAGTATATTATGTGGTCACTCTATTGTTCATAGGGTATGGGATCACTCTATATCTCATGGGGTAAGGAGTTGATCTATTGCTCATAGGGTAAGGGGTCAATCTTGCTTGGAAAGTATATCATGTGGTCACTATTGTTCATAGGGTATGGGGTCACTCTATTTCTTATTGGGTAAGGATTGCTCATAGGGTAAGGGATCACCCTTGCTTGGAACCGATTGTTCATAGGGTATGGGGTCACTATTTCTCAAGGGGTAAGGAGTTAATCTATTGCTCATAGGGTAAGGGGTCACTCTTGCTCGTAAGGTATATCATGTGGTCACTCTATTGTTCATAGGGTATGGGGTCACTATTTCTCAAGGGGTAAGGAGTTAATCTATTGCTCATAGGGTAAGGGGTCACTCTTGCTCGAGTTGTCATTTTAACACTTTAGGGTTAATTATGAAATGCGTATATAGTATGAAATCAAATACTCAATGGGTGAATGAAATAGTGTTCATTATTGTCAGGGAAACGCCCAGTGTGGAGCTGGACTCTTACCTGTGAGTTTTATTTAACCTCATTTTATTTAACCCTATTACTTGTTTGTTTCATCACCTTCGTAGTCGTCAATCACCCATTCCCACATTAGACTTATCAGAGGCCTTGCACCTCTGGTAAAGATCACCAATCTTCCTTTTACTCTTCCCACAACCCACTCTAAGTTTGTCTCACCCTTACCTACGTATCTGTAATCACCCACTTTACAATTGCTTGCTTCCTATAAGTCAAACTGAGTTGCCACGAGTGCGAAGCGTTCACTAATGCTGTTATAGAGAATAAGGGAGCATACTAATGGAATTGGATAAGGAATCAGTAATGCTTATTATGTGACAACTCAAGGATCACTTTAAAACAAAGAGCGTAGAAATCTCTAGTGCCTATTGGGTAAGGGTCATTAATAATAATTGGGTTAAGAATAACTAATGCTCATGGAGTAAGGGGTCGCTCAATTTTATGCTCATCTTAGCACAAGATGTTAGTCTAATGCTCATGATGTAGTGGCCACTCTAATCTAATATTAAAAATAAATCACTTCAGTTATTTTATGGTAGAAATGGGCCATATATATGTGATAGTACTTGGGAAAGGAGACTAATATAAAATGAAAAATGAGATATTTATACCATGAGTTCAATCTCTGCAGTATTTTGATACCAATGACTTGACTAGGCACTGTATAGGTCACTAAATAGGGTGCAATCTGAGCATCCAAATAGAAGTCAATACAAGAAAGCAGGACGTAATGGCATCTGAACAATTTTGATATATTTAATTGATCCCTTTCCCTATATAGTATGTATAGGACAAAAAAATATGTATAGATTACCAGTAATGTCGTTTGAATGAGCCTGTTTATTTATGGTTATTATTGTTGTTGTCATTTTTTTTTTTCTCGTAAAACATATAAGATGTTAATGGATGATGGTGATGATTTCTCTGGATTTTACTTTGGAGAAAAGTAAGCTGAATTTTTTTTATGTTCAAAAACATAATTTAAAATTAATTATTTAGGCAAGGCTGGCGCAGTGATTCGAATCGGAGAATCACTGAAAGGTTACTGGCAGAAGTAAAAAGCCTTAATCCTGATTTTAAGAGTCATGAAATCAGAGGTAAGTAAAATACATTTTCTTTATTCAATTCTTTTTTTTTCAGTTGCGATTATTAAAAAAAAATTTTTTTTCAGATTAAGCAGCTTACACTTACTATGAGCACCTGAACCAGGAGCGGTCTCTTGATGAACGTGGCGTGGCAGAGACACGCAAAGTAAATAGAAGGAGAGCTGAAAGGATAAGAAGGGTAAATTTCCATTACATGTATATTCCATGTAATCATTTTCTGTTGTTTTTTTTAAATTTGATGATTAATTGTAGAAACTGCAAGAGAGAAAAAGTGTATTCATGAAAAGAAGCTATGGTGAAGAGGACCGAAAGAAGTGGGCTTCAGTGCTGAATGTAGAATGTGTTTCTAGCGAAGAAAGTGGAGAAGATGACGAACTCTATGTAAAGCCACTTCTGTGGAGGTCTTCACTTGTAGAGAAGTTCTTTGTGGACCTTGATGATCAATTCCAGCGAACAAAGTCCTCCCAAGCCAAGAGGCAAACCAAAACTAGAATTTTGTGTGAGGTCCCTTCGAAGAGGCCAGCTCCATCAGACTTGCCCAGTTGGGCTACAAATTAATACTTTTCCTCATAAACTATTATATTCATTAATTTTATTAAATTTATTTTATCTGACAACTACCTGAAATGCAAGTATAATGCAACCGAAATCTAGTATCTAAAATTCCACATTATCCTATAATATTGTGTTCCTGAAACTCTACACAAAATGCCATATGATTCTAAAATATCATGTACCTATAATTCTACATATAATGCTACATGATTCTAAAATATCATGGTACCTATAATTCTACACATAATGCTACATGATTCTCAAATATCATGTACCTATAATTCTACACATAATGCTACATGATTCTCAAATATCATGTACCTATAATTCTACACAAAATTCCATATGATTCTAAAATATCATGTACCTATAATTCTACACAGAATGTCACATGATTCTAAAATATCATGTACCTATAATTCTACACAGAATGTCACATGATTGTCAAATGTCATGTACCTGGGATTTAGCTCTATCCTGTAGCTGTAATTCTATCATGCATATCATATTTCCTTCAATCATGAATTGAGCACTGCATATGACATTACCACCACATTTCAACCACAAATACTATAGCAGGAAATTCAGCTTTTTGCCCTGTGTACCGGTTGTTGAATGAGCCCAGTACAGAAGCACCTATCAGGAAAAAGAGATTACACACATCTACAGTAACTGCGGTTCAAAAGAAAAATATAAAACAGTCCGAGAAGGAAAAAAAAATTGCACATCACTTTTTGAAGAGACAGTTGGCCTGGGCAGTAGACAATAATATCACACCTACAAATAACATGCTTGGTCCTATCTCTAGCTATCCCAAAGCCCTCATGGGAACCGATGGATTACCATACAAATCCTCAAAGAGCTCAACCACACCTTACCTAATCCGAAGATATGATGATGCTCCACTCATTCTCACACAGCTTCCTTGGGTCCCCTCGTCAGTCATCTTAGAGGGAATGTTCATGATTATGACTCCTCCGGTACCTACAATGGAAACAATGAGAGAGTATGCAGTTATGCTGCTGGTAAGGTACATCCAACCCCATTACAAAGATGGTGTTGTGCAAGTGCATGTTCTATTTGACAATCCTGGGAGTTTACCGGAATCTCCAAAGTCGCTGGAACAAAAACGACGAGATTTGGGCAGAGAAAAACAGCTTGCTCATCATCAATGCACCAAATTCAGTAGCCTCACTAGGATCCCAGAACACTGGATACCAACACTGGCATGCAGGGTTATGTAAGAAAAGCCTAACTCATTATATTGCACAGGATTTCCTTGAGCTAGTGCCAACTTTCATGCCAGCACATAATGTTGATCAAGAGTTTTTCACCAATGTTGATGGGGATACATACAGTACCAACACAGAGAGCGACGTGATGATTAGACCAACATTTACATCTAATGCTGATGAAGCAGATACACGTATATGGTTGCATTCACTGCGTTCTGTTGGCAACAGAATTTTGGTGTTCAGCCCAGATACGGACGTGTATCACATTGGATTGACACAACTTCATGGCAAGCACGTGATCATCCAGTTGAACAAAAGCCTCAAAGTCTCACCAAAACTGTTGGATCTGAATGCTCTCCTTGATGCTGTTGAAAACGACCCTGACTTAAGCAGCATTCCAGTACCACTCAAGCCACAGGTGATTCAAAGTTTATTTGTATGCAGTGGGTGCGATTATATTTCTTTTTTCGTTGGAGTCGGAAAATCAAGTTTTTTGTCAGCTTTTTTTCAATATGCAACTTTCATTGCTGCAGGAGTTGACCCGATAGGATCTATGGGATCCATTTCCTTGAATCGTAGTGATTGCTCACTATATTCATTTTTACGCCTAGTAGGCTGTGCATACTTTCGGCTGCATGCATCGATGTTTGAGCATACTTCACCAGTTGCTCTATACAACTCAATATCCAGTACAGGAGACATCTGGGACACTCACACTAAATGGCTGGATTTAATTAGGAATGGTGTGTGGCTCAGAGCAGACAGTGAAGCTAACAATGTACCCACTGCGGAAGCACTACGATTTCACTGGTATCGGTGTCTATGGGTATTGGGACTCTGGAATTCTTCCACCAACAATGAAATTCAACTACCAGGTATGCATAATGCTTTGAATTACACTTGACGATGCAAGTCTAATAGAAAACATAATACTATTTGGGTTTTTCTTGGGCATTTTGCTATTATTAGATCAAACTCAGAGGTAATTTATACAGCTTGCTTTAATGAAATGCTACATCATCCCAGCAGATTATGGGTTGCTAATGTCATTTTAGACCACATATTTTTTTGCTGGTGTTACACCCGATTTAACCTTAACATCCAAAACACACACACACCCTCAGGGGTGGCATAATATTCATACTCATGAAGCAGGTACTCATGAAGTATCTCTTTTAATGTTAATATTTTCTTTTGACTATTACTACAGAACTTACAGAATATGGCTGGCTCAAGAAGGAAGATCAGTTGGAAGTTTTGTGGGACACTCCTGAGAATATTGCCCGAGCAAAGCAAAAAGTTGATGCCGTTCTGAATGGATGCAGGTGTAGAACTGGCTGCCACACAAGACGTGCAGTTGCCGCAAGCACAACAATTGCTGTGGTCCAGGCTGCAAATGCATTGGCTGCAACAATGTGACATCCACCAGAGAGCAAACGGAGAGTGAAGGTAAAGGTGACGATGAGATTGAGATGGAAGACTTGATGGAGACACTACCTGATGAGTCCTCCACTGACGACAGTGAAAGTGAGATTAGAGGTCACTGAAGAAATAGACAATATCATGACATCAATTTTGGTGAAGACAGAGATGATGAAACTTGCAATTGAACATATGTGTGTATTAGTTATATTGTATTAGATGTTGTGGTTTTCAGACTGAATTTGTAAAAGTAGGCCATTTACTGGAAAGTGAAGTTTTTTAAATAAAATATATATTAGGTGGTAGCCTAAACATTGTGCAATAAAATGCTTAAAAAAAATATTGTGTCCCTTACGTTAGGACATCACAGCTTGAGTTAAAGTACACGGCAACTAACAACGTAAGCCTGAATTGAAATACTCCAAGCGGTCTATAATACTAACATGAACGTTTTTCTACTTATAATAGTAAGGAAAACGCGTACTTACCTCAAGTAGATCCAAGGAAACACAAGTTACAGTCAAAAGTATACGGACACAGCCCTAAAACTCAAGAGACCTCAGATACACTGTCAGCCATACTTTCTGTTCCAACGGGATGGCGGGTAATGAGCGTGCAACAATAGGAATTACCGGAAGCTACACGTTGGCGATTAGACTGTGGTTGAAATGTGGTGATAATGCCATATAGACTATTCATTTCATGGATAAAAGAAATATGATATTACAGATAGAATTTCAGGTAGAGGATAGTACTAAATACCAGGTATTTGACACTTAAGGATCATGTGGCATTTCATGTAGAATCCCAGGTACCTGACAGTTAATGATCACATGACATTTCACCTTAATATCAGGTACAGGACACTTCAGGATCAGGTGGCATTTCATGCACAATATCAGGTACAGGACACTTCAGGATCAGATGGCATTTCATGCACAATATCAGGTACAGGACACTTCGGGATCAGGTGGCATTTCATGCCAATATCAGGTACAGGACACTTCGGGATCAGGTGGCATTTCATGCCAATATCAGGTACAGGACACTTCGGGATCAGATGGCATTTCATGCCTATATCAGGTACATGACACTTCGGGATCAGATGGCATTTCATGCGAAGTAAGGTACAGGACACTTCAGGATCAGATGGTATTTCATGTGCAATGTCAGGTACAGGACACTTCAGGATCAGGTGGCATTTCATGTGGATTCAGACTAATATTAGCTAAACTGCAATAAAAGATATCATCAAGAATTTTTTTTTTAATTTGTCATCATAAAAATCTGCTAATGTTCAGTCTTATTGCTCAGAAATTACCCAAGCAGGAAGATCTGGCGGAATCGGTCTCTGGGAAGACTTATCAGCAAGTATCCTCTGTTTCGTCTGCCTTTTTGCTTGGGCAGACTTGCTGGAGTGGAACTCGTCATCCAAATCCATCAAAAACTTGTTGACTAGGTTAAATAAAACAAAATTATATCATTTTACAGCAATGATATAAAGCTATAAATATCATCTATGTAATTTATAAGTGCAAAGTTACATGTAAAACACAAACATACAATTAAAATTGATGTTGTCTGATTCAGTTAGTTGATTTATAACTGCTGGGCAAAATGTTTGGGTGGGTAATTTAAGAATACAAATATTAAAAATGAGGAGTTTGTCTGTAACAGGAAAGTGCACACTGCACAGCCAATTGCTTTCAAGTGCAAAAACGTACTAATGAACTCTACTAAAATAAAGATCACTTGAAAAGAATGAGAGATAATGATGCTGCCAGTAGAATACATTGTAAGTTGAATTGCAAATCTTGAACAACATCAAGAAGTGTGATGGTATATCTGAGCTTAGCTAATTTGCTTCTCATTGTATTTTGAGCATTATTCAGCGAGCAAAGCGAGTGAAGCTGACTCTCAGTCGTGTTCAATTGATATTTTAGATATATATATGTGATAGGATCTGAGAAAACAGCCCACTTTTCAAAACATGAAATATATATGTGACAGGATCTGAGAAAACAGCTCACTTTTCAAAACATGAAATTGAGATACAGGCAAAAACATCGAGGGGCATAGAAATTTGGAAAAAAAAATTATTTGTTCAAACCAATCTAAAACCCTTTGCCTACCTTCCGACAAAATTTGAAGTGTCAACGACCAATATTTCATGGCGAGCGTGTGGTTAGAAATGCCCACTCCTTTCTCTCTCTAGCGTGAACGGAGGCTTGTTGTAAAATTAAACCGGAAGTATAATACGCAATTAATGAGAACCGCGAGAAATCCCCGGCGGTTCCCTTGGCAATACTTGCAGCGGATAAAAAATCATTTAAATGGATTCCCACATGCAATGAATTCTTTATTGCATTTTTGTGATGCTGCAGGAAGCTCTGTTGGAAGTGATAGAGGATTATTTTTGTTCTAATTACCAAGCAGACTTCGAGGGAGAGGACAGTGATGATGATTCAATCAATGAAGATGCAATCAGAGGTGAAAGTATGTTAAAAATTCGTGATTTTTGTTCTGAGGATTGTAGAGATGCCACGTGTCCCCTCTTCCATCTGTCCGGAAGCCTTCGAGCAGGCAAAGTACACCTGAACTGCACAATGCTATTGAAGCTAATCTTGATGTTTATTCCCCTACACCAGTAGAACGAAGTCAAGACAACTCTACTGCATACCAGCCACAAAACGCCAAAGAACCTGTGGAATCACTATCGAAGATCATGTCCTCTTAGAAACACATAATGTTATCATGTAGTTAGCTCTTCCAACATTACAAACCAAATTGTATTAACTGTTATCTTAAGAATAAAAAAATTGCTAAATAAATACCGGGTACATAGTGCTACTTGTTCTTAATTGAATGTGAATTGATAAGAATGATAGAATAATGGATGAATTCTTCTATAGACAGTGTGTGTGTGTGTGGGGGGGGGGGGGGGGGGTATTCCTTACATCACTCTACATACGCACTCTGGGGTACCCACTGGTCAAAGCACATTTGGAGGGTAGAGATAATTGGGGGTTAAAGGGTGGGGTTATAACACTTTCTGCTGGTGTACACAAGCCACAGTTATCAGTTTTAGGAAGGATTTATCAAACAGTGATTTGGTTTCATTATCTAACTCTTACTATAATTGTTAGTGAATCTATTCTGAATGAAACTCAACTATGTTACAAAAAACAAAAACTCCCCTATGTAATTATTTAAAAAAAAGAAAAAAAAAGTAACTAAGCAACCAAATAACATGTATTGTGATCTACTACTTGGAATTCTTGTGCCAGATATCTGTCAGTGGCAGAGGCCGTACAGAAAGCAAGTAAAGTAAGTATGGCTCAACCTGTGCCCATAATAAGAATTTCACTCTATTCTTGTGGTGACTTTGATTCTGAATCTTTGTTTGTCTAGTTTCATTAGAAGTTCAAGTCTTAATGCTCTATCATGCTGGCTCTGTTGTTATTATGTTAAATATCTTGGAACAATCAACACACACACATACACCATTCACATGACATAAACCACACACATGACACACTGTTGGGTTATCCCAAGAAGGCTAAAATGTAAGTTTACTGCCACAAATGCAAATTACCTTGGGAATTAGATAAAGCACACACAAACTTACTAGAACAGCTATACAGAAATGTAATGACAAACTGTGTTCAATAGGTGTAATAATTGAATTTTAATACAGTCTTCTAAGTGTGTGTGTGTGGGGAGGGGGGAAGGGTTGCTTATAACAATGTAAGTATCTCAATCTGTGCTCGTAATAAAAATTTCATTTTATTCTTGTGGTGACATTCATTCTAAATTTTTGTTTGCAAGTGGCACACACACAAACACACGTTACACATACACACATAAGTGTGACACACACATACACGTGACACACACATACACCACACACGGGTTATCCCAACACACGGGTTATCCCAACAAGACTAAAATGAGAGTTTACTGCCACACAGAATCCACTCGGGAATGCAAATTCCCTTGATAAATAAGACAACACACACAAACTTACTAGATAAAACAGCTAGACAGATATGTAATGACAAACTGTTGGTTTTGTGTAATTCAATCAACACACCCACACACACATACACACACACAAACACATACACACAGGCACATACAGACAAGTGAAATTCATGTACAAGAGACACACACAAGAGACACACACATACAAGTGACATACACACAAACACACACACTGGTAGAATGCAAACTACACCCAGGCATAACCACTGCACAGGCATGCCAGGTGTTAGGGTAGAGGGTGGGTTATAAAACCCTCTCCAACCCCAATTTCTTGTAATTAATACATTGTGGTTGATTCTTACCATCTTTGAAGAATGTGTACAAGTGCAAGTGGTTGTGATTAGAGTGACAAAGTATGGGGCTGATATAGTGCAATACAAACAATTAGTTAAAGAGTGCATGCGATACGGGAGAATTGTGATTAAAATGACAGTAACTTATAGTGCATAAAGTATGAGAAAAGAGAGCATGTAAGTGCAAATTATAAAATGTGCTATTACATAGGAAAATTGAACAAAATTAAAGATAAATTAATAACAAGAATTAGCGACTGCTACATGTCCTACTGTTATGTCCACTCTTGTTGCATATGATGCAGACTCTCGGTTTATTCGCTGATGGAACAGTTAGATTACTAATGTCTGCAAACCTACAATCCATTTCGGGACCATGTGTAGTGCGAGTGCTGAAAACGTCATCTTCATCAACAATTGAAGGTGTACTTGCTCGACTTGTAATCTTGGGGACAGTTGGCTCTGGACAAGTCAAATCCTGGTCATCAAGTGGACAGAAGGGTCGAATTTTTTCAAAAAGGTACCATTGCCGCTCTGATGATAAACCCTTTGGGACAACTTTGGATTGAAGAGTTAGAGGATTTGGTGTCTAAGTTCTCTTTAGCAGTTCCTTTTTGCTCTCTTTGCACCATTGATGTTTAATGTAGACCACGCCAGGTTCTGCAGAAGTAAAGCGAAAGTGATGGTATTTATTTATTCCGATCAGCTTCTTTATATGAGGCACCAAAAAGTCAGCCCAGTCAAGTTAGTAAGGTTCTTGCACTGTACATGAACAGAGTTCTGATCACAAATAATGAAGTACATATTTTATGGCATGTAACGTTCAATCTTCCAATTTTAAACCTGAATTTATTCAGGGCCATTGGAATCCACAAGATAACTATCCAAAACTACTCTGATCAGTAAAAAAATGAACCTTCAGTAAATGCCACTCCCTTATCACACTGTTAAAAATAAAGTGTTATAATAAAACTTTTGAAGTGTAAATCAAGAATTTAAAATCTTGCAGTGTTACAGTAACACTGAGGGACCAGTGTTAATTCTAAGTGTAAACACTGCAGCATTCCAGTAACACAGAATATAAGTGTAATTGTGAAAATTGATGTAAATACACCACATTTTTTGTTTCTTTAGCATTTATTTACCCGATAACATTCAATGCATTATCATTAACTGGTTGTACTTTATTTAAATCAAGTTAAATTGTCACTAATTTCCAGATACAACTTTTCACGATCAGAACAATTATCTCAATCTTCTACCCAGAGTGAAATATGGTCCAGGATAAATGGAAGAAGAGAAGTGAAAATGCGTACTGATAGTACAGAGAACACCCCGCCCACTATCTGTCCGCACGATGCACTTCCTCTTCCACCTGATGACCACTTTCACACCTGGACTTAATCAGAGAATAGATAATGTTTTGCATCATTTCATGAAGGGGAAAACTTGGTCAGTTATAAGACCCAACAGCACTAACAAATGAAATGGTTGCAGCTGCAAGGAGGATCTTCACCAGAAGGTTATCAAATTGTTCAATGAATAATTCCCACAAGAACAGCACAGCAGAATTAAGTAAATAAATAAAGGCAGTTACTGCCTATAGCACATGCACACACAGTCTCAAGGATACTCACCTTCTTCAGCTGGTAATTATGCAAAGGAAAAAACAAACAGGAATTATTCAAATGTGTGTGTGAAAAAAAAGAAGAAATTTTTTTTTAAATAATTATATGCTTGAAACAGTTACCTAATATATTCATGAAAATACCACATAGCTGAATGTGTATTAATTAGAACATACTGTCAAAATCCAGGTGCACCATTCTCAACAAAAAAAAAAAAAAAAAAAAAAAAAAAAAAGCCACCTACACAGTCTAAGAATATCAAGTCTTCCAAAACTCACCGTTATAGCCATACTTTTTCTTTGTTCCAATACCCTGTTATTAGAAATGCCTTCGTCTTCGCGTACTTTGTAATATTCCAAAACCTCGTGCACTGGTTTCCTGTGGGGATAGTCACTTGAAGCCATCCTTAAAAAGAACAAGTCTAGGCATCCGGTGAGCTGGCTCCTTCGGAGGCTAACCAGCATTCAACGAACACGCAGTGACTCCGCTTCGTTTCCTAACACAAAAAAAGCGTATACGTAACCGTCCGAAACTAATCTGGGCTAAGCTTCCCAGCGAGTCCACTTTATAATATGCCTACCTAACTTTTACAGCTTTCCAGACATCTACAACATCTCACTTCCCCTCAGATAAATTCAACAGGGCACCTTCTATATATTAACCGAACTCATTCGCGTGGAGATCAAATAACCGTCTGCATTCCGATATGACGTGTATTTCCGCTGACGCGTGTAAATGCAACAACACAGGACGATGCAGGAACTGTTCGTGCGTAAAAAAGCAGGCAAAGAATGCCAGGGCTGTCTCCCTATTCGCTTGGGTCAGTGCATGAATGTAAAAATCCCACCAGGACAGCCACCAGCCAGTGGCCTCGGTCCCTCACCTTGTGCAACCATTCGACCTGTACCTCCTGGTAATCCTGGCACCCCAACCACCACCCGAGCAAGTGAACAAGTCAACCGACTGTACTGTCAGGATTGGAACCATCCTCTGCCAGCTCTCAAACAGCAGACATAACTGGTGAGCTTGACACTCCATCACCTATACCAACTCTCCCCAATTGTATGCCAATGGCTGATCCATCCTTTGTATGGGGGTCTATGACTCTGCCACCAATATTTCCATCATCTCCACTGCATATGACGAGGTAGTATGCTGGAGAAGAAACAACTTCCCAGTACCTACAAGTAAGGCCGGGACTGCCTTCATCCCTGAGCTGTCAGGGTTATTCAGAGCTTATGCAGAGGGGACGGCCCTGGAGTGTGTGGCTCTCAAAGCAATCACAGTTGCATCCATCCTTCTCCTACAGAAGCCACACCGCAAATCAAAAGCGAGAGAACATACCTCGTGCTTAGAACGCCGCCTACAACTATGGAGTGAGGGCGAGTTTGACGACCTCTTGAATGTGGGCAAGGCGCTTCAAGGCCGCCTCCCAAAGATCCACAAAACCAAGTATGCAGAGGACCACCTAGCCCATTCGTTCTCGAACCTGATGTTGAGGGCAAGACCAAAGCGGCTCTGCAATTTCTAACCAACAGAAGCAAGAGGGGAGTACTACACCTTGACAGCACTATTTTCTTCAGCAGTGGGGAATCCATGCACCGCTGCCCTCTGCACAAAAGGAGCGGTCGACCCCTCCGGAATCGATGCCAACGGCTGGAGGAGACTTTGTACAGCCTTTAAGACTGCATCTGCCGACCTCTGCCATTCCCTAGCCCTGCTAGCCAAGCGCATAAGCACCATCTATGTGGACCCCAATGGTCTCTCTCCATTCCTGGTTTGCAGGTTGATTGAACAAAAATCCAGGGATCTGCCCAATCAAAGTGTGCGAGACTGCGCGGAAAATAGTGGCCAAGGCAATTCTTTTCATAACCCGAGGATAAATTCAGGACGCCGTCAAATCTCTCCAGCTCTGTGCCGGCCAGATAGCTGGAGCTCAAGCCGCTGTCCATACCACAAGGGAGGCATTCGCAAGTGACAACACAGAAGCGGTTCTATTGATAGATGCTCAGCAAGTATTGTATGCCGATGATGCCTCTGCCACCGGCGTGTCAGGCAACTTACGGGCGTGGTGGGACGACCTGTGCTCCAAGGGACCTGCTTGTGGCTACCCCGTGAATGCCTCAAAAACTTGGTTAATCACCAAACCTGAACACCTAGCTGACGCCAAGGCCGCTTTCAATGGAACCCACTTCAATGTCACAGGAGAGGGCAGACATTACCTTGGTGCTTCACTCGGCACACAGGACTATTGTAACAAGTTTGTTGCAGACAAGGTGATTGAGTGGAAAGCAGAGCTGGAAATGTTGTCCTCGATCGCTGAAACCCAATGTTATGCAGCATATGCAGCAGCCACACACGGCCTAGCAGGAAAGTGCGTCTATCTCGCTTGGACTACACCCAACATAGCAGCCTTGCTTCTCCCACTGGAACATGTCATACAGAAAAAGTTTCTCCCAGCACTATCAGGTAGGGCCCCTCCTAACACTGTGCAACGTGATCTCCTTGCTCTCCCAGCCCGGCTTGGTGGGATTGGTCTTGAAGATCCCTCGAAGAGGGCACACGATGAATTTTCTGCATCAGTCCTGGTCACTAGCCCACTCAAAAACCTGATCTCTGGTCCAAATGGGACTTATACCAGTTGCTGCAAAGTCCGACATCCACAACAAAAGGCGTGCGCAACAACAGGAAGCTGCCGACCTAGTGAAGCCACAGCTCCCCACTTCCCTACAACGAACAATGACCCTGGCTCAGGAGAAGGGTGCCTCGAACTGGTTGACTGCACTACTCCCAGTCACCGAGCATGGTTTCACTCTGCACAAGTCCGCCTTCAGAGATGCCCTCTGCCTGCGTTATGGCTGGCTCCCATCTCGCACCCCCTTTAACTGCGATTGTGGCTCGCAATTCTCTGTGGAGCATGCCCTATCCTGCCCCAAAGGTGGCTTACCCTCATTACGGCACAACGAGATAAGGGATATTATTACCGCCAACCTGCTAACTGAGGTCTGCAATAGTGTATGCATTGAGCCACACCTGCAACCAGCAACAGGAGAGCACCTCAACGGAGCATCCTCCAACATTCAGGATGGTGCTCGCCTTGACATTGTCGCCAATGGACTATGGGGAAGCCGATCCGAGAGAACCGACTTTGACGTCCGGGTTTTCGACCCTCACGCCCCCTCCAATCGCCAATCTAATGCCTCAGCCAAAGGACTTATGAGCAGAGAATACGTAAAATTGAACACTCTTTTTTTACCCCCCATGTCATGGCATCCACTGGTGGCCTCTGACCAGCCGCCTCAATGACCTACAAACGTCTGGCAACCCTCTTGGCAGTCAAGTGGAACCAACATACAGCACAACCCTGAGCTGGCTAAGATGCTGCCTGTCTTTCTGCCTCCTGCGTTACTCCATCCAGGCCATACGTGGTGCTCGCTTATCATGTGGCAGGGCTATCAAAGTTGACCATCTCCCACCGGATCTTGTTATCAGAGAGTCTCAAGTCGACACTGCAACAGTCACTGCCAACTAAACATTCTAATTCACTACCTCTACAAACTCAGCTTTCATGCTTCCATTGTACTTGTACTATGTAATTCAAAAATTAAAGGAAAAAAAAAAAAAAAAAAAGATTGCAATTATGCCACGTGAATCAGCCACGTTATTCATTTACACGTTCTGCTTGCGCGTACTAAAATAATAGCTTTCTTCTATAGTTGAATGAAAGACAGTGTTTCAAAGAAGAGATCAACATGAACATGTTACACACAAAGAATAAACACATTTATAACAAAAAACAACTATCATTTGGTTGGACAGAAATGTATTGAAAAGTTCCTCATAAATCATCTTCATCATCTTCCGCTGGTAGAGCTATCTGAACAGCCACTTTCAGTTCTTCCTCATACTTCAATGCTAGAGAAGGATCCATTTGAACTTCAGGAGGCTCCAATGCAGGCATCTCTACGAACTCCAAATTGGGATCACCAACTAATTTTCTTGCGAGCGACAAAAACGGTTTTTCGAAATTATACCTGTTTCTGGTACTGATGTTATAATACTGAAAAATAAAGGGATAGCGGAAGGAAAAATAAAATTGGTAAAATTAATGAGAACTGTCTAACATACCTGTAAATTCTTTTTTCTGTGAAAGACGATGCTTTTGGCTTTAACTTCCCATTCCTCGATGTCAACTTTGTTTCCACATAAAACTATTTGAATATTCTCACATACTCGGATAAGATCGCAATGCCACTTGGGAACATTGTCGTAAGTGACTCTGGCCGTAACATCAAACATGATGATAGCACACTGGGCTTGAATGTAGTAGCCATCTCCGAGCCCGCTGAACTTCTTTTGGCCAGCAGTGTCCCATACATCAAATCTTATGGGACCTCTTGTGGTGTAAAATACAAGAGGTTGGATCTCCACTCCCAAAGTTGCTGCAATATATTATAATCAGACACAAAATTATTATAATCTGACTCAAAATTAAATCGGAACACCTTCAACTAAACTTGTCCTCCACTCTTCGAACATTACTCACAAACAAATCTTACGTGTAAAAAAATCGAGATTAATGAATCTCTTGTTCTAAAGTATTGTGAATAATATCAGTAAACATAATTGGTGGGGTAATAGACATAACCATGGTCCCCTACTTAAAACCAATACTACATATAAGGTGTTAGTACAGAGTTTCATATTAGTCTCAAGTTACTAGTTAATGTGCTGTATTCTGGCCTACAAACAAACCTAGCAGGAATATCCACGCCCAAGTGATTATGAATTACTCAGAGCAAGTTCTAGTCAAGGAGTTAGACACAAACAAAAACAACCTATCTTACCCTTACTGAATTATAAAGTAACCGACTACAAGAAAGCTGTCACAATGACAGGGAATAAAATTTACTGCAGTGGTTAGTGCAAATGGAAAGGGTAAAGGATCGCCACTACACTCCATACTTGGCATGTTTTTCACTTGCACGTGTCAACTCACCTACATATTTTTTTTCAAATTCTCCAGTTAAATGTCTCTTCACAAATGTAGTTTTACCAGTCCCCCCATCTCCCACAAGCACCAGCTATATAATTATAATGATAATGGAAATCACACGAAATCTAAATAATGCACACCAACACTCAAAATCAGTCACCTTAAATGTGGCCACCGGTTGAACTGCTCCTCCTGACATACCTGACTGTACAGCAATACACATAGTGAATAAGAATATTAATCATGTATCCTACTACACTACAGTCATAACATTAAATTTCTTTTTGTGACCGGTTTTGAGAAAATCGGCCTAAAAGCGGCATCTAAAGTTTTCTAATTTATTCTACCAGTAGGCTGCACGGGACCTTGGGATGCCGCTCTCCTAATTTGGAAGCTGTAGCACAAGCCATCTTCGCCCTACGCACTGCAACACTTCAGTATATTTGCTAAACTTATTAGTGCTGATTTCGAAGAACGCCGTAAGTCTAACTTCTACGCGGACTGAACTCCGAATTATTATTGCGCATGCGCATCCATTATTTCGTCTCAATCCACACCATCACACACTCCAGTTACTCAGCAGCGAGTAGTGCGTCAGCAGATTGCACTGTAATACCTCCCGCACGTACTGGTTTGCTCCTAACTGCCCTAAACTGCCTGCTTATAGAATATTGCAGTGACGTAATTTAAAATTACGTAATATGGCCGTCGGCCATCTTGGTGGACATGACGTAATGCTTGGCTTGTGCTTTGCTATGGCTTCTAAAAGGAAATTGTTACTGGGAGGATATTTTGCATCAATGCAAGACTCTGATGGGAAGGCAAGGTACTTACACAAGCTAAGCATCCTGGATGGCTTCGATCTTTACGAGTCAGATAGGTCACAGTGGCTAGATGATGTGGACTTATGGCCTTCCATTACACATATCCATCTAGCTATGTACTTGCTCTATACACCCAGCAGATACACAGGAGAAGATTTGCTGAACTATAAGAGTCTATACTGTGTCACTCCGAGGAATGATATAGCTAGCTACTCAATGATAAAGAGCGGTTGGCTAGCCCTAGCTATCCCAACTGAGAGCTGATAAAAGAGTAACTGAACTTTTCTAGACTTCAGATCGATTGAATATCATCAGCAAAACAAGACAACTACATGCACAACAACTCAAGCAAAAAGGTGAGAATAACATCCACTAATAGATGAATGGTAGCTATGGAAACGTTAATGAGGTGCAACAATGTAACCAAAACTATGACTCGGTTGTCCCTGCAACAGTCCACGAGTTCACACTCCTCCCCGCTTCTTTTGCGACAACTAGTTTGACGCGATTCTTGATAAAGCATCCGCATTTCCATTGTCTTTGCCTGGACGATGGCGGACTTGGAAGTCGTATGGCTGAAAAGATAAACTCCAACGTGTTAACCTGGCATTGTTCTCTTGTAGTTGATCGAGCCACTCCAGAGCCCGATGGTCAGTCACTATGGTAAAGTGACGACCCAATAAATACACTCGATATGCATTAGTGGCTAACTTAATGGCCAATAACTCCTTCTCAACCGTTGAGTACCGCTGTTCTCGAGGGAGAAGTTTCCGGCTATAATAGCTGTGCCCTCATTGCAACTCAAATTGATTCCATTAAATTAAATTTTGGTCATATCAGTGAAACAGATTACTTTGAACTCGACCTATGCTATGCAGCTCAAACACTTGCCAAATTGATGGCCAAAGATGAAGTTATGCTATTGCCAAATTTTCGTGGGCTTTTCGAAGATTACGTAATGGAGGGGCTTGCTGACTGTGTTCATCTAAACGTAACAAAATTAAAAATACCAACAAATCGATGGATAATCACCAAGTTACATTCATATATTGGAGAATTAGTAGCATTTCAATGCATACACCGCCATGTTGGTACCATAATTTACCACAAGAATTGCAACTTGTTAAAGGCTATATCTACCATTACTTAGTCAACACAAAAAAACATGTAACAAGGATAAGGCAGTGTTACCTGAATCGCTGGACGGCGACACTGAATCTGGACCACAATCCATTACAGCTCAAACAATTGCTGATGTGGCTCGTCATCTGAATAGCAAGTTACATGAGCAAGCTAAAAAAAATATTATCACATGTTATAAAGACCCCGATAGGTACACAAATTTAAATATTACACTGCTGGTCAACAATACAGATCCTATACTTTTGGAGTTCATCAAACAATTAACTTGTACTGTTCGAGAAGGTAGGCGTAGGCTATTTGATGCCCAAGAAACAGAGGCTAGTGATGTTAAAAAAATTAGACATTTCTATATTTTGTGTGTTCTCTTATTTAATGCCAATCATGCCTGCAGTGCACCCCTTCACGTACTACTAACCGAAACAATTCTATGTCATGGAGGAGACCAAGTATTAGTACAAATAATGAATCGAATTGGTGCTGTTGCATCACTGGATACTAGCAACAGGTTAGCAACACATGTCGTTCAAACTAGACTTGTTAAGGGAATAAAGCCATCATTAATACCAAATGCACTTACGATAGTATTGGTGGACAATATTAATATACTACAACAACATGCTGTAGTATCCAGTTTAGACGCCACCCGAAGCTGGCACGGTACATCAATTCAAGTCATGCAGCCAATGCCAGAGACATGTTTACTTGGGCCACAAGAAACGGTGACTATCAGTCCCCAGCCAGACCAAGCTTCCACTATACCAGTTCATCGTTCTAAACGGAGACGAAGAACAGTGAAAGAACCAGGATCACTCCACAGGAATGTTACCCAATCTCAAATGAATATGAATTGTGATATTACATACGAATACATTACCCGAAAACTTACCATGAATACTTTTGTACTCCAACACAATGAAAAAATTACTCTGGACCAATATCTACAAGATATACACCTAGGGATGTTATTGAAACACTTTAATAAATCCAAGGATAATCACTTACCATCCATTACATCCCTTATTCACTGTCTACATAAGCAAACACATGAATCTGAGTCCTCCAAAGTGGTGTACGTAGACATTTTGAGTGAGAAGGCTTGACAGCAAAGAAACGTTGCTCAAGGTCATTGGGAATCTACATAAAATATTTATTAATGAATTGGGTCAAAAATGGGTAGTGGTGGTAGGAGATGCCAAAGTGTATGCAGTGTTGCAATCTATTCGAACAGAGTATGGGGACAATGTGAAGTGGCTTATTCCCTTTCCAGGTGATTGGCACATAATGTACAATTACCACAAAGTGTTAATGAAGCCATATGCCGATGCGGGGCTCATGGATCTTGCCAAAGTCTCAGGATATAGATCTGAAACATTAACATCGTTACGAACAGCAACAAATTTTCGAAGGACCCATTTATTTATATTACAATGCTTTGAAGCCTTTTACAGATATTTTTTGACTACTTTCTTTGAAAATCAAATAGCAGTAACTGACTTACCCAACACAATCCAGGGTCTTCTGTCACATTTTCAAACCATAAAGACTAATTCTTCCTTAGAAGATTTCAGAGTCAATGTTAGTCCCACACTCGTACAGACCACAAACTTGCACTTCAAAGAGTTTATAGCATTTCTAGATGAAAGAGCTGCACAGCAAGATAGTCTAGCATTTTGGAAAAA
>WLWD01002308.1_pt1 | contig 31427 bp, 23 predicted proteins | sample 6712731 | NCBI WGS metagenome assembly WLWD01 (sample SAMN12718690, study PRJNA576275) | sponge metagenome | isolation source: marine sponge | host: Mycale hentscheli | place: New Zealand: South Island, Marlborough, Capsize Point | collected 2014-11-01
GTGTGTAATAATTGAATGTGTTCTATTGATAAATATAAAGATTAATGAATCGAAACAATTCTCGCACTCGTGGTATTGTAAACAATAGTGAAAATCACTACTGGCTGTATTAGAAATTAATCGAAATAATGTTTATTCACAATTACGTGTTAACTAAGATGGATAATTTTACCGCACAAATTTATAGCGTATGCAATCGTATATATACTTAATAGTCATGTTATACAGCTAATCAGTACACATTATTATTTGCAATATTTCTTAGTAACATGTAATAGTTATAATTAATTGCATAATAACCTGTAGACATAGTTACCATGACATGGGGCTTGAATCAGATTTATAGTTTGTGACTTCTATCAGGGTAGTAGATTTATTGGTGAGCAAGCGAACGGACTATCAGGACTAAGACAACAGAAACTCAATGATGTTCTTCGTTTGTTTATATATGTGTGAATATTCATACTGTATATCATTTTTTTACTTTGACCTTTTTATTCTTATGCTCGTTTGAAGCTACCAATAGTCTAAGAGAATAATTTTGTACTTGTTAGCTAATTAATGGTCACTGGCTACATACTTTTAATTTTAGGATAGATTGAATGATGCCTTCTATTTGTAAAGTTTAAATTGAAAACTGTTCTACCATTTTGGTTGAATTTACTGGTACACAATGGCTCACTAGCAATTTGTGCTGAAGCTCATCAATAATATATATATTATATATATATATATATATATATATATTATATGTATTTCAAACTTAATAGTACGGCGCGTAAGTTGACCATTAAAAAATGAATGGGAAAAATTGCTGTTCAATTGAAATCGCACGGGGAAAGTGAAATGGCGCGTAACTAATTGAAATACCTCAGTAACTAAGTGGAAACTAAGTGAAATACCTCAGTAGCTAAGTGAAATAGTACGGGTAAGTACGCATGCGTAGAGCGTTAACCTTGGAAACGTACAGTTCGAGTAGTTTCTAGTAGGGGACAATGTGCAAGAGACTTTTTAAAAAGCTGGCCTACTATTAGCAAGTGATAGCATGGATAACCTGTGCTATTAGGGATCAATAGCACTCGTAAAGCAATTGAAATAACATTCGGCTTTGCCTCGTGCTATTTCAATCATTACTCGTGCTATTAATCCCGAATAGCACGGTTACCCATGCTATTACTCATACAAAGAGCATTCATGCAATAATGAAATAACACACTCGCTTTTGTACATAATAAACTTGCTTTCATTAGAAACAGCATTAACTTAGCAATCACTTGCCAATTCATTTTGTGTTATGAAATCATCAGACATTTTAGCTATGTTAAAATAGGATATATTTTAAATGCACTACCAATAAGACACAAAGCTGAGAAAAATGCACTGCAATAGCCATAACTTACAAAAGCCACGTAAACTTATTGGCAGCAACTATTTTAGTGTGCTAGTACATACGCTACTTCGCCATTTATTAATTCATATTGTTATACAGCTTGTATCAATGCTTATAAGTATTTGTTTGATATAGGCATTTTTATTATAAGTAACTACTTGCCACTGTGTAACTTCAACTGTCCAATTGGCACTAGGTTTGTAAATCCCATACCAACCCCCATGTCGTGGTGTGACCTATACATATACTTGTTAAGTGTCAATCTATGCTAACACTGACCTCTAATAATATATGGTATTTGAGTAGTCTTTGTATGGGTTTGATTAAGTATGCATTTAAGTTAAGAGAATGCCCCAAATTCCTTTGGCACTTCATCATAAACTGTTTAAAGTCTTCATTCTCCAATAGTTTTGTTAAATAAGCAGTAGATTCTTCGTTGTTAGTGCCAAACACACAGTAGTGTCTAAATTTATATTGCTAGTGCATGGAGATGTTTGATCATATCTATGGAAGCATGAAGTAATTCATAATACACTGAACTTACATTTGCAATAAATATCTGTCCAAACCCAACTGGGTTAGATTCTTGTTCTTTCATCTGCCAATAAAATAACCTGGACCAAAAAGATATGCTTATTTGCATGATAAGAAGTGTTTCAGAAGTCAATCTTTCTAACTTTATATAAATGTCATTAAACAATTGTTATTCTATGTAGCTAGATATAATCAGTTAGCCTCGGATTGCCTGACCCTTTACCAAACCATTGCACGGAGTAGGGTCTGGTGACACTGCAATACCTCATCAGTTTTTCCCTCAAAATTTGAAGTGCTAATTTGTGGTCAGAAGTATTGAATGGATATCATTAAAACTGCCACAAGCTCTAGTGTCACCAAATTCTTTACTCACATAGCGGATTGGTACAGGATCTGGCTATACGAGACTAGCGTGCTGCTGTTAATCTAATCTAGTATTGATTCTTGCATGTGCTATGGAAATCTTTGAACCAAGGTTTGCTTAGGCATTGTTTTTCAATGAAGTATAACCGGTTCATTAATTGTCTAAACTTTAGTTGCTATAATTGTACACGCAGTGTTATTAATAACATTATCATTAACATTCATGAGCTAAGTTATTAAGTTACAAGCATTCTGTAAATGCCATAGAGAGAAAATACTTCCATTATCACACACAAAAACTGTTACCTTTTAAATGACTGTTGTGATGTAAAAAATAATATATAATGAACTTTTTTCTTAACACTTTGTTGATTGTGATTAAAGAATTAGTTAATATATAATTATTTATGAATTCAGCTGACTACTAATATTTTAAATAGGTATCTCTTATTAATCTACTCAAATGGCATAAATTTTACTAATAAATTTAAATTAAGCTCATACTTCTAAATAGTAAATACTTAATATGTATCAATACATACTGCATTCAGTTACCATGCCACATATTTTTGATGCATGATTTTGTGCTCAGCTACTGAATTGTTTGTATTAACACAAAATTCTGTCACTTACAAGTGAAATTCATACAGGTCTTCTATATTGCTAAATATTGTTGACACAATCTTGTGTTTTTCAGAATCTTTTGCGAGATGTTCTAACATTGGATGTATGTATCCCTAAATGAAATATATAGTATATACATATTATATATACTTATTACATATATTTGTTGTGACATTGCAAGTATACATTTAATGTTATAGTTTTGGTAAAACTGCTAGTTCCGGAGAAACACATTGAGAGCAGGAGCTTTATATTGCTTTCAATTGTAATTTTTAAATCTTCCTACATATAATAACTCACAAACAAAAATTGTACAGTTAAACCTGATTGGTCAACTACGCCACTTGTTATCCTATAGTAATAAGACTGAATTATGTATACTGGTAGTTGAAGGATATACGCATAACATACTCAATTATATTAGTAAAAAAAGACAGTGTTGAACTACAAATATTAGCTATGTTCATCTAATCTATTGACTGCTCAGAGTAGCAGACTGGTCCAAGTCATTTAGATAGGCAGTCCTCCCGTCACTCACATAAAGTCCTTAAAATTATCGTCTTTAAACTATAATAGGTACTATAATATATATATATATATGTGAGGGGCACAGTCTGAACAAGAAAGTGTCACCTGATACTCGGGAACAACCAGCCCTTCTCTTGAAAAGGAAGAAACATTAGCTCCACCATCCAGATGATTACATGTAGCATGAAAGAAAAAACTAATTGAACATACTTTCACATGTACATGAACATCATTCATTCATAATGCTGTAAGGGGTGTGGACTCTTTGGGGGTGACTGCCAGCTCACATAATATCTATCTTGTATTCACCATTTTAGCCAGTTCCTAGTTCTGTGTCATTGCCCCAATCCCCTCTGCATGCTTTTTACATAAAACTTGAAGTGTGTGAAGCTGGGTTGGATTTTAACATAGCAGCTCGAGGTACTCTGGTGGCAGCGAAATGCCGTAGGTGGAGTAACCGGACTGATCCAAGGATCGCCAGCCTCCCCATCTTCCCCCCACAATATGTATTATAATATATATATACAGTCCATAATCCTACACTGTACACTCATGAGATAATTTTGAAACAAACACTTGTAATTATAAAGGTCACCTTCCAAAGTAAAATTTTCTTCTGAACTTAAGGACAACATTATTACAATTAAAAATTTGCACTTACCATTATTATATCTTCCAGTGACCGTATATATTCAAGCTCTGTTGAATATATCTCATCTATTGAATTTTGAGTACGTTTGGGCCATGTACAATCCACATTAATAATCAGAATTGGACTTATTAATGCTATCCAAACTATCATTGTGCTTAATATCTTGTACACGTAATGACAGAATAATGAAAAAATTATAGATACTACTTCATTAAATTGCTAGTTCTAATTGTATCATGATTGTTAATAGATTGATGACTGTACTGTATTGAAGTATATACGCATGCAGTAAGTTGAAGAATGAACTTGGGATATAAAATAAATGTTATGTTATTTAGCAAAGTCAATTAAAAAGTTGATATTAATACCTGATTGTGACTCATGCATTGGTCTTTTATATTTTAAGATTCATACCTTAAATCAATCACACAGGTGCTAGGGAGAAGCCACGTTCAGGCGTCACACATCGATTTCCTTAGCTGAGTCCTAACCGAACGCGAATATAAGACGCTCTACGATCATTCGACGCTCCTTGGCGGGTTAATTATTTGGATTGCGCGAATTACGAAAGTCTTTTTGAGACGCTTGGCTTATTTGCGGTCCGACCAGAGAGGAAGACGGTGTGGCCTATACTATATGAACAGGATGATTTTGGTAGATATCACATGCATATCACCAGCCATTCCTCTATCGGTTGTCATTTTAGTGTGTACTACCTCGAGCACGTCCGCCTCGTTTCATAGCAGCAGTATGTCAAAATTTTACTCTTAATTGTTTAACTTGTAATTGAAATTAGACCCCGTTGCTGTATTGCTTACTAGGTGTACTAACTTGGTAAGTGTGCACTATTTTTTGGCCTATAGCACTGTAACTGTGCATACTAGACACAACGGTTTGATTTAGATCAGGAAAAATAGAACCGTTTATTACGGTATATATCTGAACTTGGTGTAAATATTACTGCTGATTATAATATAATGGATAAAGTATGCACACATTATAAACAATGAATATGAATTTGTTAGTGGTTGAGTAGGCATGGTTTTCCATTAACCATGTGCACCTTCACTACAAAACAATTCCTGGGTCTTTTTGAAACACTTTTTTAAAAGCTAGCTTATGAAATTTCTTCACTTTTTTTGTAATAAAATATATTTCCTGGAATAACTGCAAGGGTAGCGTGCAGTTCCTCTAAGTAGAAGTTGTGGCTAGAGTCTTTAGCTTAATTTTAATTTAATTTTGCTTAATTGCACTAAAAATCATTTAGCACTTCCACTGTGTCTTAAAACAGCAGGTAAACAGAGTTGCTAGTGGTAACTGAGCATGTGTAGACCTGATCTAAGCTAGTTGGAGCATGCATTTAGCTTCTAGTAGTTTTAGTGCACTCATTCCTTGGGCCTGTAGGATAACTAAATCCACTGGAAGCTAAGTGCTTATGGTCTATCTATTACTAAAGATAAATATTAATAAAGCCCAAAGCATTCAGATGATGATAGCTGAGGCCTGAATGGGGTTAAAGTTACACTATTTTATGTAGAATCTTTAAAGACAAACAGGAATGATGACACAAGTACTGAATCCCTGCGCAGAAGTGATGAAACTATTATAACACTGACTAGAAAGGCATCAAGTGAATATGAAAAACATAAAACTGGACAATATGTGCCTCATGATAGTACGTTAATTGTGAGGGAAATGCCACAAAAGGAAACAATTAGTATTCTCAGTGACTCCCCCATTCCAAATAGAAGGACATCAGCAGCGTTAGATAATGAAGATGCAAGAATTAAAATCTATCCAAAACAAGTGACTACATTTGAAGGATCAAAGACTGCTTTTTCCTGCATAGTCACGGAAGGCTTGGCTACAACAATTGAATGGCTTGTAAATGGTGCTCCTATTAAAGATTTTCATGTAGCAGATGTAGAGATAAGTACAATTCAAACGGCTGGAAACTTAGTCTTTAAACACATTTCAGCATCATTCAATGACAGTGACATTCAGTGCAGAGTTCAGTTTTCAGACTCTCAAAGTTTTTCTTACTCTGCAAGAGTTCACCTCTTAATTCAAGGTAACAAATATATCTACGTATTTTGCTTTTAGTAAGCTTCTAATACAGTGTGTCAATATACTTTGTGATTTATAAAGACTCAATAATTCTTAGCAGAATACACTGCAATAAATATGCTATGTTGCCAAATATTTTAGTTATTTAATAAATTTTGAATTAAATACAAAAACAAATTACTATTAACTTTGATATTTTATTTTTGTGTAGGAAAATTGGATATCATCCAAGGCTTGAAGTACAGTTATATTAGAGGAATGAAGTCGTACAAATTCAACTGGAGTAACCCATCCACTCTAAATATTCCGGTTTTCCAAAATAACATCTCATCTTGCATTGAAATAGACACGTCAAACAGCTTTGCAAAAGTATGCAAGAAAGAGCCGGGTTTTGTATTGTCTCAAGTTGATCCTGCAACAGAATATCAAGTCAATATCACAGCAGTTAATGGAGCTGGGAGAGGAAAGACTGCCACTGTAAAACTACCTGGTATGTTAGTTTATACTCACTATAAATTACAATCAGAATATCTAGATTAATTTGTGATGCTATTGTTCATTATTGCAGGTGAACCGAACATTGTAAGTATTTCAGCTATTCTTAATCCGCCTCCAATTAAACATCTCATTGCACTTGTAAGTATTACAGATATACTTGATGATGCAAATATTATTCAGTGTAGGGCTCATAATTTCTCGATTTGTTCATAGCTTGAAAAGGACTAATGATTGGCCTGTGTGTTTTGGTAGGAACAAACATGCTTTTAGTCAGTTAGGTTTTATCTCTGTTTTTTTTTTAGGAATCAATGTCCCAAAAAGTTGATATTGTATTTAGTCTTCGTAAATATAATGGAGAAATATGTTTAAAATTGGTATCTGAAATTATTATGTCTAACAGCACAAATTTAATTTTTAGTTCTCAAATTTTGTTTTCCTGTTTGTTTTTAGTCAGATGCAGTGGCCTCATGCAATGCAGCACTAGCTAACAATACCCAAATGTTTCTCGAGTGTAATAAAGGATCAGGAACAATGGAGGTGTTCAGTAGGGACTTCAAGTACAACCAGAAGTTCAATGTCACTGTGCATTTTTTCAATTCCAGACACAAACAAAGTGCTACACTTACTTTGTGTAAGGATAGTTGTGCATTTTTTTTTGTATTTCTTAGATCCTTAATCTTAGCCATTGTGTTCATTATGTTTATAGCCAGCTTTGATGTTCAAGACATAATTTTGGATACTGCTCAAAATGAAGTCTATTTTGCTATCAAGTTTGCTAACAATTCTGAAGCAAGAGGGGTGCTTATTATATTCCAATACAAAGGCAGTAATGGACCTGACATTACACACTCCAAGTATATCATCCTGGGCAAAGAAAAAGCAGCTGCTGGAAATACTTTAGAGAAAATGTCAGGTGGCAAATATGTTGTCATGGTATTTGACATAGAGAGTGATGGATTAATACAATCAGCATCTCCAGCTCTGGAGACACACGTTGATGTTCCAGGAGGAAAACAATATGGCAAGTATCTAAAAGTTACTCTGGTAGTTTAGTTATGTGCAATTGTGATCATCCACTTTTATAATGAAGCTTATGTTTCCTGGCTTCAACAGCTACAGGCTGTGAAGTCTAATTATAATTCAGTAGTGTAGGAAGATGCTTCGGTATAGGGGCTCCAAGGGCATGTTTTTTTGTAGTTTAAAAGTGTTCATGTGAGAAATTTCCTCGTTAAATTGTACTTCAATTATTGGGGGCTTAAGCTCCCGGATCCCCCCCCCCCCTATTCCTACGCCAGTGTAATTGGATCAGACTGCATGTGAATAGATGGTATACATCATAGAAATAAAATGCGAGCAGCAAGAAACAAACAATTTTTGTGCCTAATTATTGAGAAACATACTTACTATGTTCTTCATAATAATAATAATAATTTGTTGACTTTTTCGTGGTAATTGTATGAAAAACATTAAAAAATAAATATATTATTAAATTTCTGTACATGCTTGGAAGAATTCTTGTCAAGTGAATTGGAGTTACTAAAATGTATTCCATGTTCACTCCCAGGAGCTTACAGAAGCTTTTAATACAAAGCATCCCACATCAAACTAAATAAATCCCTATAGGGCTAAATTCCACCTGGATTCTATTCCTGACAAAATTTTGTCATCAGTGTACCCACAGCTAAGTGCATTTTCTTGTTTTTGTTTTTTCAACAGTCACATATCTTGCACTTGATGAAGGCTCATGTGACCACTGGAGCTGTTCAATGCTACCACTAATTGACATAATGTGACTATTTATAACTGACACATGTGATAGTCCTGCAGATAACTGCAAATTTTACCAAGTTTCGTGCATTTTGTGATAAAAGCGTGAAACTTTGTACACACCTTTATCAAGTGAATTTACAAGGAGTGCCATCTTCAATTTGGTATTTTGGGAGTGTGGCTGCGATTTCTCAATAATAGCTACCGCAGACCTATATCTCATTGTATTTACTAATCTGTGATATTTTATCATATTATAATATTTACAACTATTAGAATTTAATTACAACCATTGTAGGGTGTGTACAATCACTCTAGTGAAAATATACATGTAGTAACAAATTTGTGGTAGCATCAATTATTTAGTGGATAAGCCTTCATGAATTATGCTCAAAATTTTGCCAACTGTTCTCTTCTCGTATTCTCAAAAACTATGCCTATTATTTTTTGGTAAGATACCTATTATTATTCTCAAAATAGAATCAAGGCAAATAATCACAGGAAAAATTCATGGACCACTCATGGGGTGGATATTGCTGAAGTCTGAAACATCATGGGGCTCTGCCAGAATGATGATCTCTCAGAATTGAGGAGAGTGTTATTAATACTTGAATACTGCAATACAAAAATAGGCAACTAATTAGACAAATGGTTGGCCCTACTAATTAGAGTGCAGCTGCATCTAGATCTAACTAACCATGACATCATACTGCATCATTTGCTATGATGTCATTGCAAAATTTTATTTTAATATTATTCTCAATTCTTTTTGGTACCTATAATCAAAATTATGCCATCGTAATTTACAAAGGCCTAATAGTATACTTGTTGTCACCATTTTGTAAGATCATACCTCAACTGGGCTGTGCTGTCACTATTTTGTAAGATCACACCTCAACTGGGCTGTGCTGTCACTATTTTGTAAGATCGCACCTCAACTGGGCTGTGCTGTCACTATTTTGTAAGATCACACCTCAACTGGGCTGTGCTGTCACTATTTTGTAAGATCACACCTCAATTGGGCTGGTAAGGTCACTCCTATTAGCTGTAATGTGTTTGTGAGATAGCTTCTAAAGGGAAGGCTAAGTATGTTGTTAGTCCTCACCAGCTTGAACAGCAGAGGGACTGGACCAAATGCATTATTTGCCAAGAAGACTCTACAAGTAGTGGGAAGCTGCTTTGTCCTGCTGATTCCAAGAATCGTTCCAACCTTGGAGCAGGGTATGTTAGTCTCATAGAGGATGTGACAGCCTTTGAAAAGAGTGGATTGCCTGGGTTTTTTGAGATATCAAAACTTGATGATGGCAATGGCATAAAAGAAACATTGCTGAGACTCAGAGCAAAATTTCATAGTTCATGTAGGCTTAAATTCAGTAAAGCCAGATTCCAGCGAGCCATGAAGAGGGAATGCTCTGATGTGGAGTCAGATGCACCAACTGCTGCGAAGAGCCTTTGCTCAGACAGCATGATGAGCCTCATTCCATGATGAAGAAATATTATGACACTGGTGAGACAAGAGGAGAATGACCACATAGAGAACACCACTCCCGACAGCAGAGCAGCAATCTTGTGTGCCTGTTTTGTGAAAAACCTTCAAGCCCATCTAACCCGCTTCACGAAGCTATGACCAAAATGATTGGTGAGAGAGTAAAGAGATGTGCAACAAAACTCCTTGACCACCGACTTTTGGCTAAGGTATCCTCTGGGGATCTGGTAGCTAGTGAAGCAAAGTATCATTCCAAGTGTTTGGTGGCTTTGTACAATGCAGCTAGAGAAAAAAATCAGGAGGAAATGATGTTGAAGGAGAGTCAGCAGAAGTTTGTCATGCACGTGCATTTGCGGAACTTGTAGCATTTATTGAAGACAAACTTGCTGACATAGAGGAACAAACTCCAGTGTTTAAACTCTCTCACCTTGTACAGTTGTACAGAGATAGACTTGCCCAACTTGGTGTTCCCTCACCATACGTGCACTCAACAAGGTTAAAAGACAGGATTTTAGCAAATTTCTCTGAGCTACAAGCTTACAAAAGTGATGATGGCTGCGGCATGTGTGCTTGGCTATGCATACGGAAGCCAGCCCTTCCTGGTCAGCCTTTCATGCCAGTCAAGAGGAAACGCTAGCCACTGCAACTACAACTTTGTGCTTACTACCTTTGTTTCAAGAGGATACTGCAACAGTTGCAATGGTAAGACATGCACTGGCTGTCATCAAGAATGTTGTAGATCTGGTAAACCCAGGTCAGGTTCCCGTTGTTACAGTTGAAGATAAATTTCTTATTATGTTTGGAGGTCTGCATATAGCAGGGGGGTCGGAAGCAAATACAAAGTGGTGAGGCCAATATTAGTCAAGAAAATTTAATTGAATATTTACAAATAATCACGGCCAATTATTAGCCAAGAAAATTTAATTTTTTTTTTAAAGTTTCAAACATTGTTCAAGAAAATTTAATTTATGTCTACAAATAAAAAGTTTCAATCACATTTTTTTAATATCAGTTGCCACAAATTTCCCAAAAATCTGTTCTCTATGATCACTTCCATGAATAAATCAGTTAGCACTTTCAATCAAGCTTAAATCATCAGTAAGACCTCGATGAATATGCAAAGTCATGATGTGATTCAGCCTGTCTTGAGCCATTGTCGAACGCAAATACGTTTTCACTCTTCGTAAAGCACTAAAGGACCTTTCACTGACAGCATTAGTTGCTGGTATTACAAGTAGGAGTTGAAAAAATTGACACATTTCAGATAGAAGTTCTCGCTGAACTGGAGTCATTGCTTTGAAGAATTCAGTAACATCAGTGATTAACAGAGGTTTGATTTGGAGTGAAATCACTAGCACTTTCATTAAGTTAATGGCACAACCAGAACAGTCAGGTGTGGATGGTGCTATGAGTATTGTAGAAAGATTTGTTGTTCTTCTTTATGATAAAACTAGTCCTCGATGTCATGTAAATGAGGCTAGACTGGATTTGTTTGCTCAGAAAGGCCGTGATATGATTCACATTCCACCAACACAAGGAGCCCTTTTCCAACATGTAAAAAGAGCTGCTTATCAGGCTGGCTATGTCTGGAGCCAATCTCTTATATCTATGGCACAGCTTCCATCACCAGAAGGATGGGGTTGGACAGCAACTGAAGGGGGATCTTGGGAAGTTTTGTGGACTCATCTTTCCTGAGGCAAGTAAAATGTGCAGAAAACTCTTGCTCTGTAACTGCATCAAAGGTGGTCAAAAGAACTGTAAATGCAAGAAAGCTGCATTGGCTTGCACAGCTTTGTGCAAATGTGCTGGAACTTGTTAGTGTCAAAGTTGGAACTTTCAAATAATAATTTCATTAGCAATAATTCACCTTGCACTATATATTTAACATTATAGCACCACAAACATATTGGGCTGAGTGATAGAGCCAATGTGTGCGACCACACTGAGCACTATTGTTATAGACCACATAATCTCTAATGTATAGGCCATTTGTATGCCACACCCCCAATGTATTTGTATGCCATACCCACATTTTTCTAATTAACAATGGTTCAGTTGAAATGCAAGCTTATCAGACACTTATGTAAGCCTTGCATGAATTTTGCAGGTCTCACTAAAAAATGACAATGGTGGCCATTTTATGCCACGCCCACATTTAGCAGATTTTGATACTGCACAATTAAATTCTAAAAACCTTTTTGGCACTATAATGATTCTTTTTTGCAAAATATATGAGAAATAAAGATGTTGGCGGCCATTTTCTTGTCACACCCACATTTTGCCGATTCAGAAATTGCACTCCTTCTAATTTTTCATATTTTGGTGAAACTAAAGAGTATTCCAAATTTCGGCTTTAATCATTAAATGCACGTCACTTGCAGTTATCCGCTGGACTATGACCACTGGAATTGATAAATGGACTATTGTAACTGGTATGACCACTGATACTGGTACAGGTGACCACTCTAGCTGGTACAGGTGACCACTGTAACTGATGAATGTGACCACTTTAACTGGTACACAAGTGACCAGTAATTGGTACATGCAACCATAGTAACTGTTACAGGTGACTACTGCAACTCATGCATGCAAAAGCTAAGAAATCTTAAAGTGATGCATTTTTAAATACTATTCATTGCCGTTGCTACATGATATTTTAATGCAATTTCTTACAATCTCCAGGTAACGCTTTCCAAGAATTTCATACAAAGGCACTCTGTGCTACTTTTAATTCTTCCAAGAACAGGTCCATAGAGGTGTCTTGCCAGCTGGACACTTCTCTGTTTGTGGGGTTTGTAGTTCTCACTCAGCACATTGTCCCTCCAAATGACAGCTTAGGAGATATAGTGATAAAATATTCAGAAAGTATTCATCATCCAGTGACAGTAAAAGGTACTGGGAATGGTCCATACTTGGTGACTGTCCTACCGCTATCAGGAAGTACTAATCTGATTGGAAGTAGTGCTATTTTTAAAGCCAAAGTCCACTTAAATGGCTTCAAATCTCCAATTCACCTTACCACTTCAGTTAACAGTATGTTAACATTCTTATTAACTAGGTCAACTATTTCTTTTATGCAATGAGAGTTAGCTACTAAGGCTTAATGACTAAATAAGCTCAATTTATTTGTTTGAACAATCTGTATTATATAGCTGTATTCCAGAGGGACAAAATGATGTGTTTTTGTTTATTTAGCTGAAGTGGCATCGTTTGCAGCTACGAACACTACAGATGAAGGAGACAGTGGTTTCAAGAATATACATATAATTGCAATTGTGGGTATGTTCAAAAGTATCTATTATCATAACTTATGCTAGGTAATTTTATTTTTCTGCAGCTTCAATTTTTGCATTAGGAGTGTGTATAAGTGCTGAAATCTTATTGGTCATTGCATATATGAAAGTGAAAACTAATATACTCAGAGTTACCAAAGTAAACACTACTCCCTTAGAAACTGGAGGGCATAAGTCATTTCAAGGATGCACTTGTGCTGGGGTAAGTGGTTTTATAATAATATGCATGATATTATTATGTTGCTAATGAACTGTAACAATAAATTTTACTAATAGCGATTAGTAACTATATATGAAAAACAAACAAACAATATTCTTGCTCATTACTTTTATTAATCCTCAGTACACATATATGTGAGGGTTACAGTAGTCTCTTAGCCTTTCATTCATTCATTCTGTCAACAGCAGATCTCGAAGATGTTTATGCCTTGAGAGAAGAGCTAGGAACTCACACTAGATGACAATTAATTTTGCCACTGTTTTTTTAAATTTACGTGAGAAAAAGCAGACACTATGGTAAGTGCTGCTATATGGCAACGCCCATTCATTCATTTACCTGCCATTTAGAATCACGTGAGTATACAAATTTACTGCATCCAGTTTAGATTTGTTACGTGAGTTCCATAGTTCCAGTGCTAATCTTTTTTTTCTGGTGTTGGGAAAATCTCTGCTGTTGGAGGTGTGCTTGTTTTGTAAGTATGCCTGCTCTCCAAAAAGTGTGCCCTAAGAGTTCATGTAGCATGCATGTCAGAAAGTCCAAATGTTCCAGTGGTTTGGTTTTCTACTGAGCCAAGGTTACTGAAGCCAGAGAATGCCATAATGCCCCCAGAAAGTTGTAAAACTGTATGACTGAGTGTCAAGCACGTAAAAGAGCTTTAGAAAGTGTGGATCAGTTCCAAAAGCATAGAATGGCTGATTCTAAACGTTTGCCCATAATAAAGCCCCTGAGATTCCTGAAAATCCCAGAGATGCAAGCAGGCCAAAGTTAAATGCTTTAGTTAGATAAGTTAAAATTTATATTCATAATTAGTTATTGTTATAATCTGAAAATTTAAGAATTTTGTGTTGCAACAGTGTAGTGACTTTTTTTGCAAAATATTGCATTTTTTATCACTGCGAGTTTGCACTCTTAGTGTTCCAGTATAAATTTGCAATGATTATTATTTCTATTGCGACTTTCATTGGTTTAATGCTCTACAACTCAACAAAATGGTTCCGAAAACCTGTTTGCATGGCATATTGTACATTTACCTTGTGTAGGCTGTTGCCAGAGTTTTTAATAGGGATTTAATTTTAATATTATTGCACTGAAGAGTTTTACTATCGTTTTCTTTTAGGAATGTAAACAGCTTCTAAAAAAAGCTGCACAGGCCTGAGGCAATAATAACTATACTAAAATGAAGCACCAAAGGTGCGAATCCTCAGTGTTATCATACCTAGCTAACAAATACTAACCAGTACATCTGTATTTTATGTTACTTATAAGTCAGTTATATTAAGTAACTACAGGGTATCTAGACTCTTCATAGGCAGGAGTTTTGAACAATCAGTTACAATAATAATTTAGCAACAAGAAACTGCACATTTAAAAAAAAATTAATTTGCTCTTTTTACAAGTCCCAATTCCCTTAGTGGGTGAGCCTTTCATGTATGCAGAGTCTGGCTTGTGTAACCAATAGCTTAATAACTAACAACTTATTGAATAGAAAATTTGGTCCAGTGATAAAATTACAAGTAAAGGATTACAAGTACTTGAAGTTTTATCACTAAGAGCTTGAGCACTGCCTTCTTATTTAACTGAAAATATTTTGAATCTATTAAGTTCATAATAGTTACTGTGATTTTAGATTCGAGTTAACAGTTTATGCACTGTTTGTACCAAATCACACCAAACTTCAAATTCACAAGGTGAGGCTCACATACAGGTATTAGTACTGTGAGTTTGGTAGACAAATAATAGATAATAATGGGTACATTTATTTATTGATTTAATATTTATTATTTATTTATATATTTTATCTATTTACTAACTAACTTACTCTCTCACTCACTCTCTCACTCACTCTGTCACTCACTGTCACTCACTCTCTCACTCTCTCATTCACTCACTCTCTCACTCACTCTCTCACTCTCTCACTCACACACTCTCTCACTCACTCACTCTCTCACTCACTCTGTTACTCACTGTCACTCACTCTCTCACTCTCTCATTCACTCACTCTCTCACTCACTCTCTCACTCACTCTCACTCACTCACTCACTCACTCACTCACTCACTCACTCACTTGTGTAATTAACAACAGCCCCTCTAGCTTTAGCTTGTCCCAGTCCTAATACTATGGAAGTGAATAAGTGAGTGGCTACTGGTAATAGAACTATTAAACAATGACATTTTTTTCTTTGTTTGTGAATATTGTATTGCCACATGAATACAGACTAGCACAAAATCTTGTAAATTGGTATTACCAATTTGTAAGGATCACTAGCATTAAGATACCTTCCAGATTAGCTCATATTATCTAAGCGTACTGCCCGTTGTAAATTAATTGCAGAGGTCTATAGCTGTAAACTATGCACAAGGTCAAAACCAACAAGAATATAATTATGATTAGATGTAGGATACAATAGAATACTAGTTAAGTTGAATGGTTGGTAATATAATGCTGATACAATGAGACACAGGCTGTGAAAAAATGAATAAAATTTTGAAGTTACAGTAATTAGAACAAATTTACAGGAGATCACAGGAAAAAATTATATTGTGGAGTGTAACATCACAATAACTTCACAAAAAGTTTTACTGTGGTTATTGTAAAAATATTTTACATGTACATAATGTATAAAAAATATTAAGGCATCCTAACTAGGTGTAATAAGAAAAGGACAAGAATAATTGCAAGCTAAGCTACAAAGTCTATATCTCCTCATCTGTTCATTTGGTACTCTTTTGTTTCAGTACCTGATGTGTTTCATTCTTGTCCAGCTCCTGTTACACAAGACCTACACACATTGTCTGAATACAAAGGCACAAACATACCTATATCTTCTACACTATTAAATGTAGAAGGACAACCTAATGGACAACCATATAGACCACTTCACAATATGCATCACACTATACCAGGTATCACATTATTTTTGCTAATAATATGAAATTTTCTAGCACCACTTGTGGCATTAATCACGAATACCACAGCTATTTTTTTGCAATCTTATGTTAATACTATAGCAGTATATTTTTGCAAAAAATATATCGCTGGGTCCCAACTCTGATTTTTCGTACTAATATTTTTTCTTTACAATGCTGTCATAGTGTTGCCCATGCATGTTTTTACAATTTATAATTTTTACTCTTGCATTATTACTATTACTGAACTCCAGAAATCGACCTTTCATCTATTTCCCCACACCCAAGAGGTAAGTATATAACGTTTAAATCTTGTGTTGTATAACTTGATTAAAAGTGTACATAATCTGGCAGTGATAATTATTGTATTACAGTCCTGTTGTGTGGGTGTATTTTTGAATGCATTTTTTTGTACAATTTGTACACTTTATTTTATGTAACTGATAAGTTATGAATTTTAATGGAACATATAAATTTAAGCAAATACTCAATTTTTTTATGAATAAGGAGGATAGAGATTAATAGCATTTTGACCATTTTTTGAATTTTTATTTTACTGATTCCCTGGGTTTACAAGACTAGATTTTCTGGCCCAAAATATACCTTACCAGCTGTCTCCTGTAACTTGCATTATGTCAAGACTATGATTTTCCATTGTCATTAAAATATTCCTATTGAACCATATTCATGTTTTGTCATATTTTTATATAATGTCTGCTAGAATTACCATCAATGAAACATTGAATGCAGAAAGGATTGTTCAAAATGTATTTGTGATGTCATTTATTCAGAGTACTTGAACCTTACAAGAATTATGTCTCTACGTTATTCCTTAAACTATATTTTAGAATTAAAGTTGTAGGACAATTTACTAAATATGTTAAAATGGTTTATAACATTGTATTGCATACATAACTAGTCTTGACTATTTTCATTGTGGATGTATCTCACAAGGAATGAATAAGTCAAAAATAGATTATTTAATAGAAACAAATGCTGCAACCAATATTATTAATATAGTAGTAAACACTACATTTAATATTTTAGAAAAGTTGGATTCACCAGATAAGAAGATGAAAATGACATATGTGTATGCCAAAGTGAGGAGACCAGTAAGTTACAAAATAATTAATTAAAATGGTATTGTTAATTAAAAAATTTAATTATTTAGAAGAAACGTCCATCTTTGTGGGAAATTTCATGCAAGGAACAAGATAAAGGCATACCTATAGTAAAATCTGAAAGTACATTTGTTTATTCTTCAAAGAGCACCAATCAAAGTGCTTCATTAAACCATGGAAACAATTTAGGTATGTAACTGGCTCGTAGCAATGAGCACATTTTATGGTGAAAGGGTGGGATTGGGGGTGGGTGGGGACAATTAGAGGAAGGAGAAGGAAGTTAGAAAGGTAGAGAAAGAGGGGGGGAGGTGTTAACTGGTGAAGAATGCTAATATTTATATAAAGTATGTTCTGATTACTTTGCATTGTTTTAGTCATCTGCATGTCCTTTTAAACATTTCACGTATACATGGAATTTAATTACAATAAGTCAAAACATTCAATTCCTGTACACACACAGTACTTGTAGTATTGTTATCACTCTAGATGTTATTTAGTTCTGCTTTTATCTCTGGGTCAGAAAATTATTTTTAATTTCTTTAATAAATGACTCAATAATTATTAATAAATTCACTAACACATTGGTCTTTCAATTAATCAGATCACATTGAAAATGACATGCAAAATATGTTAGAGGGAGTTCCTGAGCACTTTAGAAGTTCCAGACAAAGATGTAACTGCAGGGAGGAGTCACATGATTCATCGAGAGGGACTGACTCATCAGAGGACCGTTGTGACTGTCACATGACATCTAAAAACAGAGCCATGGTTGTGAGCGCTCTCAAAGATATGGGACTGGATAATCTGGCAAAGGAGTACTCATTCAAGTACTCACCAAGGTGAGTGTAGGGACCTACTCTCAGTTGTGTTGCTCACGCTTTGAAAATGTGGGCACATGGTCGTGAAGGTTGGAATTGTCTAAGTTGAGTTACTGCCTTTGCAACAGTACTTGAAAATCCATTGCCCTAGACAAGTCATGAAAATAATACAATGTAAGCCTTGTGTTGAGTTGATATATATCCAGTGAACATGTGTGTGTGTGTGTGTGTGTGTGTACAAAAGTGTTGTGTGTCACAGGTAGTAAGCTACTGCTTAGTTAAATAAATCCAAGCAAACATTTAACTAACCAATATGTATGAGTAATAGCACAGGTTACCCGTGATATATCACTCACTAATAGTAGGCCAGCTTTTAAAAAGTTATTTGCAATTGTAGCTATACTGTATCGCTCACTCATTATCTCCTTATTTCAGGATTAACTTCTGCTGGAACTTCATTTTCAATGTGTGGCTCCTCCTAATCTGTTGTAGAACATTCCTTCTAATACGGGTAGAGCTTCTGTGGTATTGTCTCCAACTAAAAACGACTCGAACTGTACATTTCCAAGGTTAACGCTGCATGCGTGTGCACTTACCCATACTATTTCACTTGGCTACCAAGGTTTTTCACTTAGTTTCCACTTTTCAATTATTTATGCACTATTTCACTCTTCCCGTGCAATTTCAATTGAAAAGCGATTTTTCCCATACATTTTTGAATGTGTAACCTACGCGCCGTACTATTAATATATATACTAGTGGTGTGCTTGAGCACAAATGGCGAGCGAGCCTTAAACTACACTATTGTTAAATTTAATTTTAACAACTAACACTCAAGCTATTAAAATAAAGTCGAGTTTTTACATTACTATGAGGTAAAGGGGTTTCAATGTCATAGTAACCGCTCCAGCAACAGTTTGAATTGAAAAAGAAGCAACAAAATCAAATCACGTTATTTAAAATTTTCTTTGTTATTCTTATAGTTGTAACGCACAATAATTTCACACAACTGAACATACCTACGCAAGACTTACCTTCGTGGTTCGTCTAGTGGACCAATGCATTTTTAAGTAAATACTGTTGAGTAGGGCTTATAACTGTGACAAATAGCGCATTAACTTACCACCGCCACTAACTCGAATAGAAATGGAGCTACCATAAGATTTTGAGTTTTAACTGCACTCGCAAAACAATTCAAAGCCGGAAACAATTCAATTTCTAAGGTGATACGGGTAATGGTCGCTAAACCGGAGGATTCTGTTTAGTGAAGTTTGGGATAGGGTCGAACGCGGACCGAACACAAAAATATGGAGGGTCAAAGTACAAAATGACATACGTACGTCCATATATAAACAAATAAACAAACATCCCCGATTTTCGATTGTGTTACCCCTGTAAGTGTCTCGCTCGCTACGCTCGCTCGCCAATAAAATATATATACTAGTGATGTGCTTGAGCACAAATGGCGAGCGAGCCTAAAGACTATACTATTTTTATATGAATGATTTTGACTTCTAACACTGAAGCTACTGAAAGTAAGGTCCAGTTTTTAAATATCGCATACAAGGTAAAGGGATTTCAGTGCCATAGTAACAACTCTCTGCAACTGCTTGAATTGAAGGAAAAAAACAACAACAAACAAATACACGTTATTTAAACGTTTTCTTTGTGATATTCTTTAGCTAAGTAGTGGTTGTAACTCACAATGTTTTTGACACAACTGGACTTGCACCTACACAACCTTACCTTAGCGGTAGTCTAGTGGACAATGTATTTTCAAGTAAATACTGTTGCGCACGGCTTATAACCATGACAAAGAGCGCATTGACTTACCACCGCCACTAACTCGAATAGAAATGGAAGTCCTGTAAGTTTTCAAGCTTGAACTGCAGCCACCCGCAAAAGAATTCAAAACGGTAAACAATTCAATTTCTAGGGTGATACGGGTACTGATCGATAAACCAGAGGATTCTGTTAGTGCAATTTGGGACGGGGCTGACCACATAACTAACACAAAAACGCGAGGGTCAAAGTACAAAATGACATACATACGTCCATACATATATACAAATAAATAAATAAACATCCCCGATTTTCAATTGTGTTACCCCTGTGAGTGTCTCGCTCGCTACGCTCGCTCGCCAACTAGTGATGTGCTTGAGCACAAATGGCAGCGAGCCTAAAGACTATACTATTATGATTTTGACTTCTAACACTGAAACTACTGAAAATAAGGTCCAGTTTTTAAATTTCGTATACAGGGTAAAGGGATTTCAGTGCCATAGTAACAACTCTCTGCAACTGCTTGGAATGGGAAAAAACAGAAACAAAACAATAAACGTTATTTAAAAGTTTTCTTTGTGATATTCTTTAGCTAAGTAGTGGTTGAAACACACAATGTTTTGACACAACTGGACATGCACCTACACAGACTTACCTTCGCAGTAGTCTAGTGGACAATGTATTTTCAAGTAAATACTGTTGCGCACGGCTTATAACCATGACAAAGAGCGCATTGACTTACCACCGCCCCTAACTCAATACAAATGGAAGTCCCTTAAGTTTTCAAGTTTTAACTGCACCCGCAAAAGAATTCAAAACGGTAAAACAATTCAATTTCTAGTGTGATACGGGTACTGATCGATAAACCGGAGGATTCTGTTTAGTGCAATTTGGGACGGGGTCGAACACATAACTAACACAAAAACGCGAGGGTCAAAGTACAAAATGACATACATACGTCCATACATATATACAAATAAATAAATAAACATCCCCGATTTTCGATTGTGTTACCCCTGTAAGTGTCTCGCTCGCTACGCTCGCTCGCCAATTAGATGTTAGCAATGAATATTAAAGTTTCCTTCATTATTGAAGAGAACAATTCTTTTATAATTTGTGATTTGCTCAGAGGTATGGCCACGTTTAATTAGCTTGCTAGTCAGCCATAAGTTTTCTTGCTCAGTTATCATTCTCTACCATTGGTTAAAGTTGTGGTAGTAGAATGACTTCCTCCCACATGAAGCTAACTTATTCATGCTACCCTAGACTTGTTCACGCAACCCTACCCTAATGCATTTCCATTCATTCACCATAATCTTATTCATGCAATTACGTTCACACATAACCTGAACTTATTCAACCCATACCTATGTACACACGTTCATCCATGTTATTTCCCACCTCACCTTTTGGCAGGTTTGGTATATATTGGTCAGCCTCACTTCATTGTATAGATCTCACTTCATCTAAATACACTAGCCGAACGCTCTGCCTAATTTTCCTCTCCCAAGAATTAGAACTCTGTCTGGGAGGTATCCGTGGCTGATTAACTTAAGGATAGGAAGGGCTTGCCTCAACTTGTTCCCTAAGTTGACACTTGGACTAGGAAGCTCCTTGACTGGAGTGCAGTTTATTCTGACAGTGACTTCTCTGGTGGCAGCTACTGTCGAGGCTCACGACCTAGCTCATCATACCACAAAGGTTACATAAGTTTCCCTCCCCTACTATCTTTTTTCTGAGCTTTTCTTCTACCCCACCTCTCCTATCTTCAGCTCTACTTCTTGAGTCATGGAACCCCCTTTTCCTGTCTATCTCTCCTGCTTCTGAATTTCTGTCATACTTTGAGAAACTTTTGTCTTCTATTTCGTACTTTAGCCTTTCTTTTGAACACTAACCCCCGCCCGCTTTTAGTTGTAATTAATCGCTCACCTTTGTTTCCCTTCTCTTCTCTTCCATTGTAAACCTACACCCCTTACCTCACCGATTCCATCACTTTTCAGTTACTATTAATCGCCTTTTACCTTCTCTTCCGTACTTTCGCCTTCCTTTTTGAAACCTATGCCGCCTTCCATTGTCTATTGCACCCGCTTTTTAGAAGTAACCAGCATGTTCTACTGAATGTGACGACACTTTACCTACCACAAGGTGACGATGCTTTACCGAACCGTATGAGTCATGGATTATTCATGAATACACACACCATCGTCGGTCGTCATTGTCGTCACCATTACTGACACACAAGCGTATTATTATATAGATAAGTATTAGATACACTATTTTACAGTTATGAAGTTAATTAATGGTTGATGGTAGTGTGCATGATAAAGATACGAAATAGAATTGAATATTTTTATGTGTAATTAATCTGCTTAATAATGCTGAAGCACATCGCTAGTATAGATGAGCACTGTAAGCTGGATAACCATTGGAATATTTGAATGAGTGGGGCTTTTTCGATTGACCTGAGAGATAATTGTGGTATAGTGAGTGAAATGATGAGCACTGCATTGAAAATGTTTCCAAGCAGATTAGCATATTTTCATTTTACTTCATACTCAGAATTGGTTTTGTGTCATTATACGCCTTGTAATAATAATATCATCTGTATATGTACAGACTGAATATTTTTCAGTGAGTAGGTATACTAGACATTAGTTTCATAATAATTTCCACTAGTCAGAGAATTTTATAAAAAATATTCACAACTATTTCAACCATTTTACAATGGCCATCATTTAGTGTGTGAATAACTGATTATTGTCACTGCAAAATCGTTGAAACAGTCGTGTATTTTATAAATTTTTTTTAAAGATAATGTGATGGGATTGTGGGCTATTATAGTAAAGAGTATTATCACACACACACACATAATATACATATATATATGTTAGCTATGACTCGGATGGTTCAGATCACAAAACCAGATAAATTTTTGCATGTGAAATAATATAATTTAATGTTGAGTGTGTGCCTATTGGGAAATTGTGCTTAAAATATAATGAAGTTATCTTGTATTACACATACAGTTTGAATGTGTACCAATCACTCTTACTGTGTTATGACAACTGTTATGTGATCATTTTTACATTTTCATAATATTTCAGGCATAAATCAAGTAATGGGCACTAATACTAGGTAAGTCCAATGAGAAACACTTACTGGTGTGATCTTAGTTCTTTTTGATCGTTTATGAGTTTCAAATTTCTAATGATATGTCTTAACAGTAACATAACAAAAAGGAATGGTTTTAACTACAGTGTAAGAACATGCACATATTGTTATTTCATCTAGTGTATGATGAAATTTTGTTGAACAAATTTGGAAATATCATTTTTTTTATTAACTAACTTTCAACACTTCCGATGGAAGATAAGCTAAAAAATAAAACTGATAAATGCAAACTTGCTGCAAGCATTTTCTGAACATCTTGCATTCTTGAAAGAACAGCTACCCCTTGGTATATGATTATGTTGCCAACGATTAAGGCTACTTTTATGCATTTCATTAGAGATTGCTATTTTTTTACCCAATGTTTTTTTATATAACTAATATATATTGCTACTTACAATTTCATTATGTATTTGTAAATGGTATAATATTCTTATATTTTAGAAAATAACTTCTCATGCAATTTAATGATGTTCAATGTACTTTTTGCTTGCTTTGTGTTTGAAAAATTATAATTTATATTACAAAATTGTATAAACACCCATTTCCATAAATTAGGTGGTGATAATTAAATTTCCAATCTGCTGCATATTAAGGTGAAAAACTCACAGTACACTGTAATCTTAAAAACTGCCAATTTAACCAGCAAGTAAAGTGAAGAGACAGAATTGCTATGTATAAAGTGTAACGAATAGAATGTACTCATGAATGTACTTATACAATTTATGGTACTTGCTGAGCTATTGCATAGTCAACATCTACAACATAGAATAATGCTGTGATAGATGTACAGGGAATTGTATTGTTATTCAGGAGTGTCTGAATTTAGCTAGTATATATATTTTTTGCTTTATTTGTTGTTTAAACTAGCTATAGTTGGCTAAGAAATACTATCTGTCTATCAACTGCACACACATACATGATTTACCCCAGGGCTATGCTGGTATTAAAATGAGAGTATAGAAACAAAATAATGGAACACCTAGTGGAACATAAAACAAGATATACTATTCCTTTTAATGCCAGCACTGTCCATTCTAGAAGTTTCCTTTGTCTGGTTTACAGTAGTAAGTGGTATAGAAGCAATACAATTGGTTGAGATTCTTTATAAGGTGATAAGGTGAGTGACTTCCATTTAAGGTAGTATCAGTATACAAACTTACTCTATTAAATACTTATACGGCATTACACCTCTCAAGTACCAGTTGACTCACAAGTAAGACGCAAGATGCATTTACTCTTGACTCTGATGTCTGTGATAGTCTTCTATGTACAGTACCAGGTAAATGCTGCCAGCGCTACCAGTCATTTTGTAGATGGAAGTTCCATAGTCATAGCTGAGCAAGACGTGTCTGACATGCGAGTTCAAGATATCCTTGACTCTGTTCTGTATGCTCAGATAATGTCAACACACTACTATGGAAAGTTTAAGAGGCTGAGTGATTGGTATCGCATGTATATGCAATACTTGCAAAAACTAGGCTGGATGATTGATGCTTCCAAGTTTGAACTCACCTATGGAAATTCGAGCGCTACTTTGCCAAGCTTGATCCTGAAGGGTTTAGATGGCAAGTTGGACAAAGATCAATCGGAAACCTTAGCAAGTTCCATAGCCGACTTATATTCAACCAATTCATCTGGAGCTTTGAAAATGTATAAAAATGAATCTATCAAGGGCACACTTCATAACTTTCAAGTATTGATGGCTAGCAGCAATGCAGATGGGAGTAGTAGTCTCACTTATTTTGGATTTATAGTGGATTACTTTGACGTAAATCACATCCTAACTTTCATCTCATCTGGATTTGGATTCCTCAGTGATAAGGACTACTCTCCTCATCGAAACACTACTTCACAATTTGTACTGGACTATTACAGCAGTTATGTTTTAAAATACTAGCAATTAGCTAGTGTGTGGTAATAATTTATTTATCAATAATTGAGGATTAACAATTAGGTTGTTAACCTTGATTTAGTTACATATGATTATCACTTTATAGTATAGCAATCTGTGTATTATACTATCAATGTACAAGACATAGCAATAATGTATGAAAAATCTATTTTTCACATTGGAAATAAGCCTAGCAATTGGTACCTATTAATCACTGAGAGAAAAGCTACCCTGTACCGACCGAGCACAGAGTGGTGCAACCGACTTGAATAATGGTTCTTGGCTATAGGAATGCAGAAAAACTAATTTTGATTGGATGGTTTACTTATTCACCTCCTAGGAGGTGGGTATGAAATATGTACACTCCAAATTGAACAATCTGATTGGACAGTTTGAATGTACCATGGTAGAATTCATATTTATTAAATTATTACAAGATTGCTTCTTGCTGCACTGAAATTCCAAACTATTTTACTTGTATATTAGTCAGTAATCCAAAGAATATGAGTTTACTTTATATTACTGAAACTTTCAGGGGAGGATCCGGGGGGGGGGGGGGGGGGGGGGGGCAAGGGTGCCAAGGTTCCCCTCCCAACCAAGCTTTTAAAAAATTGTAAGGACCAATGTAGCAATACTGGCAATGCAGTTTATTGGTCAACTGCATCCTAACTTAAGGCTCCTCACTCATAAATTAATAGTCAAATCGTTTAAAAATCAATCATTAATTATTTTACAATTTCGTGAGTTTTGACCAAAATATATTTGGGCCTCTCCCTCACTAGTGCTGGATCCGCCCCTGACTTTGAAGCTGTAACATACCACGATTTTTCTCCTGGAGCAAAAGTTTACGGGAGTAAGCAAGCAAAGCTCACAAATACGTAGGTGGAATGATGCCCCCTGGCAACAAATAAGGGCTATAAAAATTATGCCATACTCTTGGTAATTGTATATAGTAGGTATCTTCCAATATGAGTCTTCCACAAATCAACTAACTGAATGTTCAACTCTTTGGCTTTCTTCCAGTCTGATCTCCTGTAGGGGGTAAGGTTGACTTGGTAAATATTTTATTTAATATCTAGAAACCAGTATCATAATTAGAAATGGGTCAGCATGAATCAACAAAGTGACATTAACAAAGCAACAACTAAACTTGGTCAATGAATGTGCTGAACAGGTGATAGTTCAGGAAAATATGATTTGGTGAAACCCCTTGTGATGCAGCAACAGCATTCTTATCCCACATCTTACCACAAGTCTGCAACTTGTAACCAAGTGTGGTGGTTGGGGAATGGACCCATATGTCCCTGGTCAATTGGACTGAGTGACTAATGGCTCAGAAAGAAATAGTTATAGCCACTGGGAATATTCGAGGAAGTCGTTTCCAAGGGCATAGAGAAGATTATTACTATGATGTACCAGAGGGTACTATTGCATTGGGATTTCATACTAGTGATAACAGTCCTAATGCACTGACTATTGCTTTTATTCAAAGTAACTGATGTACATGTATTCGTGTGTGTGTGTTGGTGTGACTCATCCTTATTAAATTGGAAAACACTAATTTCATAAGTGATAATAGCATAACTAGAGTGGGGCAATTTCTTTAACGAAAATATCGTACAAGATTATGATTTCACAACTGCAGATTATTTTATCTGTGGCTATAGTATTAACACATGATAGCACGGAAAATTGTTGTATTTAAATTAATAGCAGTTGGCGGCAAGAAATTTTACTCTGCTATGTCTTCTGAAAATTTCTCATGCTAGTTGTGCTATAAATCCTGAATACCTCAGTTTTCCATGCTATTATATCTCCAAATCTCATCCATGCTGGCCAAGTAAAATCCCAATGAGATATGAACCCTGCACATTGAAAAATAATGTTGTTATAATTTCCCTATATTATAAGGTTTTTAGCTTACAAAATACTTAGCTGCCAAGTGGCATGTTGATTCAAATACAATGTTACATCTAAGTTTTTTTTATATTAGTTGTTTAGTCTTTTAGTGTACGAGGAGAGAGAGATGGGTATAAGAATAATGGCTCACATTTATCAGAGCTTACAGCTAATCATTTTTTGTATTTTATGGATATAATATTTTTCATTCATATTATTACATGACACTTCTTATGTAGGTTCATCAAGTTAGTGCAGAATTAAATAAACAACAAGGCTCCTACACACATTTCATTTTGTGACATGAAATTAAAAATGAGGGAAGAGCTGCAATGTTGTTAATTCTTAAATATAGGAGGATATGTACTTCATACATTCTTTAAGATATTACTATGTTAGAAATTGAAGCTGAATAAGGAATCAAATGGGTAAAATTTATTCAGTATATCAATAGAGATACATAGGTGATTGCTATGAAAGAAATTACATATTACTAGATAAGACTGCAATAATATAATTTGTGTGACAATTGCTATCACTATTCTTCTAGACTATCATCTGCAACAAAAACAACAACAGGCATTTCTATAGGTAACTGTGTTTAATCCAGAAAGATTGTTACTGTGTGGCTCTCTGTCAATTGCATTTAGCACCATATACTGTAAGTATTCTATTATTTACTCCTTGCCAGCATAATTGAATGAATTTGCAATATCAACATTGGAAGGTGATGCATGTTTGTTGTTGTGTGTGTGTATGTGTGTGCATGCGTGTGTGTGTGTGTGTGGGTGGGGATTGGGGGGTTGGATGGGGGATGGAAGAAGGAAGTGGCCCATCATTGAAAGGTAATTGGATGAATGCAGTTCATTAGAATAAAGATATTCTTTTGGCTACTCGTCAATTTTCCTGAATGGCTCATATTTACAATCTATAATTCATTTTTTCAAATGGAAATACAATATCAATTTTGTTGTGAAACATTGAATCACTGAAATAAAAAAAAAGTTATTTTCAAATTAGTTATCCTTTCAAACCCTTGAAAAAAGCTAGCCCCCCTCTTTTCTCCCCACTTGTTCCTATATTTGTTACATACATCATGTTGCTATGGATGTACACAGCTGCTGAGTTGAGTTACGTCATAAACACCTGACCTCACCTGTCTACTCAACAAATTATACACTAATGTGTTAGTTCCCAAACAAATTATTTTTACTCGGTCTAAACAGCTTGAGTAACTAAGCCAATAAAACAACTGGAAGGGAAGCCTTTCTACACCCACAGCTAACTGCCAAATTGGTAGTCTTAACAATTGCAATGTATGTGAATTACCTCTGTGGCAGCAATTAACTACATAATAATACTACGTATTTAAGTCTGTACCACCCACTCTATCAGCTATAAACCAAGCTCAAAACTGGAGTATGGATTTATAGTTGTGTACTCACTAGCAATATTGAAGACTGATTAAGAAGCATCAAAATGAAGCCGTTTCAACTCAGTGTTATTGCTGTGGGACTGTTGTTTCTATATTTTTCTTGTGGAGATGCTTATTATAATAGATATAGATTTGGATATAGAAACAGATGGATAAGAGTAAGTTGTTTTATTATGATATTCTGTAAGATAGCTATCTCATTTGAATGTTATTGATTTAACGATTTCAGACATTCACCAATTGTTTCGGATACAGAATTGAGTACAATGATCCAGTTTGCAATGTAAGCTCAGTAGCCCCTGGAAATATAAGCATCTGCTCTAGTTATCGTTTCTTCATACCAAGGAACACATATATGTCAATTATTAGCATAATGAAGAAGGCTGTCAAAATGAACGGATCTGAATACATGTTTTCACTGCTGTTTGCCAACCACGAACGAGGATATCAAATACATCAAATAAACGGAGTCTTCACTGATGACGACATGTGCACATGGAATGCTTATATCAATGAAAACCGTGTCTCTTCTTCAAATCTTCTGCGTTGCAGAGTAAAAGCTAGTCAGACCCTAACATTCCGCTATGAGATGGCAGATGGTGCTGTCGTTGCACCACTAATTTCTCTGTTTGACTAAAATGACTCTTTGGTCATTGATTTTTATTGTGCATTGTTGTGTTATACTAAGATAGCTGCAAACATTTATTATTGTGCATTTTTTTTGTGTTGAATATAATTATGTACAATTTTGTATCCTTGATTTTCAATTAAACTAGCATAAGACATACAAATTAGTTTGTGGATGCACTTGATAAAGACACAACAAAAAGCTTTAATAAATTAAAGTTTTACAAGGTGTTACAAATTCATTTTTATTAGACCATATATAAATTAACTATCCTAGCAGACCTCCTATAGTAGGGAGTTCAATTTGTTCATAACTGAATCGAACTGTTTGTCCTCGTCGTACTTCCACGTTCAGACATTCTTCTGGAGGAAGTGGAATCTGGCTGTCCCCAATGTACACATTCCAAGCACACTCCTCACTGTTGGGTAAATTGATTAATTCGTGCAGTTTGTAACCAACATCTTTGGAATAGCGGAGAGCGAATGCATATTGGGTGCCATTTCTATCCACTGCATCTTCAAGGAGGTCAAGAACTTCCATGTACTTTGTAGTAGAAGAACCAGGATTTCAAGGAATGTAGTCAGCACAAATAAATCTTGGTTGGTATACACAACAAAATCACCATAACTATAAGTAACTGTGGGTACGTTTTATCTCCATTTTCCCTTCTGGTAACTTTTCTAAAAAAGAGACTTCATCTTCAAATTCAGATGACTTCTTGTTTCTGCAAGAATATGGACACTTTATTTCAAGTACACCGCGTCCACAGCATTGATATGATACAAATCCATCTGGCGATGCCCTCATGAAGAGATACTTGCACAATAAAAAGGTTTCACATTTCCAAGTATTCCACATACCCTAAATATGGACAAGTAGTGTAAGCACGTGCTACTATCCTATGATATGATAATTAAATAACTAAATTGAGGTGTGGCAGATACTCTACACAATGACATGTGACATGTGACATTGTAAATGCAATTGCAATAGTAAAGTGAAGTCCTAAAAATCCTCGATCTCAATTTTATTTCTAAATTTGTACTTAAAATTGATTATGTCTACAAAAAACAATTTGGAGTAAAACAACACTTAACATGGTAAAAAAAAATTCAATGTACTGAGAGCGTAAAAAGTAGTGTGGAGAGTGGACAACCAGCAACCAAATGATTTTGTTTAACTTTATTGTATTTTTAACTGCCCACAATGTTACTATAGGCAACTTCAAAGCATTTGGCCATATCTTGTAATCGTGTCAATACTGAAAGAAGCACTAGTGTATCCATGGCAACATGTGGATATGTGTTAGTATTGTGTTTAATTCAGAGTCTTCTTCCTCCTCTTCTTCCTAATCTTCTTCGCATTATTCTGTATCCTCTCATTGGCTTGCACTCCTACTTGTCTTGGAAGTACTTTTGGAGGATGCAGAACTCTGTTCTTCCTCCATTGACACATAGGTGAAAGGAACCGTTTGACCTGGGGCAATCCTTGATCTTAATCCTCGACGTGGAGATACTGTGTCTTGGTCTATGATACTCAATGCTAAAGTGAGCACACAAATTTCGTGATTTCTCCTTGTGGTCTCATATTAAGTAGTAAGTAACTCTTCATGAGGGCATCGCCAGATGGATTTGTATCATATCAATGCTGTGGACGCGGTGTACTTGAAATAAAGTGTCCATATTCTTGCAGAAACAAGAAGTCATCTGAATTTGAAGATGAAGTCTCTTTTTTAGAAAAGTTACCAGAAGGGAAAATGGAGATAAAACGTACCCACAGTTACTTATAGTTATGGTGATTTTGTTGTGTATACCAACCAAGATTTATTTGTGCTGACTACATTCCTTGAAATCCTGGTTCTTCTACTACAAAGTACATGGAAGTTCTTGACCTCCTTGAAGATGCAGTGGATAGAAATGGCACCCAATATGCATTCGCTCTCCGCTATTCCAAAGATGTTGGTTACAAACTGCACGAATTAATCAATTTACCCAACAGTGAGGAGTGTGCTTGGAATGTGTACATTGGGGACAGAATGTCACAAAGAAAACTTTAAATAACGTGACTTGATTTTGTTGCTTCTTTTTCAATTCAAACAGTTGAGTTATTTTGCATATTAAGCTAACAAATATGGAATTGCGTACTTACCTCGGCATCCCTCGAGTAGTAGTAGCTTCCTTAGCATTAATACTTTATGTGCTTACATACGCTATTCAGAAGTAGTGATAGCTCTCTTAGTACTGACTACAGGTGGCTCTTGACAACTAGTAACAAGCCGCACTTAGCCGGAAAAAAGGCGAAGTTTTGAATTTAACTCTGGTAAAGGGTCTTCAATGTCATAGTAACCGGTCGA
>WLWD01003253.1_pt1 | contig 31404 bp, 13 predicted proteins | sample 6712731 | NCBI WGS metagenome assembly WLWD01 (sample SAMN12718690, study PRJNA576275) | sponge metagenome | isolation source: marine sponge | host: Mycale hentscheli | place: New Zealand: South Island, Marlborough, Capsize Point | collected 2014-11-01
TTTTGTGTGCGCATACGTGTCGTCGGCTACACAACCTTAAACACGCATGCGTATCATCAGTTCCCCATAGTTTAGTCTGATCCCCAAACTGATTGAGATCTCAGAGAAGGGCGGACATAGCTACAAGGAACTCTGGTGGCAGCAAGTCACCAGAGGGTATGAGTAAGCTGAGTGATTGATAGCTAATCTTGTACCTCAGACGACTTTACCATTTCTTGTCGTTGGTGACTGTGCTGAGCTGGGCTGTGTTGAGTCGCAACCCCACAATTGGCGACCGTGGTACGTGACCTCCCCACATAGTTAAAAGAAAACAATTATGAAAACATTAAGCCTTAATCCCTAAGACAGTCATAATAATAATAGTGTACCCCCAGATTCAGTACCACATGAGTGTGAATTACCAAAGTGTTTACATTGAACTTACGATATATAGTAACAAGAGTTTTATAAGAGACATTGCTGTTTTCTTCTTTCAAGGTGCTGTAGAGCTGAACAAATGATACCTTCTCAGACAAACACCCAAAGAACTGACGTGGCTACAGTGGAATGTACCCCTACATAACTTGCAATCATGAACCAGATAATTTATGTAACATAAACTACACCACTGTATCAACTGTAGTATTTTTTTTTATTGGTCATTTCCAGTTGCATTCCATTTTAATCAACACCTTAATTACAAAAAAATAGGCTTCGGTATGTCTTGAGAGTTCCAGGAAAACCTCAAAGTAGATTTTACAACTTCAACATTAAAAATACACTTTAATTAATATACATGTATATCCCCACAAAATTCTTTAGTGGTTTGTCTTTGAAGCATTCCCCTCCTACTACTGTATATCTTTGCCCCATTAGACCGTGCCATAATTTTAAATCTGTCAGTATCAGTTTATGTTTCATCGTGTTAGCCATTGATGATGAGGGTGAGTTGCATGTGATTAGTTAGTTGCAGTTGGGATATGATCCTGCCATTAACTATTTATGTGGGGACTCAGGATTGAGAGGGCTATACGCCTAGCTCCTAAGTCCAAAGGTACGTGTATGTAGTATAGAGCTTCCACCAAGTTCTCTCCAGATAGTTGCCCACTCAAGCTTTTTCCAGGTAAGTTTAGTCTTTTTAGCTGAAAAGCACAATAAAATGAACAAATTTGAGTGTAAGAACCCTGATACAAAAGTGAACACAGTTTATATGACCATGGGCACACCCATTGCAAAAACAAAAAGCAAATATTGCCCGACAGCAGAATGCCCAGCAACACAACTGTTAGTTCTCGCAAATAATGTCATCCTCACTCAATTAATTTATTATGTCTCTGTTCTTGTCAGGCTTGCCCCACAATCTACAACTAAAATACTGGTAAACTATTTATATTCAAAGATATCTGGCAGTTATCTTGCCTGAGATTTGTTGTTGCTGTTCCAGAACCCTTTCAGGCCTCTCGATATACAGGCCACAGTCTTTGAACAGAAGCAGCCATGACTGCTGCTGCTCAAGGAATGGAGGACTCAACTATCAAAAATTACACGTCGCTGAGAACCTGGAATACTCGAATATGTTAAATTCCAAGACAACAGTTGGCATCATATGCCGCAATCCAATGTGTAATGTTCTGTGCCATAGCAGTCATGTTGTTTATTTGATTATATGTGTATCTGTCTACTGTATGCCTACAGAAGTGGTTGCTTGGTAGTGGCTGTTTGATATAGTGTTTCATGGTCAAGTTTTGGGCGGCCATGCTTAGAATGGTTAACACAAGAATATTATACTTGTTTGTAATACAAAATTGAGTTATGGTTACTGTAGTGTAAATAGTAGGCTAAAATGAAATTTGAATATAATTTTGGGACAACTTTCATGCTTAGAGTTGTCAACTATATTAAAAAAAATCAGAAAAATCAGACACACACAGCAATGTAAGAAATGATAAAGTGATGTCTTGTCCAATTTAAGCAGTCTTGAGTAAATAATATATAAATATATTTTATCCATAAATGAATGAATGAATGAATGAATGAATGAATGAATGAATGAATGAATGAATGAATGAATGAATGAATAAATGAATGAATGAATGAATGAAATAACTTCAGAGTTCAGAGCTACACCCAAATTCGTATTAACTGTAACCAATGGTGTGGCAAGCATAATCCATAAAATTTACAAACAATGACAACATTTCCCGACCCTTCTTCAGTTGACAAACACACAAAGTATACAAAAAAATGGAAACCTATGGAGTTCATAGTAATGTTGTTTGATGCTGAAACCTACAGAAATGTTTCCAAAGTTTTGCATTTTTTGCATTTTGTGTTTATTAACAGAATTAGGATCCATGGAAGCCGAAGAACCTTGTTAAAATTTTAACAATAGAAATTCTAAATACTATGAATAATAGTTGTCATTACTCATAGTCTAGCTGAGTCCTGAGCTGAAGGTTATCCATTAATAATTATAAAAATAACAATTTTCTCATTCTAACAGTCAATATTATGTTAATTAAATCTTAACCCAACGTTTCAACTTTTTGCCGAAGTCCTCTTCAGGGTCCACTAGGAGACTTTGGCAAGAAGTCCAAATGTCAATTTAAGTTTTAATTAGCATAATATTTGCTGTTAGAACAAGAAAATTTGTTATTATTACAGCCGAGAATGACTGAACCAATAATGTTGATGAGCTTTTATTAGTAAATCAAGGGCACCACCAAATTGTTGAATGAATAGGATAGACATATCTATTATTAATTGATATTAAAAAAAAAAATTATGTAGCCAATATGCTATTTATTGAAATAGTTAGTATATTTACAAAGCACATTCTGTAATAATAATGCTCGACCAATAGTGCTATTAATAAGTAACATTTAATATGTCTAGATGAGCAATATCGTTTAATGTATATATTGTCATTAAATTGTGCAAGTTGTGTAATTCACTCCACATGCTGTTTATATAACACCAATTTCATCTAGTTGTGTTTGTAACAAGTCTAGTAATGCTAACAATATTCATTGCCTAGTTGCATGTGCATATTAAAAAATGAATTTCCAGCATTTTCAGTGGAGAGATGTGTTTTCTGGTTACACTGTGGCATAAGCCTCACTGCTATTATCATCTTCATTCACTTCTGACTTCACCACAGCATAAGCAGGATTTGATGTTGGCTTGACAGTATCATAAGCTGGATTTGTGTTACAGTCGTAGTTGAGATTTTTAGTCTATAATTAATCAATACATAAACTAGTGGTGTGCTTGAGCACAAATGGCGAGCGAGCCTAAAGACTGTACTATTTTTATATGAATGATTTTGACTTCTAACACTGAAGCTACTGAATATAAGGTCCAGTTTTTTAATTTACCATACAGGGTAAAGGGATTTCAGTGCCATAGTAACAACTCTCTGCAACTGCTTGGAAGGAAAACAACAACAAAACAATACACGTTATTTAAAAGTTTTTTTTGTGATATTCTTTAGCTAAGTAGTGGTTGTAACACACAATGCTTTGACACAACAACTGGACATGCACCTACACAGACTTACCTTCGCAGTAATCTAGTGAACAATGTATTTTCAAGTAAATACTGTTGTGCACGGCTTATAACCATAACAAAGAGCGCATTGACTTATCACCGCCACTAACTCGAATAGAAAAACTGCACCCGCAAAACAAGAAGCAACGGTAAACAATTCAATTTCTAGGGTGATACGGGTACTGATCGCTAAACCAGAGGATTCTGTTTAGTGCAATTTGGGACGGGGTAGAACGCCGAGCAAACACAAAAATACGGAGGGTCAAAGTACAAAATGACATACGTACGTCCATATATATAAATAAACATCCCCGATTTTCGATTGTGTTACCCCTGTAAGTGTCTCGCTCGCTACGCTCGCTCGCCAATTAAATTTACTTCTTGTTAATATGCCCACAAACAATTAGTACATACTGTGACCTATATTTGCATTACATTGCATGACCCTGGTATAAGAAGGTGATTTAGAGTTCAGGACTGACTCTGAATGATCTGTTATGGAGCATGGGGTTGTAAGTATTCTTGCCTAGTATTAATTAACTCTTAAATCAATTCAGGTGAATTTTATGCATACTTTCATTATTATAAACAAGTTAAATAAAAAACAAAATAAACAATAATAGCAAATTATTCTCGTTCTAACAACCAATATCATGGTAATTAAATCTCAACATGACGTTTCGACCTTGCCAAAGTCCTCTTCATGGGTCGAAATGTCAGGTTGAGTTTTAATTAATATAATTGATAAAAATTTGCTATTATTATAATTTTATTATTATTTCAGCCGAGAATGACTGAATCATAATTACGATAAACAATATTTGTACAAGTCAATCATTATTACATAAATACCCCCAGCCATACAGAGCACACTCCAAAATCAGGTGCACTCCCTCCCCCTGGCTGTCAGGCCTCCTGTTTCTTATGCCAGTTATTGAAATAGCAAATTCAATCAACGTAGCACCAAAAAATTCTCTAATTAATGATAATTGAAGAGTATTTTAGAACATCTAGTTATAAATTTTGGCATTTAGCTATGCAAACATGATAGCATACCATAATTTATTTATTAATTTATTTATTTATTATCAAGTTATCAAATCCATCCCTGATTGGATCAAGCAGTTATACTATATTGTTAACAACCCTAACAATGTATATTAGTCAAAGCATGCAACAACAAAAATATTTGGAAATGATATCTATCATATTGTCCAGGAAACATTTTAAACTTACTCTTAACTTATCTTTCTTGATGTTGTTGTCTATAATACACGTATTGCAATTATACTCAGTGACTGAGAGGGTGGTTTCATATTTTTTAAGAAAATGCATTTTAATGATTCATTATGTTAAAGAAGAAAAACTTCAGGATTACTGCAAAATATCAACAACAAATGCTGGTGTTTTGCAGTTATCTTCTGGCCAGCCAGCCAGCACCTGCTTGCCTGCCTTCTATTTCTGTGTGACTACTTACTTACTCACCCGCCCATCTGCCCACTCATCTGCCCACTCATCTGACCACCCACTCACAATATATAAACCAGTATTTGGTATCAAGAAAAGTAACTTATGTGAGCCTACCTTAAATAAATGTATGACATACTTAGGCAGGTATAAATATGTGCATGTATATAGTAGTTTGATTATTGACAGCATACATATTCTTACCATAGTAACATACAATGTCACTTTGCCATTGCATTTCACAATGACTCTTTCAGCAAATTAAAAATGCAGTAGATTAAGATTCTGATGTTACTATCCTCTAACACTCACTATAAAAACACCAGTTTCCCTCTCCTGCTCTCTTTCTCTCTGAGACATCTCAGCTTTTCTAGGATACCCTTCCAGTCTCCCTGTCTTTTTGCCATTCTTCACTAATTTCACCTTCTGTTATTAGCTACAATAGTTGTTGTTCCTAATCCCCTTTACTGAATGTGATGATGATTTACACATTCAGTTAATGATGATGCTTTACCAACTCGTCTCAGCTCATGAAATCATCTTGAATACCCATATCATTATTGTTAAGGTCATAATTGACAGGTAAGCATATTATTATATAATGATGAGCATGTGTCACAATTAAGAATATTGGAAACTTGATTAGACTTAGAGACTACACAACTGTGCCCTAATATGTATGAATAATAATTATAGCAAAAAAATGGGAGGGTAGAGTGGTATGGGCACCACTCCCCTTGATACAAAGTACAAGGGCTAGTGCTCTTTGCCCTCCTCTAAGTACATACTATACGATCTATCCCACCCATCCATCCATACATAAATTCATGCATGTATACATTATATACATACAAACAAACAAGCATACATACATATATACATACATACATACATACACACACATACATACATACATACATACACACACAATCACACATATACACACACACACATACATATACAAACATACACACATAGTGATTCCAATATATAGTGAAAAAATCAATGTATAATTTTAACTAAATAACTGCACCAAATAGTATGTACATAATATGTACCAATTTGAATTAAATCTGAATCATTATAGGCTGGCCAGATGCTGTTGGCAATAGAATTCTAAATATCATTATTAATTGGGTATTTCTAGTACTTGTGACAAAAGCAACAGTTAACTATCTTAATTTTTGATAACAGGATTAAAACTTACAATTTCTGCAGTAGCTCAATAATGTGAAGACTATTACCATTATAAAAATAGTTACCAGAATAGCAATAATTGGCAGGATAATCACGAGTATTAGTAGTACTCTATATGAGTTCATCAAATCAGCAACAGCAGTGTCTGAAAACAAAGAGTACAAAAGTAATCTATAATTATAGTCAACACTTACTGTCTTTAAACAAATTTACTCATGATTTAACTGATATTACTGACATCATCTTGTTTATTTCATTACGATATGTATTCTTTATTATGTCTAGTAAGCACTCCTACACTCACTATAATTTCATCTTTGTATGTTCAAGTAAGGCAGAAATGTACATTAGATTGAATTTCCAAAGTTAGTCAAACTCTACATTGGTTAATGAGATAGGGTTATAGTACTCAGTTAGTCTGTCAGTCAGCCATTCTGCCACACAATGATGCATCTCAGACAGCGGCTTGCCTGAAGATTGAAAGAAGCATCAAAATGTTGTACAGGATAATATTTGTTTCGACTCAGTTTTCCAGAAAAATGCTAGTATTTTTTTGGTCTGGGTAAAACTCTCCATTGTCATGCCCTGTGCAATTGAGTACCAATAATAATTGGCGAGCGAGCGTAGCGAGCGAGACACTTACAGGGGTAACACAATCGAAAATCGGGGATGTTTATTTATATATATGGACGTACGTATGTCATTTTGTACTTTGACCCTCGCGTTTTTGTGTTAGTTATTTGGTCGACCCCGTCCCAATTGCACTAAAAACAGAATCCTCTGGTTTATCGATCAGTACCCGTATCACCCTAGAAATTAAATTGTTTACCGTTTGAATTCTTTTGCCGGGTGCATTTTTCTATTCGAGTTAGTGGCGGTGGTAAGTCAATGCGCTCTTTGTCATGGTTATAAGCCTGTGCGCAACAGTATTTACTTGAAAATACATTGTCCACTAGACTACTGCGAAGGTAAGTCTGGTAGGTGCATGTCCAGTTGTGTCAAAGCATTGTGTGTTACAACCACTACTTAGCTAAAGAATATCACAAAGAAAACTTTTAAATAACGTGTATTGTTTTGTTGTTGTTTTTTTCCTTCAATTCAAGCAGTTGCAGAGAGTTGTTACTATGGCACTGAAATCCCTTTACCCTGTATGCTAAATTTAAAAACTGGACCTTATCAGTAGCTTCAGTGTTAGAAGTCAAAATCATTCATATTAAAATAGTATAGTCTTTAGGCTCGCTCGCCATTTGTGCTCAAGCACACCACTAGTATATATAAACATACCATAGGTATTTGATAAAAATTTGGCAGAGAAAATATTATTTTTGTGGTAAGCAGGCAGGTTCAGCATTTGAACAAGCAATATTATTTAAATAGCTTAATAAGGCATATCCTCAAAGCAAGAAAAAAAAACATAATATTTACTATAGATCATTTTATTTTATTTTTATAATAATTGATTCGGAGATTGTCTGTACCATTTGGAGTTATATTTAAGATGCTTTGTTGTGGTGTGGTAGAATATTGAGGCATGTAATGTCCATCTGATTGTATTGCAAAGCTGAGATCGAATTGAGCTACTCCATATACCCCATGATATGTACGTCTGGAGAGAGTGGAGGGTAATCCATCTAGGACGATATTTATAGCAAATCTGTCCACTGCATATAGGCCCAGGCTGTAATTTGCTGGACGATAGGCATCATACACTACAATGTGCATCTGAAAAAGTCTCTAAAAATATACCAAAATGGCAACTATGAAAATTCATTTTATGTTCCTTGGTCTATTGTACGTAAAAAACGTAAATTATCCAAACGTAAATTATCCAAACACTTCAGTTAACTGAAAACCTAAAATCTAATTGTAGCACATGCATCCACGAATAATTGTTTGACCACGCCCCTTTGCTAGTGCTTTGTAATACATTTCTATGGTGTTCAGTTATGTGAACATTTCAGTTATCCAAACAACACCTCTCGGTTTCAAACTGTTCGGATAACTGAAATCCTATTGTATTGTTTGAGTACAACACTATTATTCAAAGCAATATAGAGGGTAGAAGGTAAAGTGTGTGTATATGTGCATGTGTTGTGTGTGTGTATGCATAAGTGTGAGGGTGGTTGCGTGTGCTATGGGTGAGTAATGTGTGCATGGTATTGGTTATGTTTGGTATGCATTCTCATTGTATTTGGAAAAAGAATTCATTTTAGGCCTCGTAGTGATGTCAGCTAGTAGCTCATTTTTCTAGAATCTCAATTAGCAATTATAATGAAATTTTATATTTTTAATGAGTAAAATACATGACTAATTAAATTAGTCCACAACAGTATACAGTATTTTTCTCAATCCTGTCATAATTTTGTTTCATATAATGAAACGTTAGCTTCTAAAAATCACTCACCGTCCAAGTAGTGAGCGCCATTATCAATGGATTGGAAAATTTTGAAACATTAAAGGGAAATATACCCTCTGGAAATGAGATATTGTCAGACTGATAATCTGGTGGGACTGCTGGCAAAGGAACATATTTTAGAGGCTCGCCATAAGATTCTATTGAAAATACAAATCTGAATGAACAGATACTTGGGCAATTCTCTGTCTGATTGAATGTGTCACAACAGACTGGTCCAGTTCCATATTCAGGAAGACGACATTCTCCACAAAGACTATCAGGGTTGTGGTAGGAGTGGAACATTACAGAAAGTGTGAAATTACCCATCTAGAAATAAGTATACATACAAGAAGAAGTAAGTTAGTGCACATCTGTACAATCAGGAGGCATTTGATGATTCTGCAAAAATAAATTTATGTATTATTTTAACCTAGCATGGTGTTTTCTGCACTAAATCAACTCTTATACAATGGTATGAAATAGTTAATGTACTAAATTCATGATGTTGTACAAGCATCATTGTAACAAATGTTTCACCTACACCTGGTTAAGAATTGACTACTATTGTTGCCCATTTATTGTACAAAAAGATGGACGCTGTAATTTCATGTTGTGAATGAACTTTGTAAACTTAACTACAGTATTAGTTTTCTTACTAGACAATTTTTGTTGTCTTCTTTGCACCTGGTACAGTTGGATGCCAGAGATAGCCTGTCATCAGTGCAGCTACTGCAATTGGAGTCTCCATTGAAGCCTCTAGGGCATTGATCTGCACATGCTCCATTTCTCAAACAAGTGATGTTGTGTGAACTAATCTTAGAAACACAGAACCACACCTGTCCACAATCACATATATGATTCCAGTTTCAGCCATAGCCAACAAGTTAATGAGCTCCTCCCACCCATGACTTCTGCACTATATAAAGCCTCATCCATTATCACCTACCAAGCATCATTCAATTATACACTTAGACATTCACCACCTTTATCATAGAGGTTCATTGCTATGAGTATCAACCTGAATGACTATATACTAGCTTAACATGGCATAGTTTAGTTGTTAAACTATGCTATGTTAAGTAAATATAATACTCATTCAGATTCACAATCTTCTTCATTCACATGCATTTTATTCTAAACTTACCTCATACAAACCCACTGTTTACTTTGTTCTAGTTACTCCCTTCCTATACTCTTGTAATGTAGTTCTTGATTCTTAGTATTATTACAGTTGTGATAGTCAAAGTTGTCTTCTCTCTCTCCTAGCTGTCCTCGTGCAGTAATAGTTCTAGTGTAAGATTTCTGCTCCCTCACTGGTAGAGATCTCTGTCTTGCTACTTAGTTCAGTTAGTGTTCTAGTCATTGTAGTAGTTAGTCAGTCGCATTGTGTCTAAATAGACTGAGCTTTAGTAATGACATAAGTGCTATCTAGTGCATAGCCTAGTTCTTAGTTGAAGCTAGGCCTTAGAATTGAGTAGGTGTTTGACAGCTGGTCCTTCGACTGTTGCTTGATTAATTGTTTCTGTCCTAGGCGCTTTACACCCACTCATGGTTCGGTGCCTGCTTCATGTACACAGGTATCCTGGCTCAGGTATCCTGGACAAATGATTGTAAACTTTCTGTTTTTCCACACCAACAAACAGTATTCTTAAGATCTTTCCCGAATATAGATGTGACCTGTGTGTGTAACCCATGGTGTAAGTATATGTTTCATTTAATACTCTTTCTGATGCATTGTTCATTCCCTTTGTCAAATATACACTCAGTTATAGATTGACTGGTGTTCACTAAAAGAATATAGAATGAAATAGTAGAGAATTTTGAAATTTGATGCTTAAATCTAACTCCTAGCCAAAATCTAAATAATATGTTATTGCCACAGCTATCTTGGAAGACACAAAACCTAATTGGTAATAGCTAGAGGTATAAATTAAATAGTAGCTGTTAGTGATAGTGCTCCAGTTTTAAGTTGAACTTACAATATTCAGGAACAAAACTTTCTTTAATGACATAGCTTCACAGTTTTCAAGGTACAATTATTCTGGACAAATGATTGTAAACTTTCTGTTTATCCACACCAACAAACAGTATTCTTAAGATCTTTCCCGAATATAGATTCAACATACTATAAATACACTGTACTAAGAGATGGATACCCATTGAAACTATAAGGTAGCAAATAATGACGCAATTTGATATCATTATATAAAGTGCAGAGTAATTAGGGCCTTATTTGGTCATATCCAAATCATTGGTTATATGGAGGGGAATCAACGAAGATGTGGCTGAGTTGTACTGTGCATGTAACTGTAAAATTTGACACAATGTAAGCAATAAAGTATCATCAAATGTGAACATGTCTCATATCATATGGAATTTATCAAAAATGGATAGATAGAATAACAACTGAAACAAATTAATGTGCACTCTGTCTGCCTGCCTGTTGGTCTGTTCATTCATTTGTTTATCTGTCTGTTTGTCTGTCTGTCTGCTTTTCTGCTTATCTGATTGTCTATATGTCTATTGATCTGCCTGTCTGTTTTTCTGCCTGTCTGTGGTCTATCTGTTGTCCATCTGCCTGCATGTATGTCAGTCTTCCTGTGTTGGTAGCTATGTGCATGTGTGTTAATCACTTGTAATTAATCACCTTAAGTACTAAAGATTAGTCAAACAAATTTTGACTAGGAATTAAAAATGCAATTACTGCCAGTTTAAGTAATTTATAGCATGTGATACATGTAACTAACTCCTGCATAAAGTTTTCTGTGAACTTGAGTTCCTACATTTTTCATTGTACTTACAAGTATCATAGTGGGAATTAAAATAGTGGTGTATTGAAATAGATACATCTGCCTCTGAACTTAAAACCATTGCATTATGAATAAAATTATTCAATGTCACTCAATATGATACTAGTCACATTCAGTAAAACTACACTAATAATCTTGGAAATTGACAATACATTACCAAGTTATAAATAACATCATGAGTTTTTTGTGTGGGTGTATTTTTAACTGTAAATAATTATACAACTGTTGTTCTCTTAATTCAGTGTACTATCTGGTGGTTGAACAGTATCATATATATGCAACTCTATAGCGGATAAGGGTTGGCAGTAAAATTCATGTGTCATAGAAGGGTTTATGTGGCCGTGCAGATCTTCTGTATGTCCACCGCCTTTGATATCCTACACCAGTGATTTATATTCTAAGATTCTCTTGACTATCTTTCAGATTTGGTCTATTATGAATACAAGTCCCATGTAAACTTGGCGGTGAACGGGTTAAAGTTGTACAATCATCCATAGCTTGTAGTACATGTATCACTACCAGGCACTTCCCCAGTAGTATATTCTTAACTATGTTAGGATAAGTTGTCAAGTTAATTGCAATTTGTAACCAAATTTACTATTACTGGACAAATATATTAAGCAAAAAGACATGCGGTAGCTAAAAAAGTGATACAGATTTGAATAGACTAATGCTAGATTAAGCATTTGGTAAGAATAACTCAGGAGTTCATAGTTGGGCAAACAGACAGACAGTTAGATAGACAGATAGCCTGACAAAAAAATGTTGTTTTTGCATCTTCTTTTTTTTTTTAAGGGGGGGGGGGGGGGGGGGGGGGGGACTATAATAATGTTCCTGTAATTAAAATAATTGCCCATGTTTTACTTAATGAAGTTAAATTGTGTAACTACTGAAGCCACTATCTAACTAGTAGGCACTATTTTCAAAGATTTAGAACAGTTTGAGACAATCATTGGAATGAAATGAAAAAGGAAAACAAGAGGGCATGAGCTTTCTATAGTAAACAGAACAATTTGGTCAACTATTTGGATGAAACCCAAAAATACAAAAACAATGCTTATGTATTATGATACTCACTCTCCACGTATGGAGTTGTACAGAGACTGGATTAGAAATACGAGATTTAATGAAGGCATTTGGCCCTACTGGGAACATTGTGATGTTATCAGATCTAAAATCTGGCCGACATGCCGGCAAAGAAACGTGTCGAAGAGGTTCTTTATAAGCTTCAACTGACAACACATATCTGAAATAAAAGGGTCTGTAGCAGTTTTGGTCTTTGTTGTTGATAGTGTCACAGCAAATGGGTTGAAGTGTACAATTCAATAAATGACACTCTCCACATAGACGCTCATTGTTCAAATATGAGTGGAACATCACGGACAGTGTGAAATTACCTATCTGAAAATAAAATTGTCAGACAAAAGAATTAATAGCTACATAGTACCACAAACTTTATATTGCATACATTATTGTAACTTTCATATCTCAAGATTCTTTAATGCAACCAAAACACCTCCACATCTTATAAGCAATGTTTACCATAAATATTTTGAAGGCTTTGAACAGATCATTCATGCTACAAACAATTAGCATATCTGTTTAGTAAAACTAACATTGAAAGATTTCTTTTTCTTAATTAATGTTATACTTACAAGTAACCATTCAGATCACAATTAAATATCCTGTTCACAAGCACTAGATTTTAAACTACTTTGATAAACCTTACCAGACAATTCCTACTGCAATTTTTACACTTGGTACAGTTTGATGCCAGAGATAGCCTGTCATCTGTGCAGCTACTGCAATTGGAGTCCCCATTGAAGCCTCTAGGACATTCATCTGCACATGCTCTATTTCTCAAGCAATCGAGATTAAGGGGCAAACTTGTGAATTGCAGCACCAGATCTGATACACAAGGAAAACTATAACCCTCATATATCAAGAATTTTCATCACATTAATATATTCTAAGCAAGTTAATTCAAGAAGAGTAGCTAAATTCAGCTTAGACTGGCTACTAATAGTAAGATGTATTAGGTCTAAACAGCATAAGTGACTGAGTGAACTGTTATATAAAAACTGCAACAGCTGCGGTTTGAAATTTCTCCATTTTGTTAACAGCCTACTCATCAACTTACCATGGTAAGAGAAAGAATAAATTTTAATAGCATTTTCCAACAGCCCAGAAGATAAGGAACAAAATGGTAACTTGCAGTTAATTCACTCCAAAGAATCCTTCAAGGTATTTCAGTATTCTATGACTCTAAACATCTCAGATTTGTCAACTAAGCTAGACTGAATTTTTCAAACTTGGATATGTCAGTAAAACTGACCACCTGGAGTCACAGAGAGTTATGACATCAAATACATTGGATATTCATCAGTTTTGACACTTAAAAACAACAACAGCAACAACAACAACAACAGCTGTCACCAATATTGTAGCCAGTGTGATTTATATGCCTCTGAATGCAAACAGGTGAAGTATCAGCTGTTGTGTGATGGAGTGTGTAAGAGACACTGCCAAAGGTAAGTTACTGCCACCAGAGCTGCCACAGGCCTGCAAAAGGTAAGAAGACAAGCACTAAATAAATAAATAAATCAGCTAACGTGCCAGCAGTTTATTTGTACACAAATTCAATTGTCCGTGCATGGCCCAGCCTCGCAGCTGACAATGGATATCAATTCTTATATTGCTATGATCTCTTACATCACTACGCTAAACATTTGAAGAATATGAACCTATTACATTTCTTCCTCCCCAATTTTGTTAACATTGCATTGCCATATCTCAATCAACATTTCACCTGAAGTTGTCTTTCTGGTCTCTGAGTTCTATATAAATATTTGGCTTACTGTCCAATGAATCGGTATAATAGTCTTTAATCATATAAGCGCCTAAACCTCAGACTTTAAGCTCTCTAGCTAGGGTCCATGCAATTCTAGTGTCAGTGTAACAGCATACAGTGGTGTGGGAAGATGTTTCAATATGGGGGGGGTGGCTCCAGGGGATTATTTGTGTGGTTAAAAGTGTTCATGTGAGAAATCACCTCATTAGATTGTGCCCCAATATTATGGAGGTGGGGGTGGGGGCTCCAGTCCCCGCCCTCCCCACCCCATTCTAATGGTATAGAAAAAACAGCAACAGCCTTGACAAATTTGTGGGGACACTAGAATTTTTTTCCTGACTTTTCAACCATGAAAGAAGATTCCATTAAACTTGTCAATGACTTTACCTGATGCAGTCTCAAGAATGGCTGTGTTCTCTTGACAGATCTTAAGTATTTTATATGCCATATTTTTAATTAGCCCATGTGGTGAATACCTCAACACATACTGCGAACTATAGTACTATATTCAATTAGTTACCAAATATTTCCTGAATTTATCTGTTTCACTTACTTAATATGTAACTCCATCATTACCCTTTATTAACTTACTTCTGCTCCATTGACTCAATTCACTATTCCCATCTTCTCTATGGTTATGTAATACCCAACCTCCTCTGTGTATTCAAATTTATATTTCTCATGCTTAATAATAGCCTGCTCATTTTTAGCTATCTAAGTTGTCTGTATTGAGTGCTGCAAGAGTAATAAAACATTCAATCTTCTGACTGTTGAAAACACTTCCAGATTAAACCCTTGGTTGAAGAAGGCATAGTAATTCCTTGCTTGGTCTAAGTGATTAAACACCTGCAGGATTGATCACCACAAAACTTGAAGCCCAGAACTATAAGTGTTATGTATAGGCTAATTGTGATACTCACACTTGCCCAATGGAAGTTGCCTGGCATTAGTGAGCCATATACATACAATCTTATGAAACTGCTCTACATATATAATTCTGAAAGGGACAGTTTATGTAATACTTAGTTAGATAAGATGACATGTGCGTGCTACTTTCACAATAACATAGTGTTTATTGCTAAATTCCAATTTTCAATTTCCTCGTCAGTAATAAAGGTTATATCATTGAATGCAAGAAGCTCCTTGTAAACAAATGTAGAGCATTGCCAGTAATAAACTATACAAATTGCTAATGATTCTTCATTTCCTATAATATACAGAGCTCAATGAAAATGTTAATACAAAACCTGACTAGGTTAACAGATGTGTCCATTGACATTTTTGTGATCAAACCACATATGTTGTGATATTGCAAAATTTAAAACCTTTCAGTTCATTAAATAATCATTCACATGACGAGGTTATTGTGGAGACTGCTCTGACACTAAGCATTCTATTCACAGCTATTTTAAGTCAGCATGATGAATGAAACAGTGTGCAGTCTGATACAATGTAGCGTCAATGGCTGGCCATCTACTTTTTCAGTTTCTATGAAGTAAGATTATATTTAAGCAGTGAGTTTTTAATGCCAAGTGACAATACTGCCTAAGGCACTATAGACTCCAAAAATTGCTGTTATAATTTTGATAACATTAGTTGTTTTCAAGTTTGTAATTGTATAAGAGTAAATACATAAATACTGCATGTACTATACGCATACTACTCTTTTTGCTGCCTTCACTATACTCCCGGGAAATATTTTGTTCAGGAATTTTTGAAAGTTATTCAATGTACAACCATAGCCGTGGCAATGAGCTATGCCATATCCCAAACTCTACCTTCTTTTTTCCAGCGATCAACAATGAAGATAATGTTGATTCCATTGTGGCTTGGTACTCTGATGCTTCTAAGGTCATTATGTCGGAAGTTGGTCATACTCTGGTGCGTATGGAAATTCAAACATGACCTATGGGCCTGGGGCATACACTTTGACCTTATTGTATGCAAAATCGATAACAGAATTCATCAAGCATGCTAAGTGGAAGAGGATAGCCCTAATTACTCACTCGTCGGACTTTTTCAGACAAATGTCAGAACACTTAGTCCACTAGTTGGACTTCAATTCCAGTCCACGTGTACTTCAATTCCCTGAGCAGTCAGTGGATCGAATTTTGAGGACTATACAGTATCTGAAGTATAGAATTATTATAGTAATATTGCCACAGCATTATTTGAACCAAATATTGTGCAAAAGGTTGCTGTTGGAATTGGAATGGCCAGCTTACGCTTGGCTAGTCATAGACCTAAATGAGGGAACTCCTGTGCAGCAAGCATGCATGAAAATGGCCATCGTGTTTAGTCACATTGAAACCAATGCCATTGCAAGCAATATCGAATGCAGTAAACTTGAGACATTTTCAAAAAATTCCTCAGCATCACCTCAATCCTGCCGTTTGTATTTCATCGAATATGATACGATAGTGATTCATCTGTGGATGAGTAATCCAGTGTGTATTTCTAACTACAGTGCCTCCCTAGGCTTCAGCTATTTTTTTCTTGACAAAATCCCTGATGACAGCGTACCTGTCGAATCATCCCTGGCGTGGTTTGTTACATTCAGCTTGCTCCACTGCCTTATCTTCATCACTCTGAGTGTCACCCTAGTAGCTTATTTGTTTTACAGAAAGAAGCCTTCAATAAAGGCCACCAGTGTTACTTTGAATATCATGACATTTATTAGCTGCTATCTGTTGCTGGTTTATCTGGTTGCCCACAACGTGGATACTTACCCTGGATATGCCAGGGTAAGTCTACCAGTGAGGAACTTCGTGTGCCAGATAAGGCTGTACTTCTATGGCATGAGTATACCCTCCGTTGTTATTATGTCCGTAATACTCGTGCGTTTAATTCGAGTGCACCGTCGTTTTCATTCCCACAAGGTATTGAAGAAGAAATGGGAGTGTCATAACCTTACCTTAGCAGCTTACGTGGCACTTTTAACTCTTCCTATGGTTTTACTTCGTGTATTGCAAACATTTTTAAATGATTTTGAAAGATTTGAGGTGATTACTCCACTCCACAAATATTTCATAGTGTGCCGGGGAACAATGGATTTCGAGTGGGGCATCGGCCATTTTACGTACATAGGTGTTCTCTCCAGTTTACTTGTCGTAATATCCATTAAAACTCGAACTATTAGACTGAAAAACTTCAAAGAAACTAAACAATATAGACATCATACTAGGTTAATGATAATAAGCAACATTGTCTATCTTTTCTCAGAAACACTGTCACTCAGTATCTAAGCTAGCTATAGCAAATAGATTTATTCTATTTATGTCCATTATAGAAGGAGCGTAGGCAGGGGTGAGTGGTTCAGGGGGCTCAGGTGAGTGTTATGGTCTATAGACAATAGTTGATCAACCTAATAATGTTTTTTCCAATTAAATGTTCTAGCTATAGGTCTATTAAAATAGCCGTAGCAATAAGGGAGGCAACATCAGTTCACACTCTCCTGTCCCTGTCTTAGAAGGTTGAATTCTTTCTTGGTTACTCTGACATTAAGGCTGTAGATCGTTGTCATAGTTAAAAGAAAACAATTATGAAAATATTGAGCCTTAATCTCTAAGACAGTCATGAGAATAATAGTGTATAAACCAACCAGGTTCAGTACCACACGAGTGTTAATTACCAAAGTTTTTACATTGAACTTACTATATATAGTAACACGAGTTTTATAAGAGACATATAGCTGTTTTCTTCTTTCAAGGCGCTGCAGAGCTGAACAAATGATACCTTCTCAGACAAACACCCGAAGAACTGATGTGACTACAGTGGAATATGCCCCTACATAACTTTCAACCATGAGCCAGATTATTTATGTAACATAAACAACACCACTGTATCGAATGTAGTATTATTTTTTATTGGTCATTTCCAGTTGCATTCCATTTCAATCGACACCTAAATTACAAAAAAATGGCACTTCAGAGTTCCAGGAAAAGCTCAAAGTAGCTTTTACAACTTAAACATTAAAAATGCATTTTAATTAATATACATGTATGTCCCCACAAAATTTTTTAGTGGTTTGTCTTTGAAGCTTTCCCCTCCTACTACTGTATATCTTTGCCCCATTAGATCGTGCCATAATTTTAAATCTGTCAGTATCAGTTTATGTTTCATCGTGTTAGCCATTGATGATGAGGGTGAGTTGCATATGATTTAGTCAGTTGCAGTTGGGACATGATCCTGCCATTTATGTGGGGGCTCAGGATTGAGAGGGTTATACGCCTAGCTCCTAAGTCCAAAGGTACGTGTATGTAGTGTTGTAGAGCTTCCACCAAGTTCTCTCCAGATAGTTGCCCACTCAAGCTTATTCCAGGTTAGTCTTTAAAGTGGAAATGCACTATAAAATGAACAAATTTGAGTGTAAACACCCTGATACAAAAGTGAACACAGTTTATATGACCATGGGCACACCCATTACAAAAAAACAAAATGCAAATATTGCCCGACAGCAGAATGCCAGGTTCTGGCAAATAATGTCATCCTCACTCAATTAATTTATTATGTATCTGTTCTTGTCAGGCTGGCTCCACAATCTACAATTACAATACTGGTAACCTATTTATATTCAAAGATATCTGGCAGTTATCTTGCCTGAGATTTGTTGTTGCTGTTCCAGAACCCTTTCAGGCCTCTCGATATACAGGCCACAGTCTTTGGACAGAAGCAGCCATGACTGCTGCTGCTCAAGGAATGGAGGACTCGACTATCAAAAAATTGCAGGTCGCTGAGAACCTGGAATACTTTGAATAATGTTAAATTCCAAGACAACAGTTGGCATCATATGTCGCAATCCAATGTGTAATGTTCTGTACCATAGCAGTCATGTTGTCTATTTGATTATATGTGTATCTGTCTACTGTATGCCTACAGAAGTGGTTGCTTGGTAGTGGCTGTTTGGTATAGTGCTTCATGGTCAAGTTTTGGGCGGCCATGCTTAGAATAGTTAACACAAGAATATCATACTTTTTTTTTAATACGAAATTGAGTTATGGTTACCATAGTGTAAAATATAGACAAAAATGCAATTTGAAAATAATTTTGGTACAACATTCATGCTTAGAGTTGTCAACTATATTTTAAAAAATAAAAAAAATTTATTTGTATCTAATTGAGTTGAGTCACTAAAATGAAACTGTGGGCAGGGCCTGAACTTGAAATGATCCATTGGATTATATTTAATGTGTGTAAGTACAATATATTATTATCACAACACACAGATGGCATGTTTTCTTTATCTCCTGAGTGAGGAGATAAAGAAATGGAGAGTGAAGGTGGGAATGAGGAATGACGAGGTGGAGGAAAGTGGGAGTGGCATAACAGGTGCATTGACTATTGTTAAGTGGGTGAGAAGTACAGATCATGTCTGAAGATTCCATAAACCAATCAATGGCCATTAAGATCTGTGTACTCCAAATGAATAAATAAAAAGATCAGTGAAATAAATAGATAAATAAATAAATAAATAAATAAATAAATAAATAAATAAATAATTAAATAATTAAATAAATAAATAAATAAATAAAAATAAATAATTATCAATAAATAAATAACTTTAGAGTTCAGAGATGCACCCAAATTCGTATTAACTGTATTGTGGAATGGTGTGGCAAGCATAATCTATAAAATTTACAAATAATGACAAAATTTCCCGACCCTTCTTCAGTTGACAAACACACAAAGTAAACAAAAAAAATGGAAACCTATGGAGTTCATAGTAATGTTGTTTGATGCTGAAACCTACAGAAATGTTTCCAAAGTTTTGCATTTTTTGCATTTGTGTTTATTAACAGAAGTAGGATCCACGGAAGCCGAAGAACCTTGTTAAAATTTTAACAATTGAAAGTTTAAATACTATGAAGCATAGTTGTCATTACTCATAGTCTAGCTGAGTCCTTAGCTGACGGTTATCCACTAATAATTATAACTAGTGGTGTGCTTGAGCACAAATGGCGAGCGAGCCTAAAGACTATACTATTTTTATTGAATTCTAACACTGAAGCTACTGAAAATAAGGTCCAGTTTTTAAATTTAGCATACAGGGTAAAGGTATTTCAGTGCCATAGTAACAACTCTCTGCAACTGCTTGAATTGAAGGAAAAAACAACAACAACAAAACAATACCCGTTATTTAAAAGTTTTCTTTGTGATATTCTTTAGCTAAGTAGTGGTTGTAACACACAATGCTTTGACACAGCTGGACATGCACCTACACAGACTTCCTTGGCAGTAGTCTAGTGGACAATGTATTTTCAGGTAAATACTGTGCGCACGGCTTATAACTATGACAAAGAGCGCATTGACTTACCACCGCCACTAACTCGAATAGAAATGGAAGTCCTGTAGTAAGTTTTCACGTTTTAACTGCGCCCGTAAAAGAATTCAAAACGGTACACAATTCAATTTCTAGGTGATACGGTACTGATCGATAAACCAGAGGATTCTGTTTAGTGCAATTTGGGACGGGGTCAACAATAACTAACACACAACTCGGAGGGTCCAAAGTACAAAATGACATACGTACGATCAACATATATACAAATAAACTAGTGATGTGCTTGAGCACAAATGGCGAGCGAGCCTAAAGACTATACTATTTTTATATGAATGATTTTGACTTCTAACACTGAAGCTACTGAAAATAAGGTCCAGTTTTAAAATTTCGCATACACGGTAAAGGGATTTCAGTGCCATAGTAACAACTCTCTGCAACTGCTTGAATTGAAGGGAAAAAACAACAACAAAACAATACACGTTATTTAAAAGTTTTTTTTGTGATATTCTTTAGCTAAGTAGTGGTTGTAACACACAATGCTTTGACACAACTTGACATGCACCTACACAGACTTACCTTCGCAGTAGTCTAGTAGACAATGTATTTTCAAGTAAATACTGTTGCGCACGGCTTATAACCATGACAAAGAGCGCATTGACTTACCACCGCCACTAACTCTAATAGAAAAACTGCACCCGCAAAAGAATTCAAACGGTAAACAATTCAATTTCTAGGGTGATACGGGTACTGATCGATAAACCAGAGGATTCTGTTTAGTGCAATTTGGAACGGGGTCGACCACATAACTAACACAAAAACGCGATGACATACGTACGTCCATATATATAAATAAATAAACTAGTGGTGCGCTCGAATAGCACAAATGCATGGCGAGCGAGCAGACTCTTTTTACAGAAAAATTGGACAGAAATTACATCTAACTGTAGTGCACAGTGTAACCCTTTCCATTCTCAGTTAGCATCAGAGAATCTAAAGTCTCTGATCCCAGACTAAACCAACAGAATTACCTGAATAAACTTCGAAAGCAGTGGCAAAGAAGCGCAGCTTGACAAAGACTTCACAATTGTTTCAAGAAGAGAGTAGCTGTAATGTAAACGTTTTGGTTGAAACAAAGTTGCGTCTGCAGCAGGATTCTCCGCGCTCGTTAATTGAAAAAATAATACTGAGATTGTGAACGCTTTACCTAACTTACGTAATTAGAAGCCCGGGCGAAAACAGAGGTCTCACGTACCCCATAAACAGATAAATAAAATAAATATAAGCGAATCTCGATTGATTTACCCCCTGTAGTGTCTCGCTCGCTTCGCTCGCTCGCCAATAAAAAACCAACATCCCCGAGGTCGATGTGTTACCCCCTGTAAGTGTCTTCGCTCGCGACGCTCGCTCGCCAATAAACATCCCCGATTTTTTCATTTTTACCCCTGTAAGTGTCTCGCTCGCTACGCTCGCTCGCCAATAATAACAATTTTCTCATTCTAACAGTCAATATTATGTTAATTACAACTTAACCCAAAGTTTCAACTTCTTGCCGAAGTCCTCTTCAGGGTCAACTAGGAGACTTTGGCAAGAAGTCCAAATGTCAATTTAAGTTTTAATTAACATAATATTGGCTGGTAGAACAAGAAAATTTATTATTATTACAGCCGAGAATGACTGAATCAATAATAATGTTGATGAGCTTTTATTAGTAAATCAAGGGCGCCACCAAATTGTTGAATGAATAGGATAGACATATCTATTATAATTGATATTAAAAAATAAAAATAAATTATGTAGCCAATATGCTATTTATTGAAATAGTTGGTATATTAAAAAGCCCATTCTGTAACAATAATACTAGATCAATAGTGCTATTAATAAGTAACATTTAATATGTCTAGATGAGCAATATAGCTTAATGCATATATTGTCATTAAATTGTGCAAGTTGTGTAATTCACTCCACGTGCTGTTTGTATAACACTAATTTCATCTAGTTGAGTTTGTAACAAGTCTAGTAATGCTAACAATATTCATTGCCTAGTTGCATGTGCATATTAAAAAATGAATTTCCAGTATTTTCAGTGGAGAGATGTGTTTTCTGGTTACACTGTGGCATAAGCCTCACTGTTATTATCATCTTCATTCACTTCTGACTTCACCACAGCATAAGCAGGATTTGAAGTTGGCTTGACAGTATCATAAGCAGGATTTGTGTTACAGTCGTAGTTGAGATTTTTAGTCTATAAAATCAATACATAAATTGAATTTACTTCTTGTTAATATGCCTACAAACAATTAGTACATACAGTGACCTATATTTGCATTGCATTGCATGACCCTGGCTTAAAGAAGGTGATTTTGAGTTCAGGACTGACTCTGAATGATCTGTTATGGAGCATGGGAGTTGTAAGTGTTCTTGCCTAGTATTAATAAACTCTTAAATCAATTCAGGTGCATTTTATACATACTTTCATTATTATAAACAAGGTAAATAAAAAACAAAATAAACAATAATAGCAAATTATTCTCGTTCTAACAACCAATATCATCACAACATGACGTTTCAACCTCTTGCCAAAATCCTCTTTGTGGGTCGAAATGTCAGGTTGAGTTTTAATTAATATAATATTGGCTGTTAGAATGATAAAATTTGATATTATTATAATTTTATAATTATTTCAGCAGAGAATGACTGAATCATCATTACGATAAACAATATTTGTACAAGTCAATCACTATTACATAAATACCCCGAGCCATACAGAGCACACCCCAAAATCAGGCGCCCTCCCTCCCCCTGGCTGACAAGACCACTGATTCTTATGCCAGCTATAAAAATAGCAAATTCAATCAACGTAGCACCAAAAAATTCTCTAATTAATGATAATTGAAGAGTATTTAGAACATCTAGGTATAAATTTTGGCATTTAGCTATGCAAACATGATAGCATACCATAATTTATTTATTTATTTATTTATTATCAAGTTATCAAATCCATCCCTGACTGGATCAAGCAGTTATACTATATTGTTAACAACCCTAACAATTTATATTAGTCAAAGCATGCAACAACAAAAATATTTGGAAATGATATCTATCATATTGTCCAGGAAACATTTTAACTTACTCTTAACTTATCTTTCTTGATGTTGTTGTCTATGATACATGTATTGCAATTATATTAAGTGACTGAGAGGTTGGTTTCATATTTTTAAGAAAATGCATTTTAATGATTCATTATGTTAAAGAAGAAAAACTTCAGGATTACAATACTTAAACATAATGCAAAATATCAACAACAAATGCTGGTGTTTTGCGGTTATCTTCTAGCCAGCCAGCCAGCACCTGCTTGCCTGGCTTCTATTTCTGTGTGACTATTTACTTACTCACCCGCCCATCTGCCCACTCATCTGCCCACTCATCTGCCCACCCATCTGCCCACCCACTCACAATATATAAACACTTAAATACATGTTGTACAGTATTTGGTATCAAGAAAAGTAACTTATGTGAGCTAACCTTAAAATATTCAAATACAAATGTTTTGGTCCTTGATTAAATAAATATATGACCAGGTATAAATAAGTGCATGTATATAGTAGTTTGATTATTGACAGCATACATATTCTTACCATAGTAACATACAATGTCACTTTGCCATTGCATTTCACATGACTCTTTCAGCAAATTAGGAATGCAGTAGATTAAGATTCTGATGTTACTATCCTCTAACACTCACTTTAAAAACACCAGTTCCCTCTCTTGCTCCCTTTCTTTCTGAGACATCTCAGCTTTTCTAGGATCCCCTTCCCTGGTTCTTAGTCTCATTGTTATTTTGCCGTCCTTCACTAATTTTACCTTCTGTTGTTAGCTACAATAGTTGTTGTTCCTAATCCCCTTTACTGAATGTGATGGTTATTTACACATTCAGTTAATGATGATTCTTTACCAACTCGTCTCAGCTCATGAATTCATCATGAATACCCATATCGTTATTGTTATGGTCATTATTGACAGGTAAGCATATTATTATATAATGATGAGCATGTGTCACAATTAAGAATATTGGAAACTTGATTAGACTTAGAGACTACACAACTGTGCCCTAATATGTATGAATAATAATTATAGCAAAAAAAAATGGGAGGAGGGAGGTGGAATGGGCACTGCTCCCCTTGATACAAATAGTGCTCTTTGCCCTCCTAGTACATACTATATGATCTATCCCACCCATCCATCCATACTTAAATTCATGTATGTATACATATATACATACAAACAAACAAACAAGCATACATACATACATACATACATACACACACATACATACATACATACATACATACACAATAACACATATAAACACATACACACATACACACATACACATAGGATCATACATACATAGTGAATCCCATATATAGTGGCAAATCAATGTATAATTTTTAACTAAGTAACTGCACTAAATAGTATGTACATAATATGCACCAATTTAAATTAAATCTGAATCATTATAGGCTGGCCACTTGCTGTTGGCAAAAGAATTCTAATTATAATTATTGGGTATTTCTAGTACTTGTGACAAAAGCAACAGTTAACTCTCTTAATTTTAGATAACAGGATTACAACTTACAATTTCTGCAGTAGCTCAATAATACGAAGACTATTACCATTATAAAAATAGTTGCCAAAATAGAAATAATTGGCAGGATAATCACGAGTATTAGTAGTATTCTATACGAGTTCATCAAATCAGTAATAGCAGTGTCTGAAAACAAAGAGTACAAAAGAAGTCTAGTCAACACTTACTGTCTTTAAACATAGTTACTCATGATTTAACAGATTTTATTGACATCATATTGTCTATTTTATCAGGATATGCATTTTTTTATGTCTAGTAAGCACTCCTACACTCACTATAATCCCATCTTTGTTGTAGTTAGTCGAACTCTACATTGGTTTATGAGATAGGGTTACAGTACTCAGTTTGTCTGTCAGTCAGCCATTCTGCCACACAATAATGCATCTCAGACAGCGGCTGTAGAAAATGCTAGTATTTTTTTGGTCATGCTATCATAAGCTTTTGTAGGTAAAACTCTCCATTGTCATGCCGTTTTAAATTGAACACCAATAATATATATGTACGGACTAGTGGCACCCGCACCGTGTCCCTGGTTCATATCCGGCTCGAAGGACCAAATGTACGGGCTAGTGGCACCCGCACAGTGTCCCACCTCAAATGAAGGACCAGGATGTCTGATGCCTCTGAGGCTTAGTTAAATTACTACGCAGCCGCTGGCGTGAGCTTGCAGCCTTGTAGCAAAGCTAAAAGCGCCTACTCCCTAACTAAAGTAGCCAGAGTTCGGTTAATCAGACAACAACTAATAAATGACCACAACAGAACTAAATACACATGAATCAAAGGCGGAAGCCAGCAGTGGTTAAGGTGACTATGAATATAATGAAGGGTTGGTAAGGGATGCATACATAAAGGATGACAAATGAGCTAATTCAGACAAGCTGATGATAAGTGGTTAGTGTACAAGTCCTGCTTGATTTGTCTGTGACTGAGTCCCAGACAATATATAAACATGCCATAGGTGTTTGATAAAAATTTGGCAGAGAAAATATTATTTTTGTGGTAAGCAGGCAGGTTCGGCATTCGAACAAGCAATATTATTTAAATAGCTTAATAAGGCATATCCTCAAAGCAAGAAAAAAAACCATAATATTTACTATAGACTATTTTATTTTACCTTTATAATAATTGATTTGGAGATTGTCAGTACCATTTGAAGTTATATTTATAATGCTTTGTTGTGGTGTGGTAGAATATTGAGGCCTGTAATGTCCATCTGATTGTATTGCAAAGCTGAGATCGAATTGTGCTACTCCATATACCCCATGATATGTATGTCTGGAGAGAGTGGAGGGTAATCCATCTAGGGTGATATTTATAGCAAATCTGTCCACTGCAAATCGACCTAAGGGACTCCCCTCTGATAGACGATAAGCATCGTATACCACAATGTGCATCTGAAAACGTCCCTTTAAAATGGAAAACACACAAATGCTATTAACATGATGATTTCTATTTTTAAAATAATGCTGTTTAATGATGCATGCCAACATCAATCTAGAATATAGCTATAAGCGTTGTTTCCATCTGTACCAAAGTACATAAACATATTGATAATTATTGTATAGGCACATTGAGTATAAAATATCCAAGCATCAGATATCTCCTCTTAACTACATTCTGCATTCCCACTTCAATAATTAGATAATTTGAGTGATATTTGCTTAGTACAGCAGAACTTCAATCATCCAAACATAAATTATCCAAACGTAAATTATCCAAACACTTCAGTTAACTGAAAACCAAAAATCTAATAGTGGCACATGCATCCACGAATAATTGTTTGACCACACCCCTTTGCTAGTGCTTTGTAATACATTTCTATGGTGTTCAGTTATGTTAACATTTCAGTTATCCAAACAACACCTCTTGGTCCCAAAGTGTTCGGATAACTAAAATCCTATTGTATTGTTTTAGTACAACACAATTATTCAAAGCAATATAGAGGGTAGAAGGTACAGTGTGTATGAATGTGTGCATGGTATTGGTTGTGTTTGGTATGCACTCTCATTGTATTTGGAAAAAAGAATTCATTTTAGGCCTCGTAGTAATGTCAGCTAGTAGCTCAGTTTTCTAAAAACTCAATTATGAAATTTTATATTTTTAATGAGTAAAATACATGACTAACAACAAAATATATTTATCTAAATTAGTCCACAACAGTATACAGTATTTTTCTCAATCCTGTCATAATTTTGTTACATATAATGAAACATTAGCTTCTAAAAATCACTCACCGTCCAAGTAGTGAGCGCCATTATCAATGGATTGGAAAAATTATAAACATTAAAGGCAAATATTATACTATCTGGAAATGAGATATTGTCAGACAGATAATCTGGTGGGCGTGCTGGCAAAGAAACATATTTTAGAGGCTCGCCATAAGATTCTATTGAAAATAAAAATCTGAATGAACAGATACTTGGGCAATTCTCTGTCTGATTGAATGTGTCACAACAGACTGGTCCAGTTCCATACTCAGGAAGACGACATTCTCCACAAAGACTATAAGGGTTGACGTAGGAGTGGAAGATTACAGAAAGTGTGAAATTACCCATCTAGAAACAAGTGTACATACAAGAAGAGTGAAGTTAAAGCACATCTGTGCAATCAGGAGGCATTTGATGATTCTGCAATAATAAAACTATGTATTATTTTAGCCTAGCATGGTGCTTTCTCTCTTATCCAATGGTATGTGCCAGTTAATGTACTATTTATTCATAATGTTGTACAAGCATCATTGTAACAAATGTTTCACCTACATCTGGTTAAGAATTGAGTACTATTGTCTTCCAATTTATTGTAAAAAAAGATGGACGTTGTAATTTCATGTTGTGAATGTACTTTGTAAACTTAGCTACAGTATTAGTTTTCTTACTAGACAATTTTTGTTGTCTTCTTTGCACCTGGTACAGTTTGATGCCACAGATAGCCTGTCATCTGTGCAGCTGCAATTGGTGTCCCCATTGAAGCCTCTAGGGCATTCATCTTCACATACTCCATTTCTCAAGCAATTGATGTTGTGTGAACTAATCTTAGAAACACAGAACCACACCTGTCCACAATCACATTTATCACTCAAGCTTCAGCCATAGCCAACAAGTTAATGAGCCCCTCCCACCCATGACTTCTGCACTATACACAGCCTCATCCATTATCACCTATAAGAAACTCCAATGCACTCCCAAGCATCATTCAATTATACACTTAGACATTCACCATCTTTATCATAGAAGTTCATTCATATGAGTATCAAACTGAATGAGTATATATTAGCTTAACATGGCATAGTTTAATTGTTAAACTATGCTAGGTTAAGTTAATATATACTCATTCAGATTCACAATCTTGTTCATTCACGTGCATTTCATTCTAAACTTACCCATAGTTGCCAACCATCCCGATTCTGGCGGGCAATCCCGACATCCCTTTGTCAAATATACACTCAGTTATAGATTGTATATGTATATTGTGTATATGTTTCATTTATATACTTTCTAGTTCATTGTTCATTCCCTTTCGTCAAATATACACTCACTTATATTATATTGACTGGTGTTCACTAAAAGAATATAGAATGAAATAGTAGAGAATTTTGAAATTTGGTGCTTAAATCAAACTCCTAGTACTACCAAAATCTAAATAGTATGTTATTGCCACAGCTATCTTTAAGACACAAAACCTAATTGGTAATAGCTAAAGGTATAATTTAAATAGTAGCTGTTAGTGATAGTACTCCAGTTTTAAGTTGAACTTACAATATTCAGGAACAAAACTTTCTTTAATGACATTGCTTCAGTTTTCCAAGGTACACTTATTCTGGACAAATGATTATAAACTTTCTGTTGATCCACAGTTTAACTGGCATGTGAATTTATTTTGTATTGTCAGTAGCCAAAAGGAAAAATGATATCAGGAAACAGAAAACTAACAAACAGTTTCTAAACCAAACATCTTTCCCAAATAGATTCACCACAGAGATGGATTGCCACTGAAAACTATAAGGTAGCAAATAGTAACACAACAGAGATAGCCTGTCATCTGTGCAGCTGCTGCAATTGGAGTCTCCATTGAAGCCTCTAGGGCATTCGTCTGCACATGCTTCATTTCTCAAGCAAGTGATGTTGTGTGAACTAATTTCAGAAACACAATTGCAAATCTGTTCACAATCACATTTATGAATTCAAGATTTGCTTACCCAGCTCAGTACCTGCTTTCATGCGCTGGCATCCTGGTTCTGCCAGGTGTGTGACCCGGGTGTGTGTGCGACCCCTATGGTGTGTGTATATGTTTCATTTATATACTTTCCAGTTTATTGTTCATTCCCTTTCGTCAAATATACACTCAGTTATATATTGACTGGTGTTCACTAAAAGAATATAGAGTGAAATAGTAGAGAATTCTAAAATTAGGTGCTTAAATCTAACTCCTAGTACTACCAAAATCTAAATAGTATGTTATTGTCATAGCTATCTTTAAACACACAAAACCTAATTGGTATAGAGAGGTATAATTTAAATAGTAGCTGCAGGCTTGTATGTAGCACATTAGTGATAGTACTCCAGTTTAAACTTGAACTCACAATATTCAGGAACAAAACTTTCTTTAATGACATAGTTTCACAGTTTTCCAAGGTACACTTATTCTGGACAAGATTGTAAACTTTCTGTTGATCCACACCTTAGCTGGCATATGTATTTGTTTTGCATTGTCTGTAGTCAAAAGGAAAATGATATCAGGAAACAGAAAGCTAACAAACAGTATTCTTAACCAAAGATCTTTCTCGAATATATATTCGACATACTATAAATACACTGTACTAGATGGATGACCACTGAAACTATAAGATAGCAAATATAATAGCACAATTTGGTATAATTATATAAGTGCAGTGTAATTTATGCCCTTATTTGGTCATATCCAAGTCATTGGTTATATGGAGGAACTCAATGAAGATGTGGCTGAGTTGTAATATTTACATCAACTGTACCACTGAATGTCTCAGCTATACTGTATGTCTGAAGGTGTATTGGCTGTTGTTAGTGGGTTCACTTCTGAAGATTCCAAGAATCAATCAATGCACATTAAGATCTTTGTACTCAAAATAAATAAATAAATAGAATAAAAAAACTAACAGAAATTAATTCATAATGTGACAAATTAGCTATGTCTATAGAATTTACAAACAATGACAAAGTTTCAGACCATTCTTCAGTTGATAAACACACAAAAATGCGGAACTATGAATTAACATTATAATGTGGTTAGATGCTGAAACCTATACAAATGTTTCCAAGGTTTTGTGTTTTTTTGTATTTTGTGTTTTTATGAACAGAAGAAGGGCGCAGGAAAATCTTGTTAAAATTGTTAGTAATAAAAATTCTAAATAGCTACTATGAAACAGTTGTCATTAGTCATAAACTCATATTACTTTCATATTAATAGTATCTCTACAAAAATATCTAGGTTGAGTTCAGGTTAATTAATCCTAATAATGCAATCAAATAAATAGTATCTTGATTCATAGTTTAGTTGAGTCCTGAGCTGACCGTTATCCAATAATAATAATAATAATAACATTTTTCTCATTCTTACTGTCAATATTATGTTAACTAAAACTTAACTCGACGTTTCAACTTCTTGCCGAAGTCCTCTTCAAGGGTCAACTAGGAGACTTCGGCAAGAAGTCAAAATGTCAGTTTTAGTTTTAATAACATAATATTGGCTGTTAGATCAAGACAATTTGCTATTATTATCATTATTTCCGCCGAAAATGACTGAGTCTATAATAATGTTGATGAGTTTATATTAGTAAATCAACTGGGCACCATCAAATTGTTGAATGAATTGATATCTATTATAATTGATATTATAAGATTAAAGAAAACTATGTAGCTAATGTGGTATTTATTAAAATGATCAGTATAAATAGTAAATTTAAGGGCCCCATTTTATAACTCGACCAATTGTGCTATTAATAGTATGTAACATTAAAAATGACTAAATGAGCAATCCCTAAATGTATTAGCTATCATTAAACTGTGCAAGTTATGTAATTCACTCCATGTGCTGCTTATAGTAACATTAATTTCATCTAGTTGTGTTTGTAACTAATTTAGCAAATGCTAACAATAGTCATTGCACAGTTGCATGTTCATATTTCAAAATGAATTTCCAGCATTTTCAGTATAGAGAGATCATGTTTTCTGGTTACACTGTGGCATAATCCTCACT
>WLWD01000570.1_pt1 | contig 31373 bp, 32 predicted proteins | sample 6712731 | NCBI WGS metagenome assembly WLWD01 (sample SAMN12718690, study PRJNA576275) | sponge metagenome | isolation source: marine sponge | host: Mycale hentscheli | place: New Zealand: South Island, Marlborough, Capsize Point | collected 2014-11-01
AAGTCTCGGTCTTGTGGACCTTCGAGTGGCTATACTAATGAGAGTAATGACCTGCAACATGAGAATATAAACTGAGCTGAGTGAGGTGTCGATACCTGTGCTGAGTGAGGTGTTGATACCTGTGCTGAGTGAGGTGTTGATACCTGTGCATCACCTGACTCAAGCAAGCAAAAGCCTGCTCAAGACTGCAATAGTAAACAAGTGCACAAACAGAACAGTAAGTAATTGTGACTAAAAATTAAAAAGAATTAACTGATATACAAGAGCAAAGCAACAGGTCATTCTGGCGCCTGACGAAGCTGAGGAAGGCGCCAGAAGGAACCCCGGTTAAGGACCAGGGTACCTATTGCAAGAAACAGAAATCAAAACACAACACATATATGTCCATCAGTCTCTGTGTGGCCTCTCCCTAAGAGAGTAGCCTTGTGCAGCTTCCATTGAAGGAGTCTTTGCACGCACAAGTAAATCTCCAGATGAAGGTGGTCGTCTACGTGATACCAGGGGGGCAAAAGGTAAGTCATCATCCCTTAGGGCCTCATAGATGGCGCCGTCGGTGATGGTCGGATGTTGGCGGACGGATAGAACCGTCGTTCCTGGAGGTAAGTTCTGCTTTGGAGCCGGTCTGAGTCTGTTATCACGGTCTTCAAATTTCACTTCTGCAAGTATTTCCTTGAGGAGCCTCATAGGATAGTTCCTATTAGTGAACCAGGCTACTAGCTGACTTATGGCTTGAGCATAGATGGCCGGGGATGAAGATCTCCTTAGTGTTCGTATTACTTCAACTTTCACTACGCCCTTGAGGTTCTTTCTTGGGTGGGCTGATGAGTAATGCAGATATGTGTGAGGGTCGATTGCCTTGCTGAATGGTCTGATGTCGAGAATGCCCTCACTGTGGAACCATTCGCCTTTGAATACAGTGATGTCTAGAAAGTTGATCTTGTTGCGAGACGATTCCATGGTGAAGTTGATAGTAGTCATCCGTGAATTAAGATGGGTGAGTAGTTTGTTGAACTCTTCTGGGGTCCCTGGAAACAGAGTAAGAATGTCATCAATGAACCGTAGCCAGATGAAAGGTAGAGTTCCTCCCCAGGCGTTCAGAACCTCTGTCTCCAGTTTTCCCATGAAGAGATTCGCCCAAGTCGGGGCAACTGGAGTGCCCATGGCAATCCCTCTGACTTGTTTAAACGTTCTGCCCGCGAATTAGAATGTGTTGCCTGCCAGAATGATCTTTAACATCTCTTTGATCATTGCCTTCTTGGGGTAGTGTGATTGAACCGGTGGGTCCGTCGGGATCGCTTGCTGGAGAGCCATTGAGATGCCTTCCTCATGAGGGATATATGGATACAAGGCTTTCACATCCAGGGTGGCCAGAATCAGAGCTTTCCTTGAGTCTGGAGGGACTTTCAAGCTCTCAATGATCCTGACCATTTCTTTAGTAGACGAGATGAGGGACTGAACCGATCCCAGATATTCTTTTAGCAAGTTATTACACAGCTGCGAGAGCTTCTGGGTCGGGCCAGAGCAGCAAGAGACGATCGGACGTAGCTGGTGAGGGTTCTTGTGAAACTTTCTGAGCCAATACAATATCTGCGCCCTGACGTCCTTGATGTCGGTGGTGTAGTGAATCTTCTCGAAGACGGACAGTAGTTTTTTATTCAGGTGGCAGTGTTTGATTAATTCGTTTGCTTGTCTGGCGGTGTCTAGTGAAGTGTCAGCATCCAATTCCACGTACGTCGAACGGTCTTCCAGCTCTTTGAGACCTTCAAGGAGATATTGCTTAGTGTCTTGAATGACAATGCAAGTCCCCTTGTCGGCCGGTTTGATGGTGATAGAGCGGTCTTTGCGTAGATTGGTCAGTGCCTTTTGATGTTCGAATGACAAGTTCTGATAATAGGTTCGTTTGTCTGCTGGATCCGGAATTTCACTGAGTTCCTCTAGTCTGGACCTGATGAGGCCAAGCCGTTCATCTATGATAGAAGGAAGAGGACTAGACACTGGACTAGAAATCAGACGATTGTAGTGTCGCTGGCATTGGCTGTGGTACTTGTCAAAGAACTCCAAGGGGTCCGAGACCTTTCTCGGAGTAGGCGCAAATTTCAAGCCCAGAGTCAGTACTTCCCGTTCTTCTCTGGATAGAGGTCGAGACAATAAGTTCAGGATTGGATCTTTGTGTTCCAAAGTTTCTGAAGGTGGTAGTTGAACTGCAGACTCCCAGACCGATGAATTCTCTGGGTTGTTTGGAGTATCCGGATTTGGATTGGAGATGGATTCCAGGTAGAGTTCTCTGCTAGCTTGTTGCCGTCTTCTCTGTATTTCACAGAGTCTAGCCTGATTGGCACCGTTGGATGGACCAGGGGGCCTTGATGGTGGGGCAGGCGGTAAGGATGGTGGAGCAGGTGTAGATGGCACAGGTGGTGTTGTGTGCAGAATTCTGAAGTTGAAGGACTTTTCTGGATCAGATGTGCTAGCTGACTTTGATGGTGGATCAGGCACAGATGTAGGGAGTGGTGCTGAAGGAGGTGGTGACAAAGGCAAGGACGGAGGTGTTTCAGGGATAGATGTAGGAGAGTCAGGTACAGTTAGATGTAGGAGAGTCAGGTACAGTTGTAGGAGCATCAGGGACACCTGTGGGAGCATCAGGTGGGGGCTGTACTGGAGGTGGAGAGGCTGGACGAGGGGTATGTGTAGGAGTAACAGGAGTAGGAGTAGGTTGAGGTTGAGGAGTAGGCAACGGGACAGGGTGAGCAGTGGATGGACGGCTTGTAAGAAGAGGAGTGATGAACGAATCTCGTTTAGCCGGTGGTGGGGTTTGATGTAGAACCGGGTCAGGTCTTGCCTGCAACTTTCTAGTTCTGTTGTTTCTGGCAGGGACTAGGTCATTCGCTGGCGGTTTCGGTTTCGGTTTGTGTCTATTGTAGACATCAAAGTCCGGGACCTCAATGATGGGATTCGGTCTGCCTGCCAATTCGTTGATCTTGCGTTGGGTGTCTTGTCTCTTGTAGTTCTTGTGTCTGACGATGTTACGGTCGGTGGCGGATAAGAAACGTTCATGGGAGAGAAGCTCTCCAGTTGAACAGCGTTGTGTAAGTTGGGCCATCTCTTGTTTCGCTTTCAAGGCCAATGCTTGTGATCAGGAAGCTACCAGCAGCAGATGATCTGCTAGCTGGTTGGTTAGAATCTCCGTGGTCTCTCTGAGAGTTTCTCGGAAGGTTTCTCTTATGTCCGAGATGTGAGGTTTAATGGTCATGAGAGTCTTGGAGAGTTTTAAGCCCCGGGGGCTCCAACCCTTTTCAAGGCAGGTGCGGAGGAGACGGTGTTGGTATCTAGCTGAGTAGAAGGTTAGAGATTCTTTCTTATAGGATTTCCGCTCTTCCAGGAGTTGGTAGTCTTTTTCTGATTGGGGCGGACGGGATGGTCTAGTTCTGGTTCGGTTGGATCGGTAGTTCTGAGGTCTATCATTTCTCCAGGGCCTAGGGTTGCCTCTGTGATTACTGTTTCTCTCGCTGGGAGGACGCCTCTGATAGTGTTGCGATTCGTATCTCCCAGGCATCCTTAGCTGAAGATCATAGATTTAGGAATTTCGAGTTAGGGACACTGGCTTGGCTGCCAGTAAGGAAACCTCTATAATAAAGTGTAGCTAAAGCTACAGAGGCGCGCCAAGTGTGTCTCTTTAGACAGTAGTTAGTATAATTTCGAGTGGCTATACTGATGAGAGTAACGACCTGCAACATGAGAATATAAACTGAGCTGAGTGAGGTGTTGATACCTGTGCTGAGTGAGGTGTTGATACCTGTCCATCACCTGACTCAAGCAAGCAAAAGCCTGCTCAAGACTGCAATAGTAAACAAGTGCACAAACAGAACAGTATGTAATTGTGACTAAAAATTAAAAAGAATTAACTGATATACAAGAGCAAAGCAACAGGTCCTTCTGGCGCCTTCCTCAGCTTCGTCAGGCGCCGAGACTTTATGGCTTTTTAAATTATACTAACTACTGTCTAAAGAGACACACTTGGCGCGCCTCTGTAGCTTTAGCTACACGTTATTATAGAGCCTTCCTCAGCTTCGTCAGGCGCCAGAAGGACCTGTTGCTTTGCTCTTGTATATCAGTTAATTCTTTTTAATTTTTAGTCACAATTACTTACTGTTCTGTTTGTGCACTTGTTTACTATTGCAGTCTTGAGCAGGCTTTAGCTTGCTTGAGTCAGGTGATGCACAGGTATCAACACCTCACTCAGCACAGGTATCAACACCTCACTCAGCACAGGTATCAACAACTCACTCAGCTCAGTTTATATTCTCATGTTGCAGGTCATTACTCTCATTAGTATAGCCACTCGAAGGTCCACAAGACCGAGACTTTAAGGCTTTTTAAATTATACTAACTACTGTCTAAAAAGACACACTTGGCGCGCCTCTGTAGCTTTAGCTACACTTTATTATAGAACGAATTTACAAGTACTGAACTGAACTTACAACACGTGGCGAGTGGCTTATGACTATAGATCCACTCGCTGATCAACCAATGAAAATAATACACAAATTACTACAAGTGACCTGCGCACTACTACTCACACTTTACTGTTCTCTAAGATGCACACTCTAACAATACCTTAAACGTGAATGACATGATACATACATAATATAACATAAACTAGTTCTCTTCTGTTCTCTTCTGTCTTTCTCCTTTATTCTCCTGCATGTGGGCTACTCCTGTATGCCCACATCTTCCCCCTCCTCCTACAGCTGGGTGGCACGGTCTTTGACATCTGTCTCTCCGTGACACCTGCTCAAATCGTCTGCTACGATATTATCCTCTCCTGCTCGGTACACAACCACAAAATCATACATAGATAGTTTAAGACACCAGTTATAGATTCTTCTATTCTCCTGTTTTTTTTTCGTCATGTTCGCTAGTCCCTTGTGGTCAGTTACCACAGTGAACTTTCTGTCGTACAGGAAGTACGCAAAATGCCTGATAGTTTCGTATATTCCTAAACCTTCCAACTCTTGGGCACTGTATTTCACCTGTGCCACTCTCAACTGTTTTGAGAAAAATGCAACGGGCAGCTTCTCGTTATCCCGAACCACGGAAAGGACAGCTCCAACACCCGTTGAGCTCGCTTGACTGTCCAACTCACCACCCCAGACTTTGCCGTAGACGTGTGAGGCGTGAGGACAGAGAACCACTGATGAAGCCCAGGGATGAACCTCCTGTAGAACCCCACCAGGCCCAGGAAGCCTCGCAACTGCTTCCTCGTTTTGGGCAGAGGGTGATTTCGAATTGCCTCAACCCTTGCCTCTGGCACACTGATTGTGTTGCAACCCAACTGGTGACCCAAAAACTCTAACGTTCTCCTCCCTAAACTGCATTTCGACCTCTTGCAGGTCAGGCCATTCTTCCTCAAAGCCTCGAATACACTTCCCAAATGTTCCAGATGACTACTCCAGTCACCCGATACTACCAAAATGTCATCAATGTACACGTTCGCCCAATCTTTACATTCCACTAAAACCTCTTCTGTCAACCGCTGAAACACGGAAGGAGCGTTCCATAATCCGAACGGCATGCGGCGGTATCTAAACTTCCCAAAAGGACATATGAAACATGTTTTATCCCTATCTTTCTCGTCGACTACCACTTGATGGAACCCTTTCGCCAAGTCAATTTTCGACATGACTCTTCCTGCACCCACTTTCTCTATCATCTCGTCGAATGACGGTATATCATTTGTAACATCATTGAGTCGACGGTAGTCCACACAGAGTCTAACATTACCGTCTGGCTTTCGTACTGGCACCAACGGAGATGCCCAGTTACTCCTACATCGTTCAATAATTCCCTGCTCCTCCAAACTTTCAAGTTCCGTTTTTACCTTCTCCCTTATCCCTAGAGGGACTTAATATGGCGTCTGCCGAATGGGTTCACTATCCCCAGTATCAATAGACATCTTGACTCGATCCGTGCTCCCCAAACTGTCGGAGAAGACATCGTCATATGTCCCCAGTAAACCTTGTAATTCACTCTCATTGAACCCTTCACATTCACCTCTCAATACACTGCTCTCATCTCCCTGTTCTTCTACAACTATGTCCAACCTCCTTATACTGGTTCTCTCTTTAAACTCTTTAATACAATTGACATGCACCACCTTAGAGTGCTTCTCATTCTCTACCTTCCCAATTCTATAATTTACTGCTCCCATTTTCTTTAGGACCTTGTACGGACCCTGCCAGGTATCCGATAACTTGCAAGTTCTCCCTGGTACCCTATATAATACCAAATCTCCTTCCTTAAACTCCCTCATCTTAGTTCCTTTATTCAGGTATTGCAACCTACTCTCCTTCCCCTTAGCCATTTTCAACGCTGCACTGTCTTTCACATTCTCTAACCTCTCTGCCATTTTCGTCACCCATTGACACACATTCAATTTCTCTGCCTCCACCTCATACAACCCGTGGAATAGGGCGTCCAAAGGCGGCCTAACCCGAAACCCATACACCATGTCAAAGGGACTATACCCTGAATCAGCGTGTGGCATCTGCCTCAATACAAACAACACAAAGCACAGCTGTCCAACCCAGTCCAACCCATCATCTATACACTTCCCTAAAATACTTTTCATTGTCCCATGCATCCTCTCTACAGCACCGTTTGTCTCTGGGTGGTAGGGAGACGTTCTCACTTTGTCTATACTTAGGTGTTCACACAGCTGGGTCATCACCCTACCAAAAAACTGGCTGCCTTGGTCTGTGAGGATCCTCTCCGGGACAGAGGTCCGGGAGAATATGGACCATAGTCCATCCATAACAGCTTTCGCCGTGATGGTCCTCAAAGGCACTGCCTCTGGCCATCTGGTGGCCAAGCAAACGTACGTAAGGATGTACATGCACCCCCCTTTCCCCTTAGGTAATAGCCCAACTAGATCAATGGCCACGCTTTCAAAGGGTTCTGCCAATATCGGCCTCTCTACTGCCGGTATTCTCCTTGGCCTGTATTTGCTTCTCACCTGACACTTCTCACAGCTCCTACAATATGCTATCACTTCCCTGGCCATTCCAGTCCACGCAAAATACCTTCCCACCATCTTAGCTACCTTGTCTGCACCTAGGTGCCCATTCTTGTCGTGTCCCAAAACTTTAACTTTCTCTCTATAACTCTTTGGCAACACGATTACATCTCGATACTCGTCCCACGTTACATACATCCCCCTTACTAACATACTTCCTTTCCACCTAAAACCTCTCTCTTTCCTTTCTTTTAACTCTCTCCACTCCCTCATGCTGCTATCCTCCTGCAACTCCTTCGCGAACTCCTCCCTCTCTCGACCCTCTCTCACAGGTCCTATATCCCTAGCTATTCTGCTTAGCTCTATCTCTGACTCTATCCCCACTGATAATTTATCTAAGGGAATCGCATTCCCTTCCTCTACCTCCTCTCTTGCTTTCGCCTGGGGCTGCTCGGCTTCAGGCGTACCTTCCGCTTCTTCCACCCCTTGGTCCTCTCCCACCCAACTCCCAACTTCGGGCATATTTAAGGGATCGGACTGGCTACTTGTTCCATCCTCAGGTTCAGGCGCACCGTCACCTTCAGGACTCACAGTGTCCCACGACACAACCTCATCAACAACTTTTTCACTCTCTTCCAACTCCTTCTCCTTCTTAGTCATACTCCTAGTCACTACATTGACTCCCATTTTGTCCTCGGACATATATTCCCGTATGGCTTTCCTGTAAGCCACAGCTTTTCGGTCATCCACCAACGAGACCGGCACCATAATGTCACCCCTGATGACTCATCCTCGTCTATTATGGCCCTAATTACCTTTCTGTGGCCTCCCACTACGATCTCACTCATTCAACTCATGTACCTTTTCTCTGTTCCACCATATCCCCTCACATATACATCTCCACACCGCTCTACCCCTTCGGGGACTAGTGCCTTGGGTACAGACTTTAACTCGGCGCCAGAGTCTATGAGGACCTTGGTTCTCACCCCGTTCACCACCCCGTATGCCACATTCTCGGCCTGTCTTGACTTGGTTCTCCTAAGCATGGACATCTTGGTTGGGTTCGGTTCTTTCTTAACTGTAACCGTCCCCTTCTTGGCCGTGCACTCAGGACTCTTATGCTTCACCTTCCCGCAGTTATAACAGGTAGGTACCCGTGCGATGTAGCTACTGCACTGTTTCTCTCTCCTGTACTCACTAGCCCTGTGCCCCTTTTCTCCACAACTGTAGCACGTTACAACCCCGTACGTGTTTCCCACCTTATCTCCTGAACCACTCCCATGGGCCTTCCCTGTACGCCCATACCAACTTTCTTTCTCCACTGTTCCCCTATATCCTCTGCTTGCCTCACTGGGACCTCTGCCCAGAGGCCTATAAAAGTTCCCCCTCTGTCTCCCGGACTTCCAGTCCTCGAGAGCCTCCCTCAGTTCCCCCCACTCCCCAATTTTTCTCATTTCCAAGAATGCCTTCCCACTCTGCGGCAAACTCCTCCTTAACACAACCAACACTATGGCCAGCATACACTCCTCTATGCTCTTACTTCCCTGACACATTTTCTTTGTCACACGTAACAACCCGTCTGCTATCCCTCCAGCAGTCATACCCTTAAACAAATCCCCATTGGCCTCTAGCAGCTGATTCCCGTAAGTAATAGCTGTCTCCCCGATGGTTTTCAGTAAAATCCTCTAAATTTCCCCGTACTCGTCCTCATTATCCCTAGCCTGTGCCACTCTCATGCACAACGTCTCGGGTAACCTGGGATACAACCTCTCACCCCATTCACTCTCACTAACCTTCCCTTCTCTCATTATCCGCTCAAACTTTCCCAAATAAGCCCCTAGCTCATTCCCTTCCTTGTATACTCCTAACACTTTAACTTTTCCTGCAACAACTCCCGTCTCTCACGTACTCTGTCATCCTCCAGTCTGAACGTTCTCCGTCGCTCTTCCTCCTCCCTGCGACGGGCGGCCTCTTCTTCTAGCCGTCTTTCTTCTTCTTCTCTATGCCTACTGATTCTCTCTTCTTCTTCTCTCTTCCTGGTTGCTTCGTCTTCCTTCGCCCTCCTGTTCATCTCTTCTGCTACCTTCCTCTCATCTCTGTCCTTTTCATCCCGTTCCATCAGGTACAGCAACAGCGATGCCACATCACTCTCCTCTCCCTTCTTCGACATCTCCTCGCGCAATACCTCTACTTCACTGTCTTCTGCCAACTCGAACTCTGCTCCTGACTCGTCCTCGTACTTAACTTCTGAAACTCGGAACGAATATGGTGATCGAGCTTTCGCAACTGTCCGCCTCCTAGGCCAATAAAGGTCACTATCGGATCTCACCCCGGGCAACTTCTTGGTCCTCCTCCCTGCCTCACCTTGTCCGAGCTCTGTCATAGAGGGCAAGCGAACTCGTCCTCAGTCTAGACCCTATGAATTACAAACTGCAACACAGTGATTACAAGATGAACAACACAGAATTAGAACCAATCAACAACTTCGATTTACAACTTTAAAATTCACAACACTCACACAACCACACCACAACAATGCAGGTCTCTAAGGGCTGTCCACACCTTTTTCCCAATGGTTCTCTTTCTTTTATCCCGTCTCTCGTTTTCTTCTTCTCAGTCGGTTTCCCACTGCCTCAGCAAGGGTCCTGGTGATTACTGAACTACTTGAACGCAGACTTCTGGACGCTCAGATACCGTAGTGATCTCCTGGTACCTCGTTCGTCAAGATCCTGAATTGGACGTCTCCGCCTCAAGGATCCCACCGCTGCCACCAAAATTTGTGGGGGTCGGATTGCTCCTTTGCTACTGCGTACAGCGCAAAGCCACAGTCTGGTAGACAACAAGGTTAGCTGCCACCAGAGTTCAGCTTCGAGAGTCGCCTCACTTGAGTTAACGAATTTACAACAAGCACTGAACTGAACTTACAACACGTGGCGAGTGGCTTATGACTATAGATCCACTCGCCGATCAACCAATGAAAATGATACACAAATTACTACAAGTGACCTGCGCACTACTACTCACACTTTACTGTTCTCAAAGATGCACACTCTAACAATACCTTAAACGTGAATGACATGATACATACATAATATAACATAAACTAGTTCTCTTCTGTTGTCTTCTGTCTTTCTCCTTTATTCTCCTGCATGTGGGCTACTCCTGTATGCCCACATTTCACTTAGCTATACTGTGATATTTCACTTAGTTTCCGTGCTATTTAGCTTAGTTACTATGCTATTTCAATTTCCTACATGAATTGAATTGTACAGTAATTTTGTCCATACATTTTTAATAAGAAACTTACACACCGTACTATTAAAACAAATATGGCTTACTGAATACTTAGCTTTTAGTCCTTGTATTTCTTGCTGAATTTTTTTTACAGAAAATACATTTTTTAATGTGATTTTAGCTATTAAATTTTAAAGCTCGTAAACTAATCAAAAGATCTTTAGTTTTATGTTGTCAGTGATTCAGTCATTTTCGGCTGAAATAATTATAATAATAGCAAATTTTTCTCGCTCTAACCAATATTTGCTGTTAGAGCGAGAAAAAATTTGCTATTATTAAATGTTATGCTTATTAACACTAGAGCACATGTGTGAGAGGGTTACAGTACTCATCCTGTGTGTCTGTCACACTCTGATTTTGGAGATTACAGACAATCAACTGTTATTTAGGTATGAACTTACAATAACGATTTTAAAACTTTATTCAGTGGCCCAGGGTTCGAATCCCCGGCGACAACTAAGATTTTTTCACATTTTTTCTTTGCTTTTTCCTGACCTCTTATGGTGAGAAAGTGTCAATCTAGTTTTTATGAAGGGTCAGAACTTGATGATTGTGATGTTAAAGCCTTTTTAATCCATAAATTATGGCTCTTCTCCGGGAGAAGGTGATTCCGGTCGACACAGAAAAGGTGTTCTGAATGCACATAATTGTTGGTCTGTTGAGTACGAGGCGACAGCAGCAAGCGGTACCACTCAACAAACAGTATAAAGGAAAAATGTGAGAGTCTTGAAAGTCGACGGTTGTCTAGCTCAGTGGTTAGAGCACTTGTGGCTAAAGCCAGTGGCCCTGGGTTCGAATCCTCGGCGACAACTAAGATTTTTTCACAGTTTTCCTTTGCTTTTTTTCCAGACCCCTTTAAGTGAGAAAGTGTCAATCTAACTTCATTGTTCTACTTTTTTAACTTCAGGGTAATTTTTTAGAAAACACCAAGCTTCAGCTCCATATAGATACTTGTTTTTATTCGTTATACCCCAATTCTCACATCATAAAAGTGAGCAAATTTTTGTTTTGGCCCACATTAACTTTGGTTTGCCGCTGTGAAGTTAAATGAAGTTGCTGGAAGTGGAGTGTCGCATTGAAAATATATACTAGCGAGTGTTTTTGGCCTCGTTTAGCTTATGAAGACAATGTTTACATTAACCGTTTTCATTTCTCGATCTATATTGATGTTTCATTTAGAATTGTAGTGCCAGCATGCAGAGAGCGACATGTTCAATTGGCTACAAAGTACACATCACATAACACATGTGGATACAGAGTGTGATATTGCAATACGAGTGAGCAGATTTAATTATACTTGAAGTGTAATATATTATAATGATACGGGACTTAAATAGAAAGCTTACCGGAGTGACAGATCTACAGTTTTACTTTTGTGGAGTAGATAAGATTTCACCTTCAACTCTAACACTCCAACTTCTAGTAAAATGAAGCATCAAAGGTGTGAACCCTGAACTTTACTTTATACAAGCTAGCTATTGCAAAATCATCTCAGACCAATAAATAATTTATTTCGTGAACTTGTGGGCCAGCCCACATGACAAGAAAGAACTTAAGACTGTTATGCGTGTGTGTTATTTAGAGTTGTGATCATTGTGTACGCAGGTCACCTGCGGTAGTTTTTTGTAGCATTGTGATTGGTCAGTTTTGCGAGAGGACTCGTCTCATAAGTCCTCTCGCCACGTGTTGTAATTTAGTCAAGTTTACAGTAGCATTTTCTAGTAAATCTCGAAGTGAGGCTAACCCCTCTTGCTTGACTCTGGTGGCAGCGATACTAGCTGTCCCCAGAGCTGTGGCGATTCGTGCGCTGTTCGCAGACCGGACCCACAGAAACTGGTGGCAGCGGTGGGATCTCTGGGGAAGACATTCCGCTGGAGACTACCAACGAACCTACAACAAGTGCGCTTGTGTGGAGGAACGAACCAACTTACCGAGGGCAGGTGGAACGAGTTCCAGTCGAGCCCGAGTCACCCTGAAGGAAGACATTCCGTAGAAGGACGCGCAGCTTCGAAGCTTAGGCTGTGGGAGCTATCACTCTTGCTGGGCGACAGCGGCAGCGAGAAAGAAGAAATCCAGTCACGAACAGCAGGCCGAGGCGGTGGTGTTCTACGCATTTCACTGGGCGACAGCGGCAGTGGACTTACCTCATTCACAGACTCCGGACTACGGTGGCGGAGCCTTCACTCCTGCAAGCTTCGGCTGTGTTGGGAACTACCACTGGGAGACATCCCCCGAACGGCGTGGTATTTGTGTGTCATTCACCTTGTGTTTTTTTTGTGTTGCATTTTTTTTTAATTGTACCGTTACTTCCGTTGTTGAGTTTTGTAATCCGTGTTGTATATTTTTTTTGTGCAGCTTTCCAGTAGGGCAGCGAGGACATTCACTTCCCTATGACTGAGGTTCGAGCTGTGGGGACTAAGAAGAAGACATCGAGAAGGACGACGCTCGTGGATAGCGAGTACAAACCTACCCACCCACCCGGTCACTCCAAAAGATCACCATACCCTAGGCGGCCTACGGAGGTCAGAACGGGAAAGTCTGAGGAGCTGGACACCATTGTTAGTGATTCAGCAGGGTCAGGGGCTGAGTCTGAGTCAGAGCAGTTGGTGGAGGTAGACGAGAGTAGGCCAGAAGAGATGGCTAGGAGGGAGGAGAGCGAGCTCAGTGTGTTGCTGAGGTACATGATTGAGAAAGATTAGAAGCAGAAGGAGGAGGAGAGAGAACGTAGGAGGGAAGAAGAAGAGAGGCGCAAGGCCGAAGAGAGGGTTAGACAGGAGGAGTTGGAGAGATACAGGGCTGAGGAAGCAGAGCGTAGGAGACTAGAAGAAGAGAGAAGGGGGGAGGCTGAAGAGGCTAGAAAGAGAGAGTGGGAAAGAAAGAGGGACGAGGAGAATGCTAGAAGGCAAGAAGATAATCTCAGAAGAGATAGGAGAGAGCTAATACAGGAGAAGCTGAAGGCTATGGGGTCGTACAGAGAGGGTACGGAGTTGGTGGATTACTTGGGCAAATTCGAGAGGATTATGAAAGAGTCAGGGGTTGGAGAAGAGGGATGGACAGAGAAACTGTTCCCGAGGTTGCCAGAAGGACTATGTGCAAGGATTAGTAGTGTGAGGGAAAGAGATGCAGGGTATGAGGAGGTGAAGAAGGTCTTACTGAAGTCCGTGGGTGAGACTCCACTCACCTACGGACACCAGCTGTTTGAGCTAACTGGGGAGGTTGTGAAGCAGAAGTCTGCAGGGGAAATATGCGAGCAGATCCTGAGAGTCTGCAGAGGGGTATTGCAGGGCTGTACTACCCACGAACAGTGTGTTGTATCTCTGGCCACGGCACTGACTAGGAAGGTCATGCCACAGGCAGGGAGAGTGTATCTGGAGGGGAAAGAAATTAAAAGTGCAGAGGGGTTGAGAGATGCTTGGGAGACATGGATGTCTGGGAGGCAGAAAGGGAATTTTTACAAGCCATGGATGGGAGAATTTGTTGGAGAGAGGGGTGGATTTAAGACAGAAAGGAGGGATGGATTTGTGAGCAGAGAGTTAACTTGTTTCTCATGTGGAGCTAAGGGCCACAGGGCTGTTGATTGCAAGAAGGGCAAGAGCCCTGAACCTAGCAGTGGGTCTGCGGGTTTTAGAGTTGTAACCTGTTACAACTGTGGTAAGCCAGGTCACAGGAGTACAGAGTGCATGAGTAAGAAGGTGGGGGCGCCTGTGAAAAAGGAGGGTGGCAGAGTAGCCAAGCTGGTAGTTGAAGGGAAGAAGGACAATATTGCATGGGGCCTTGTCAAAGGGGTCCGATGCAAGGTTCTAGTAGACTCTGGGGCGAGTGTGGGAGTTATCCCAAGGGAGCTATTGTCAGATAGTCACGAGGATTGCGGGGAGGTTCATGTAGAGAGCTTCCATGGTACAAAGAGAACACACAGGAGTACTGTGGTGACATATGAAGTAGGAGGGGTGATAAGATCCAAGCTGGCCATGATCGATGAAAGGGAAGGAGTTACCAGCATAGTCCCAGTGAGTCTGAGGGATGAGGAGGCTGTTAAGGCTTATGCTCTGGCAGTCGCCGATTACCAGCAGGAGAGTTAGACCGAAGCGAGAAGGGAGGCCGAAGTCAAGGTTTTGACTAGGAGTCAAGCTAAGGCAGAGGCCGAGCTAGACAAATGTGAGGAGGATGCAGAAGTAGAGGAGTTGTAATGCACAGTGGAGGAGTCTGTTCAGGAAGACTTGGGAGATGAGGTGGAGGCTTCGGTAGAAGAAGGGGAGGTAGAATCTATGCAAGAGAGCACGAGGGGGAGTGTGGTTGAGGAGGAAGGAGAAGAAGAAGGGAGTGCGAAGGATTTAGACTCAGTTGCTGTGAACAGCTCCGAGCTAGAGCTGAATCAGTTAGCAGGGGAGATAGGGCCTATGGGAGAGGGCTCAGACGGGGAAAGGTTCAGAGAATGTTTAAGGTCAGATGAGAGTTTAAAGACGTGGAGAGAGTTGGGGAAGAGAGAAGAGAGAGGTTTCAAGTGGGATAAGGAGTTGCTGTTGAGGGGAATGTATGTGTCGTGGGAAGAATTTGTTGATGTGATAGTGGTACCGAATGAATTCAGGGAACGGATTTGTGTGTTGGGGCATGAGAAGTGCGGACATCTAGGAGGGGAGAAGGTGGCGCACTTGGTTGGGAAACATTTTATATGGCCGGGAATGAGTAGAGAGATTTTGGAATATTGTGCGAGCTGTGAGACGTGCCAAATGAAGAGCAAAGGGAGGCCGAGGAAGGCTCCTGCTGTCGACAGACCGGTTCTATCTGAGCCATTTGAGAGTGTTGCTGTGGACTTGGTCGGTCCACTGCCCAAGGGAAAGGGTGGGTGTAGGTTCTTACTCACCTATATATGTTTAGCAACCAGGTGGCCAGAGGCAGTAGCTCTTAGAAGTGTGACGGCGAAGTCAGTAGCCGAGGGGTTATGGTGCGTGTTCTCGAGGACAGCCATACCAGAAGTGATGCTGTCGGACCAGGGCTCACAGTTTTTTGGACGTGTTGTGAAGCAGTTATGCCAGCTGTTGGGAGTGCAGAAGCTGAGGACGTCTCCATACCATCCACAGACTAACGGAACAGTGGAGCGTATGCACGGGACCCTCAAGAGTGTGCTTGGTAGGTGTGTTGAGGATAAGGTAGACTGGGTTGGACAGGTACCGTTGGCATTGTACGTATTGAGGCAGATGCCTCATGCTGATAGTGGTTTCAGTCCCTTTGATCTAGTCTTTGGGTTCAGGGTCAGGACACCATTGGATGCACTGTACCACGGTATTTACGAGACAGAAGGGAAGGAAAGGAATGTGTGCGATTGGGTTGCTGGATTAATGGACAGGTTGGAGAGAATGAGGGATTGTGCTGCGTTGAAGATGAGTAAGGGGAAAGAAGGCAGGTTGAGGTACTACAATAAGGGGAGCAAGATGAGAGAGTTTGCGGAGGGAGAGTTGGTCTTATACAGGATACCTGGGATGTCATGCAAGTTGGCTGACTCCTGGGAAGGTCCGTACAAGGTTTTAAAACGTATGGGGGAGGTTAACTGCAAGATTGGGAAGGTTGGGAAGGAGTCGCATGCTAAGGTGGTGCATGTGAACTGTCTGAAGAAGTTCAAGGAGAGGAAAGAAGTCAATAGGTTGGATTTAGTGTTAGAAGAAGAGAGAAATGTGCTGAGAGACGATTGCGAAGGTTTGGTTGTAAAAGAGTTGGAAAGTGTTATGAGTGAGTTCAGGGATGTGTTTTCGGATGTGCCAGGGAATACGGATAGGGTTAAGATGTGTATTGACACTGGAGACAGCCCACCCATTAGGCAGTCTCCATACTCAGTGCCCATGGGAATTAGAGATGCAGTGAGGGAAGAGATCGACAATTTGTTGGAGTGTGGTATCATAGAGCGCAGCAATAGCTGTTGGGCATCGCCGTTGGTGCCAGTGAAGAAGTCAGGGGGTGGCATAAGGTTGTGCGTGGATTTTAGGAGGCTCAACGATGTGACAGTCAAGGAGCCTTACTACATCCCGGGGTTGGATGAGTTACTTGAGAGAGTGGGAAGTGGTCGTGTGTTGTCAAAGGTGGACTTGGCTAAGGGGTTTCACCAAGTGGAGGTGGTAGAACAGGACAGGAAGAAGAACTGTTTCATTTGCCCCTTTGGCAAATACCAGTATCGAAGGATGCCGTTCGGGCTGTGTAATGCCCCTTCGGTGTTCCAGAGGCTCATGGATGAGGTATTAGTTGGGTGCGACGAGTTCGCAAAGGTCTACATAGACGATATTCTGATAGTGTCGGGTAGTTGGGAGGTGCATGTTAGGCACCTGAAGACGTTGTTTGGTGTGTTGCGTGAGGCGGGGTTAACATGTAGAAAGAGCAATTGCATGTTTGGGAAGAGGAGATTGGAGTTCTTAGGACATGTTGTGGGAGACGGAGTTATGAGTGTACCGAGAGTGAGAGTCAAGGCATTGGAGGAACACCCGGTTCCTAGGTCCAGAAAGCAGCTGAGAGCTTTCCTGGGTCTGATTGGGTACTACCGTAAATTTGTCCGTGATTTCCATGAGTGTTCGTCTCTTCTGACTCCACACACGGCAAAGACCTCACCGGGGGAAGTGCAGTGGACGAGCTCCATGCTGGAGGCATTCCGTAAGTTGTGTATTTCTTTATGTAATCATGTGTGTTTATGTGTGCCATGCAAGGAGGATGAGTTTTGCTTAGAATGCGATGCGAGTGCTTCAGGAGTTGGAGCAGTATTGTCTGTCGAAAGGGAAGGAGAGTGGAAACCTGTAGCGTTCTACTCCAGGCAGTTAAAGGATGCCCAGAAGAGATATAGTGCACAAGAACTGGAGGGGTTGGCACTGTATCAGTCAGTGATTCATTTTGCTTTTTATTTGTATGGGAAGAAGTTTGTTGTATTTACAGACCACAAGAGTTTGGTGTGGCTAACTTCTGGCAAGCAGAAGAATCGACGGGTCTATGGTTGGGCCCTCAAGTTATCAGAGTTCCAGTTCATGGTGGAATACAGGACTGGGAGCAGCAACGTTGTGGCTGACGAATTAAGCAGATGTCACGGTGGAGACAGCAGCCGTGACACCAGTCTTTCAAGAGAGGAGGGGGGAGATGTGGGCCAGCCCACATGAGAAGAAAGAACTTAAGACTGTTATGCTTATGTGTTATTTAGAGTTGTGATCATTGTGTGCGCAGGTCACCTGCGGTAGTTTCTTGTAGCATTGTGATTGGTCAGTTTTGCGAGAGGACTCGTCTCATAAGTCCTCTCGCCACGTGTTGTAATTTAGTTAAGTTTACAGTAGCATTTTCTAGTAAATCTCGAAGTGAGGCTAACCCCTCTTGCTTGACTCTGGTGGCAGCGATACTAGCTGTCCCCAGAGCTGTGGCGATTCGTGCGCTGTTCGCAGACCGGACCCACAACTATTAAGATTCATTATGTAGTATTATAATTTTGTACTACAATACATTAGTAAAGACAAAATTAGAATAAATTTTAAGTAATTTTACTCTACTGGCAATTAATTTCATTTAGTGCATATAATATGCATTGAAATAATATATATACTGGCCCGGAGGAACCACTCCGGTTGGTCCAGTTTTGGCTGGTCCATCTTCTGAAATGGGAATTCCGAAATAACTGTTATCTTCAAAGTGGGATGGGGAGAATCCCAAATTGATAACCTTTACCGATTAATTTCATTGTTCTGAGGCTTGTTTAGTGATGACTTAACATTTATTGATTGCTATAAATAACGAAGTCTAAGATTTACTCTTGTGAATTTCCCATGCCTGCTTTCAGCTGATTGTGGCCCCCTGCCCCTAGGCCTGAATTCCATGGGCGCTTTCATCCAGCCGAATATGGGCAATAGATTGATTGATGGTCCAGCCCCATGCACTTCGCTCACCAGTTCTCCCTGCTAATGTCCTGGCCTGTTAAACACTGGTCATACAGACTTGGCTCCGCCTTTGCCCACTGCAATTTGTCGTTGCCCGCTGCTTCCTGCCGGAAATTCTTATCATTAATCACCACGACGGCCCTTGCTACTAAGCATGAGGTCGGCCAATTTGTTCGGTTGGTGTGCTCCCCTGACTACTACGTAAATTGCAAAGCATTGTGCCCAAGTGGCCAAGTCAGGAATGATCTTTCATGTTTGGAGTAAATCCGCTGCCTGCACTACCACTATCTGGCCATCAACTTGTATGGGAGACACCTTGCTCTTGCCTTTTGCAGGTGTCAACTCTGTTAAATCCACATACTCGTCGGCTTGGATCTTATCCACCAGCCTTTTAGGGATTGGTGGCAACCCCATGCCTACGCATACCATCAGGCACCTCGCCTTTGTGCCGTTATCTTCTCATGCTGTCATTGCACTATGCCCCAGCCCACTGCCAATGTCCATGCTACTTGTGTTGGCCCTATCTTCCTCAGCATCGAGGACCCTGATCCCGCTGCACTCCATTTCTCTGCTCCCTGGGAGACTTGCCATGCTAACTGCCCAGCACAAACCACAGCCTGATAATAATGTACAGGTTTCTGCATCTAGCCACTCTGCTTTTACCCCGAAACTACTTACTTCCCTCAGCGGCCGAGCTATCCCCCCGCGGTCTGCTTCCTGCCTTGCATCATACTCTTTTTTTTTTTTTTTTACTCTTATTATTCTTTTTTTTAATTTAAATTTTTTTTCATGCACCTTGCTAGCTTGCTCTTCTGCTTTAACCAACCCATCTCCCTCTTATTACTATAACAACTACCCGCCCCGCCCCCACTCTATTTTTTTTGTTTTTTTTTGTTTGTTTGTTGTTGTTTTTTTGTAAACCTAATTACCTGCCCCGACACGCTTACTAGCTTCCTGCATCCCAGCGTGCTATTTGCTATCACCTCCAGCTTCCCATACTGTTACATTTTTTCACCTCCTGCTTCTATTATTATATATTTTTTATTTTATTCTTATTATTATTCTAGTATTTATTATTAACATTTTTTTAATTTTTATTATATGCTGGTACTTGTTCTCGTCTTCAGCTCCCTGATTTATATCTATTACTGTTACTTGCGCCTCCTGCTCTAGGCTTCATTTTTACTCATTATTGCTCTTGCCTTCTGCTCCCTGCTTTACTGCTCTATCGCATGTGATGACTTTTTTTTTTTAGACTGTTTTGCTGAGCTGTTTTCGCATGCCAGAGCATCACATGCTCTACGTCTTGCCATGTAATCCCTCATTTATTTTTTCTTCATTGACTGCGCCTTGCTGATTGCTACTTGCCTTGAAAATTGCTTCATGCCTGCCATGCTAAGGCACTTTTTTTTTTTAATGACTGTTTGCTTCATGCACCGAGCACTGCTACATACTATGACTTCCATAATATGCTCCGAATTCTCTGCCCCTAGCTCTATCTCGCTTGACCTCGGTTAACTAACCTCCCATTTACTCGACTACTGTCCTCTCCCCCCTTTTATAACCTAGGTTCCCTCTCCTCTCTCCGCATATGTTCACGGCTGCTGTAGCTGGAGGAGGGCTGGCTGGAGAGGAGACCCACTACTTATCCCACCCCTATTACATATTCTCCTGTGTTCACCTATTCCATTGTTCTCTCTAAGGGCTTCTTGAACTCTCTTAGTAACACCTTAGATTATTGTCGCTAGGGTCATCTCGTCCAATTGGACCGCTGACACTCTTGGAGCTTCCTCAGAAACTGACGCCATCTTTCTTACTACTTCCAAGCGATTGTTGAATCTCGCGCCCTTGCTTGATTGACAACTTACTAAGCTGAGCTGGCTTGTGACTGATACCACGAGGTCTCACTCCACCCACCTCAAATCACTCGTGTCTCCTCACCCCTCACGTGCTCCTATTTGTCCCTTTCCCCCCCTTAGCTTACCACCCTGACCCCACATGCGAGCCGGCGCCTCTGTTAACCCTTGTTTAACCTCTACTTAACGATCCCATTAACTCCCATGATTTGGGCCTAGGCCCATTTATGATTGACTTAGACATCCTCCCACTTATAACTGACATGGGTTTCGGCTCGATGATTGCTGACTGTTGCCTCTGGCGATCCACTGACTGCTACTTGAGCCTCCGCACACTGACTACTGACTTGGGTCTACACTTCCTAAACTGAATTTTGGCCCACTTTGCAACTATATTTGGAATCTTACCTATGTGCTACTTACTTGGGCCTCCACCCACTGACTATTGTCTTGGCCTCTTTTCTTCCATTTTATACTTATGCCCCCCCCCCCCCCCCCCCCCCCCCGCCCGCCCACTGTTTATAATATAGGGGTCTCTGTGGGTCCGGCCTGCGAACTGGTCACGGATTTGCCACAGATCTGGGGACAGCTTATAGCTCGCTGCCACCAGAGTCTAGCAAGAGGGCAATGCCTCACTTTGAGTTAATTAATAAATTCACTACAGTAAACTAGACTGAACTACACAACGTGGCGAGTGGCTTATGAGACGAAGCCACTTGCAAAACTGACCAATGAAATGCTCACACAAAATATGCACTCGCAAAACTGACCAATGAAATGCTCACACAAAATATGCAGGTGACCTGCGCACTACTGACTACGACGTTGAACTTCTAAATGACACACAACTTATATAATACACAAACATAAGCATAGTTCTACTGTCTCGCTGTTTTCTCTTGATCTCATTCTTGTCTCCTCTCTTGCGTTCTCTTCCTTCTCCTTTCTGCTCTCGAATGTGGGTAGTCCCACATCTCCCCCCTCCTCCATTGAAAAACTGGTGTCACGGGAAACACACTCGCCGTGACATCTGCTCAGCTCGTCAGCGACAACGTTCGTGGCTCCCGGTCTGTAGACCACTTTGAACTGGAATTCTGCCAGCTTCAGTGCCCAACCGTACACACGTCTGTTGCGCTGCTTCCCAGAAGTCAGCCACCCTAGACCCTTGTGGTCTGAAAACACAGTAAACACACGACCATACAAGTAAAAGGCAAAGTGATTCACCGACTCAAACAATGCCTAACCCTCCAGCTCCTGGGCACTGTAACGCACCTGGGCACCTCGTAACTGTCTGGAGAAGAAAGCCACTGGTCTCCATTTCCCTTCTCGCTGCACTGACAGTACTGCTCCGATCCCTGAAGCACTCGCATCACACTCTAAACCGAAAACGTCATCCTCACACGGAACACATAAACACACATGATCACATAACGAATTACATAACTCACGAAAACCCTCCAGCATGGGGCTCGTTCACTCAACTTTCCCTGGTGAGGTTTTTGCCGTATGTGGCGTCAGGAGAGAAGACCCCCTGTGGAATCCTCGTATAAACCGCCGATAGAAGCCAATCTGCCCAAGGAACGCTCTTAGCTGTTTCCTCGTCTTCGGTACTGGGTTCTCCTTGATTGCCACAATTTTCGCCTCCGGCACACTCATAAAACCATCACCAATCACATGTCCTAAAAACTCCAGCCTCCTCTTCCCAAACACACACTTGCTTCTCTTGCAAGTAAGTCCTGCATCTCTCAGAACTTCGAACAAACGCCTCAGGTGCCTAACATGCACCTCCCAACTACCCGACACCACCAAGATGTCGTCGAAGTAGACTTTCGCAAAGTCCTCACATCCGACAAGCACTCCATCCATGAGTCGCTGGAACACAGACGGTGCATTGCACAGACCGAATGGCATCCTTCTGTATTGGAATTTACCAAACAAACATATGAAGCACGTCTTCTCACGGTCCTTCTCTACAACCTCCACCTGGTGTAACCCTTTAGCCAGGTCCACCTTCGACAGCACTCTACCACTGCCAACTCGCTCTAACATCTCATCCAGTCCAGGAATGTAGTATGGCTCTTTAATGGTGACATCATTGAGTCTCCTGTAATCCACACAAAGCCTTATGCCACCCGCTGGCTTCTTCACCGGCACCAGTGGCGACGACCAGCAACTACTGCTGCGCTCTATGACTCCACATTCCAACAAACTATCTAGCTCCTCCCTAACAGCGTCCCTAATACCCAAGGGCACTGAGTATGGTGATGCTTCACAGGCAAACTGTCACCAGTATCAATGGTCATCCTGACCCTCGACGTATTCCCCGGCACGTCCGAGAAAACGTCCCCAAACTCTGCAATCAACCCATCTAACTCTTCCTTCACCAACCCAACACAATCATCCTTCAATACATTCCTCTCTTGAACACCCTCCTCCAACACTAAATCCAACCTCTTCATCTCAGCTCTCTCCTGAAACTTCTTCATGCAATTCACGTGAACCACCTTTGCATGCGTCTCCTTCCCAACCTTCCCAATCTTATAATTCACCTGCCCTTACCTGTCCAACACTCTATACGGTCCTTACCAGGAGTCGGCCAACTTGCACGACATCCCTGGTATTCGATACAGAATCATGTCTCCTACCTCAAATTCCCTCAACTTACTACCTCGATTATAATACCTCAACCTTACCTCCTTGCCTTTGCTCATCTTCAACGCAGCACAGTCTCTCATCCGCTCTAATCTGTCCATTAACCCTGCAACCCAGTCACACACATTCGTCTCTCTTCCTTCCAACTCGTATATTCCATGGTACAATGCATCCAGTGGTGTTCTAACCCGAAACCCAAACACCAAATCGAAGGGACTGAAACCACTGTCGCTATGAGGCATCTGCCTCAGAACGTACAGAGCTAACGGTATCTGTGCCACCCAGTCTACCTTCTCATCTATACATTAGCCCAACACAACTTTGAGAGTTCCATGCATTCTCTCGATTATGTCGTTAGTCTGGGGATGGTATGGCGACGTTCGTATCTTGTCGACCCCCAGCAACTGGCAAAGCTGTCTCACCACTCTCCCGCAGAATTGAGAGCCCTGATCCGACAGGAGCACCTCCAAGATTGCCGTCCTTGAGAAAATGCACCGCAGGCTTTCAGCTACTGCCTTTGCTGTAATACTCCTCAGAGCCACTGCCTCCGGCCACCTGGTTGCCATGCAAACATAGGTTAGCAAGAACCGACATTCTCCCTTACCCTGGGAAGCGGTCCTACCAGATCCACTGCAATACTTTCGAAGGGCTTTGTCAATACAGGTCTATCCACCGCCGGAGCCTTCTTCGGCTTGCTCTTCGACTTTATCTGACACGTCTTGCAGCTAGTGCAATATGCTAGTATGTCCATCATCATGCCCGGCCAAAGGAAATGTCTTCCCACAAGGCGGGCTACCTTCTCCCCTCCGAGATATCCACACTTCTCGTGAGCCATCTCCAAGATCCGGGTCCTAAACTCAGTAGGCACCACTATGACATCCACAAATTCCTTTCACGATACATACATACCCCTTAATAACCTTTCTTTGTCCCACTTGAAACCTCGTTCTCCTCTCTTGCCCAACTCTCTCCAAGTCTTAAGGCTCTCGTCAGTCAACACGCACTGACGGAACTTGACTCCATCTGAACCTTCTCTCAATGGTCCAACCTCCCCAGCTAACTTGCTGAGCTCTGACTTTGAGCAACTCACAGCAACAGAGTCTAAATCCTTAGCAACACCCTCCATTTCTGTCTCGCTCTCTTTAATACTCTCCCCTATATTCTCTTCTATCGCTCCTACCTCTCCCTGTTCCACCGAAGCATCCATCTCAACTCCCAAGTCCTCCGGGATTGACCCCTCCACTGTGCACCACAAATCTTCTACCTCTCTATCTTCGTCACATCTATCCAACTCCTCCTCAGCCTTATTCTGGCTTCAAGTCAATACCTTGACTTTGGCCTCTACACTCACCCTCTCAACCCTGAAGTCTGCTATGGCTTGAGTGTACGCCTTAACTTCACAGGCATCCATCATGTTCATAGGAGCAATGCTGATGACTTCTTCCTCTTGTCTCTCGTCAATCATGGCTACATGCGAGCGGACTAGTACCCCTACTTCATTAGACACTACTGTGCTTCTGTGCACTTGCATGTTTCCATGAACATCACCCACATGCACTTCCCCATAATCTCTGTAGTTGTCACTCAACAGAGCCTTAGGGTCTACGCGAATGCTAGCTCCTGAGTCTATCAGTACCTGGCAGGGGACCCCATTGACCAGGCCCCATGCGACATTGTCCTTCTTCCCTTTTACTATTAATTATGCGACCTTGCCACCTTCCTTCTTTACAGTCACACCAACCTTCTTAATTGTGCACTCGTGACTCCTATGCCCTAGTTTGCCACAATTGTAGCACGTTGTGGGCTTGGAGAACTGCCCACATTCACGAAAGGAGTAAAGACAGAGAAAAGACAGAGACCTTTGTGTTGCATGTAATTATTAAATGTATCAGTGACGTATGTTGTATGTTTCATTCAGTTTTACGCACACCCTGTAGGGATGCTAGTTCACAGTCACACTGGTTGCTTATGCGTGTTATGTTATAGTTGTCTCATTCTGATTGGTCGAGTGGTGAGTGGGCATATGCATATTAAACCTCTCACCACATTTTGTAATTTAGTCCATGCTTAACGTAGTAAATTAAAGAATCAGAGAGATATCTCTAGTGTTAATTCTGGTGGCAGCGACTAAGCTGTTGCCAAGTGCGCGGACTCAGTTGGAGACTACGGACTCCTAGCGGAGCTTTCCCACACACGTCACTGGGCGAGATTCTGCAGGCTTCCTGCTGGTGTCAAAACTTCTGCCCTTCGGGCAATCAACAGCTCGATGCCCCTTAGTATTACAGGAAAAACATGTTATTCCTGTAAACCCAACTCCTTCTCTTCTTTCTGTCTTAATTACTGCTCTCTCTCCCCCAAAATCTCCTAACCTTTGCTTTAGGTAATTGCCCTTTTGCCTCCCATGTAAACCTTTCCTGCCTGTGGCATCACCCTCCTGGTGAATACCGTGGCCAGTGCTACCACGCACTGTTCCAGTGTCTTGCAACCTTGCAGGACACCCTGACTAACTCTAATGAACAGCTCACTGATCTTCCTAGATGCCTTATGCTTGAGGACATCTGCCATAGTCTCAAATAGCTGGTGCCCGTAGGTAAGTGGGGTTTCTACCACGGACTCCAGTAGAACTCTCTTCAGCTCCCTATAATCTGCTTCTTCATCCCTTACACTGCTAACCAGAGTACACAAGCCCTCAGGCAACCTGGGGTATAACCACTCGGCCCACTCTGCTTCTTCAATTCCTGCTTCTTTCATAACCCTCTCATATTTGTTTAAATAATCCACCAATCCAGCACTCTCCTTATACGCTCCCATAACCTTTAGCTTCTCATGTGGCCTGTCTTTCCGATCTTTCCCACGAGACTCCTCTTGTCTCCTAGCATCTTCCCGTTTCCATCTTTCTCTCATCTCTTGCTCTCTAGCCCTTTCTGTTTCCCTACGTTGTTCATTCTCAACCCTTCTTTTTTCCCTTTCCTCCTCTTTCTCCTTTCGAGCCTCCTCTGCTCGAACTCTCTCTTCTTCTTTACGCCTCTCCTCTTCTTTCCTCCTACGTACCCTATGCTCCTCTGCTCTTCGATCGCCTTCTCCAACAAATACTTTAACAGAGTGCCTATCTCGCTTTCCTCCCTTCTAGCCATCTCCCCAACTACACTGTCCTCTCTCTCCTCTACAACTTCTACCTCTGACTCAATATTTGACCCAATTGTACCACTCACTTCGTCGTCCAGATCCTCCTCTCTGACCACCTTGGTCTCCAAAGGTCGAGATGGATACGGGGACCTCTTGCTGATACCGGGCTTCTTGGACAGCTTATAGTCGGAATCCCCAGGTAGTAACCTCCTGCTGTGCTTTTTCTTGGTCGCCACGGCTCCAACCTCTGATATAGGGAAGTGAGTGTCCTTGCCTCCCTGCTGGTGAGCTGTACAAAAAAAAAACAACAGATAATAAAACCCAACCAAAGGTAACTTTTTTTTTACAAATAAGGAAAAATGCAACACTGAAATTAAAAGGTTGAATGATACACACACAAACAACACAGAACTGTTAAGGATGACTCCTTGTTCAGCCCGAGTGTCTCCTTCGCTGCCGAAGCACGTCGGAATGCAGTGTCCACAATTGAAGTCTTGAACTATGGTTCTCCCACTGCCACTGTCGCCCTGTGGTGTGTTGTGGCCTCGCCGCCTAAGCTCGAGTGCCTTGCTCAAAGTTTTTTTGTTTTTTTTTTCTGCCGCCTAAGCCCAGAGAAAACGAAGCTTTACTGCCGAAGCCTTAATGCTGTGATGCTCTTCTCGGGAGTGTCCTCCTCTGAAGTTCGAAGCGGGCTCAGCTGGAACTATATCCGTTTACCCTGGTAACTGGTTCTCTTCCCTCACGAACGAATTCGCTGTGAGTCGTGGTAGTCCTCGGGGAATGCCTTCCGTCTGAGTATCCCACTGCTGCCACCAAAATTCTGTGGGTCCGGCCTGCGAACTGGACACGGATTCGCCACAGATTTGGGGACAGCTTATAGATCGCTGCCACCAGAGTCTAGCAAGAGGGCAATGCCTCACTTTGTGTTAATTAATAAATTCACTACGGTAAACAAGACTGAACTACAAAACGTGGCGAGTGGCTTATGAGACGAAGCCACTCGCAAAACTGTCCAATAAAATGCTCACACAAAATGCTCACACAAAATATGCAGGTGAGACCTGCGTACTACTGACTACGACGTTGAACTTCTAAATGACACACAACTTATATGATACACAAACATAAGCATAGTTCTACTGACTCCCTGTCTTCTCTTGATCTCATTCTGTCTCCTCTCTTGCGTTCTCTGCCTTCTTTTTTCTGCTCTCGAATGTGGGTAGTCCCACAGTCTCCTCCCAATGGCTTCAAACTTGGGGTCTTTGTTCACTGACTATAAACTAGAGGCTTCTGCCTTTGGCTACTGACCATAAACTCGGGACCTCCACCCACTGACTACAAACTCGTGGCCTCTGCTCACTGACTACAAACTTTGGGCTTGTGCCAACAAACATAGGGGCTTTTCCCTCTGACTTGGGTCCTCTGCCCACTGATGACTGACAAGAGACCTCCACTCGCTGACTACGAACTTGGGTTTATGCCCACTCTCGTCACCAATTTCGATTTTGCCAAGTTTAAATAGTATAGATCTTTCCTCAACACATAGCCCCTTAATGGGCATTGCTTCCTGAAAACTTCCTTGCATATTATGCACTTTGCCTTCTAGTGACCTTGCTGCCATTGCTTCCTTTATAGTAATGATGTTACTCTTGTATGTGTACGATGATACTGCAATGCGAACATGTTTGTGGGATTATGCTGTTACTTTCTTTTTGAGGGTGTTTAATGGCACTGTCGTCATTCTTGCCTATCTGTGATGACATTGTCACCCTGGCCAATCTGGGCTGGTGCTGTAACCCTTATATTGCCTTGTATGATGCTTTCCCTCTGCAATATATCTGGATAGACGCAGTCCCTTTGCCTAGCTGGGCTTGACAATTACTTGCCATTTCTTACTTGATGTTTTTGTCCTCATTTTTTGTGGGTGGTAGCCCCCAAACATTTACCTAATCCCAAAGTCTTCACTAAATTGCTTTCCCTTTGACTGCAATTTTTTTTTTATTGGGAGTAATTCAACTCGTAATAGCTACACATATAATGCATGACAATATACACAAATAATAGCTTGTGTTTAAAGTTACTGATGGAAAAAAAATTGAATAATTATGGTAGGTTCAATTAATAGCCATATATATATTAGATAGCAATCAATATTCCATCTCAGCTGTTGTTACAGTCATTTAGACTGGCAACAGTATCTAACAAAATGTAGATAGTTAACACAGATTCAAGGTTTATTCCATAAATTCTCGGCTTAGATGCATATAATATTCAGACTTGAGCCAGTAATCACCACACTGTTGATCTAACTAAAAATAGACCACCATCATCCTAAAGGTGTCCAAAAAAGAGGTTCCCGCAAGCCCAACATGACATATGCAAGCATTTCAGACTAAATTGGCGCAGTAATCCTTGGCCCAGCATGATTGAAAGAAAATTCTATAAGAGACATCCTCATTTTTTATGCGGCACCATATCTACATTTGTTTCTTGCCACTTGCCTTGAATGAAACTCAAAATATGAACTCAAAATATGAACCGTAATAAAAAACTAATCACCAACCTCTACGAACAGCAATAGTTTCGCATAAAGAGGCACTGGACTCCAAACAAAGGATGAATACTCTGACTCTTAACTTTAATGCAAAAGAACTGATCCACCACAAGAGGTTCACGTTTGCTACAGAAACGAGCATCAGAAGAGCTTTAGCAAACCTAAATGAATTACTAGGCAAACCACCCATGGGACAAATAGATTGTCACATCAACCAAGTCACTTTCTACGATCGTTCATCTAACTGGCTACTCTGAAACAAACTGACAGCCGGGTAATACGACAGCCTCAAGCTGTCATAATAGCTGCTAAAATGTTTGCACCACTCATACCATCTAGTCAGCCACCTATTCTATCTGCAGGTACAACTAATTTAAATTTATCTAGACCTGCAGAACCTGCTAAAACATCGACCGGGTCTACCAGGAATGCATTAAAATTCAATTTATCTACTTCACATGAGGAATCCAAAAACCCAACCCTGTTTCTATTGCAGGAGCATTTATTTCCTTTATCACAGAACTGATTATTCAAATCTCGTGACCTCCACCACAACAACCATCAATACTGCCATCTCTACCAAGAACTTTACAAACTCCATCAATACTTCGATCTCTACGCTCCACCACCTCAGTTTCACTCTACTATCAAAACAAAAAAACGTATAGAATTAATGTTACAGAAAACACCAAATTCTGCTCCCAAACTATTCACCACCACTGCTGTGTCTTTAATCACAAATGTTGGAGCATTTACATATTTTTGCACACAAAACACAACCACTACAGTGTTTGTTAGCATCAATGGGGAGCATTGACATATTTTTATACATATGCTGAACCATATACGTCGTGCTTGAACTATCTACATCTTCCTTCTTCTCAGTGATAATGTTACTTTTAGGACAGAAGGTCCGGGAATTGATCCTAATTCTGTCCACAATACATGTATTATCCGCTGCCTCCTGGTCTAGTCTCACTGCTTGCCTGTCTGGTAGTATGTCAATAGTTACCTCTTTTAGCTCCGATCCCCAGCCATTCCAAGTAAGAAATTTTTTTAATAACTTATACTTAAAACTGCACAAAGGATAGATGACTACTACAATTTGAAAAACCGACCTTGACTCATGTGCGTGCAGATTTTTTATACGGAATGCCGGGACACACCCACACTCTAAATTATAAACAGTTCACAATTATTGTGCCTAAACGCACACAAACTATGACACCATTCAATGTTTCTTTAAACAAGTTCAGATCAAAAGCTATTACCGAATCAGAGAATAGACTTGATAGACCGTCGTCACGAGACTTTGACCATGTCATATCCAACCCAAAGAACATTATTAAGTAATGGGAAGAAGATGCCCTCTCCAAATTGATGAATGTATTTATGAAGTGTGACAACACCACACATTAACAACTTTAACTAATTGAATAGTCTGTTTACTTTTTGTACTATTAACTACATCTATTTACCTATTACTGTATACAAAAATAACTTATTCACATTACATCTTCTTACGTTAAGTATAGAATAAACATTCATGCCATGTATAGACTAAATATATTACACTTATTAATCACCTATATATAATTCATTCACTTACTTTTTTCTCAGTAAGTTAGTAGCATAACTTAATAGATCTTAAAATTCAGACTACATATACATGTAGCTGTTTGACTTTGCTTGATGGGTTCTGGCCTAAAACTCTGGTGGCACCGCAACTGCTTTTGTTATAGGCTAACAGCAACCTAATCTCACCACAAGATTAATGTTCTAACTTCGTTTCTATATCTACAAATGTGGAAGAACAGGAGGTCCTTCAATTGACTGAAGTTTGCTTGAAAATGCTGGATTTACTACTTATCACAGACGCAAATAGTACAATGTGCAATTTAATACATTGTTCAACAATCAACTGCCAAGTCTTATTGAGGAACAAATATCTGAAATAGTTAGTTGCCTAGGAGCTCAAGCCATGATCATAACCGGGACACAGGAAGTTCAACACCAGAAGTGGAACAAACTATCAAAATCTCACTAGCGAGCCCTCAACAATAAATGCAAAGATAAAACAATCTCCATCAGACATGTTGACAAAGTTACCTGTATCATCATCTAAGATACGATAAATACCTGGAAAATGGACTGAATAAGCTTGAAAAGCCAAAGTGATTGTGCTAGACATTAATTTTGAACTTACATTACTATTAGTAAATGGTCTAGTGCTAATAGTGGAACTACAATGCCTGGAATGCAGCTAGAATTGCCAATCCAGCTACTAATTACTTGTCACTAAAAGGTCACTCCATCTATAATTTTTGCTTAGATAATAGAGATAACCATATAGTTTATTAGGTCTGAGATAAGAAAGATTATACTCCTCTAATATCCTTGTCCCAATAAAAATTCATCATCAAGATGTCCATACCCAGTAATTTTTCCACAGTTGTTGCCTCTATGGGTGGCTTAGCACTTTTTTTGTTTTAGAGTCGCAGTGATGATGGCATCTCCTGAGTTTTGAACGGTAACTCCAGTAGTTCCAACCCATATAAATAGAATCTCTGGCAGGTAACAATTTAAGGTTGACACCATTTGTCTGTAATAAATATATTCCATAACCTTGGTAATCACTTACAAAAAGATCGGACTCTTCTTTAATCAATTTCACTTCACTTGATCTATTATGCTAAAATGATTATTAAATTTTTACTTGTAACCAAATATATCTGTTTCTCTTAAATTTAAAAAAATTAATTTTTAATTTCAATAAAAGATATATTAGTTATTATTTTAACTGACATTTTGCTTAATTCTGCTATGCAAGGTATCCAGCTTTTTGTCTATTCTCACTAACAAAGCATTAATGCATAATTGGCTTAATACATTATATAATCTATTTTTTTACTCTGTCATTGTCAGTAAATTGGTAGTCACAACTGAAACACTGTACCTATTGAATAAAGCAATACATTACTATTTGAGCC
>WLWD01003679.1_pt1 | contig 31368 bp, 26 predicted proteins | sample 6712731 | NCBI WGS metagenome assembly WLWD01 (sample SAMN12718690, study PRJNA576275) | sponge metagenome | isolation source: marine sponge | host: Mycale hentscheli | place: New Zealand: South Island, Marlborough, Capsize Point | collected 2014-11-01
AAAAAGGAAGAAGAAAAAAAAAAGAAGCTGCTACTGTAGTGAAGGTAAGACATGTAGACACTATTATATATCAAAGCTACATTAGCTAACTCAGAATATTCTGTAGCTATACCTTAGCCCCTTAGCTCACTCTGCTGACTTCATGGCAGCCATTTTTATTAGAGAGTTGATGTGATTGCTGTTGATCAGCCTGTATGTTTGTGTGTGAGCGTGCATCTCACTACACTACAATCCCACATTTGGCCAGGGGCAATTATGCCTAACCTTCCAGCTGTTATGGTCTGCTCCAATGACTTATACACTCTAATAATGATGGAGGATCTACCAGAACTGGTGATCGAGCCTCGCTGTCTGAATCTCTCACTACAGTGGAACAAGAGCTAGCAACATCCATATACTCAGTCACTCCTAGTCACACACACACACACACACACACACACACACACAACACACACACACACACACACACACACACACACACACACACACACACACACACACACACACCCACACACACACACACACACACACACACACACACACACACACACACACACACACACACACACACACACACACAAAGGCCACCTATGCTAATGCTAATGCTACTAATGACATTCTTTGCACTTCAAAATTAAGAAAAAAATCCTCAAAAAGCGACTGAATTGGCCTTGTGTTGGCTTTGACAAACCTATTAAACAAGGAGGTCCGTATAAAAGGGCATAGCCGAGGATATATTTCTCGATGAGTGGAAAATTGCAGTTGACAGTTTTTGTTACCAACTTTCCGGGGACCATTATAGTACACATTACACTACTACTACAGAGACTCAAAAACTGGGAGACGAATACAAGAAATAAGTCATGAGCACCGTAACAAATTAAAATAAATAAATAAACAAACAAACAAACAACAACAACAATGAATGGTGGGCTATAAATAGAGAAAGGAGAAGCATACTACTTGCAATTGACACAGCTAAATTCAACTGCACAGGATACAGCATACCGGCAGCAGAGTACTGCTAGATACTATCCTGCAAGACCACCTTCAATTAAGAAACACTTTGGCACACACACACACACACCCACCTGACCGGGATAGCAACTAGACTTAATTAATCTATTACACCACTCTCGCTAAAATGATTACATACAGCTGTTTGTGTGTTGGACCACTCGGGTGGGTAGTTGAAGCTATTATGGCGGATTCTCTCAGCTGGCTATTTCTAGAAGGAGTTGAGAATGAGGTAACCGGTCCACAGAGTTATAGCAGAATAGCAGAATTATAAGCTCAAAACCTCAGCCCTCACCTCAGCCCTAACCAATCCCTCACCCACCATATTTACACACTTCTATATTTATTTAGAACACAGATACTGTAGTTTGTGTATTGTGACAGAGGAAATCTAAACTGCTTAGGTCCTTCAAAAAGGGACACTATTCCCGCCTTGATGGCAGGGACACTTAGTGTCCCTCCGACTGCGCTTAGTGTCCCGTTGTTAGGAGCAGTCGCTATGTTCTAAATTAGTTAGGTGCTGCACAGCCGCCATGAACTACCACTTTTAGGGTCCTTCAGGCCCTAAGTAGCGCCCTCGCTGTGCTCGGGGACGCTACAACCTAGGGACCTTCGGGACCCTAAAACCGGTAATTCCCTCTGAGGCAGCACCTATTATATAGTCTCCAGTTTTCGGGTACAGCTCTACCATTCATCAAATTCATAATGTTCATTTCATCAACTTTCTCTACAGAATCCAATAACACTTCCATTGGTCCATTCTTTAACTCACACCACCTCCACCCACCACCTCCACCCACTACCTCCACACCACCACCTCCACCTACCACCTCCACCCACCACTTCCACCCACCACCTCCACCCACTACCTCCACCCACCACCTCCACCCACCACCTCCACACCACCTTCACCCTGTGTGTCTATACAATGTGACTGTCTCATATTCTTGTGCAGATCTACTTTTGCAAATCAAGTTCGCTCAAGCTCTGTTCAGCTAAGGGTTGTGTAGGCCCTCACAACTTACTTGCCTTGGAGTGCACTGGGAGTGATTTACTCTTACCAGCCTAGTGGTCGCGTTGGTGGCAGCCTAACCACTCTGTCTCTAGACTCCATTAACAGCTAAACTCCTCCTCCTCTCAACCCACCACACGTCACGATTCCAATAGTTCTGCCTTTAAATTTGTTTTATGATCAGCTCTGTGCGTAAAACACTTGAGAATTCCTGTTTTAATTGCTCGCTTTTGCTGATTATAACTAACCCAGTCCTCTCTTCAGGGATTCCGGCAAAAAGTCCGGTAGAGTCCTCGGCTCCTCAGGACCACTAAAGCAAACCCCGCCCCACACTCCTCCCACTCACACAGAAAACCCCGCCCCACACTCCTCCCACTCACACAGAAAACTCCGCCCCACACTCCTCCCACTCACACAGAAAACTCCGCCCCACACTCCTCCCACTCACTCTCTAGAGGTGGTATCCACAGCAAACCCCGCCCCATCTGGGGAGTCCGTGGTCTGAGCTGGTTGGGAGGATGGATCCAAACTTAGTTTGGGTGGCTTCTTCTTCTTGTCAGCCATTACACACCAGCTACAACAGAGGAAAGCAATTCAATGGCAAGAGATAGTTTATCTCATTCACATACCCAACATGGCAGCTGCATTATAAATATCACATTTATAATCTGACAAATGGCAGGACAAGTTAAATTGACAGACACTCCAATAGTCTGAACTGACAGGACATCAAGTGATTTAGTCTGACATGACAGGACATTCAAGTGATTTAGTCTGACATGACAGGACATTCAAGTGATTTAGTCTGACATGACAGGACATCAAGTGATTTAGTCAGACAGGTCACTAGCTGCAGTGGTTAACCGATACACTGATACATGTCTATACCAGTCCATCCTTTGTAAGTCCTGTTAGCTGACAGACGTACAATCAGTTCCTATACCCACCACCAGACTGACTATTGAATCATCCAACACTATCTCCCTGTCTATGAGAATAGGTTGAACCAAGAGAAGAAATCTCCAAGTACTTGCTAATTATGTTCCTATTGACAACGTAATCTGCAACCAGCTTCATATATTTCTTTTGAATCAGTTTCTAATCCTTCATTAACTTCTATAGTATTGCCTTCTCTTACACTCTCTGAGAGAAGTTTGATAACAGAACTTTTACCCGAGTTCTGTCTTCTAAAATATTACCAATTCAATGAAGCACCAAAGGTGCGAACCCTCAGCGCTATTAAACACTACCTACCTATTACAATATAATCTCCTTCCAAAAGAACGAGCAATCTGTTAGCTATTTTTAATGAGGTATCAAGATAGCTCGACCAATGAAAATGGTACATGGAAACGCTGTCTTCATAAGAGAAGAAGCTAAACTAGCCAGAAACACTCACCTGTATACATTTTCAACGCGAAACTTCACTTCTTTCAACTCCGTTAACTTCCCCGGAGTAACGCTTAGAAACCTGAGCATAAAGCTAAGTACACCGCTGGCTGCAGAAATTATTTTCTCACGTGATTATGACGTGACACTAGGGGGCGTTGCCCATAAAAGTTGGTACCTACGCGGAGTTGAAAGCTTCGCTTTTTCTCAACGAATAGCCCGAAATTAAAAAAAGTAGCACAATAAAAGGTCTTAAATCTTCGTCCTGAGTAAGTTCATACCTAAATCAACTGTTAATTGTCAGTAATCTCCAAAATCAGAGCATGACAGACAGACAAACAGACAGGATGGCTACTATAACCCTCTCGCGCATGCGCGCTGAGGGTTAATGAATTTGAACGAGGAACTAATCAGTTCACTTCTCCAAACCAAACCTTACAGAAAGTGCTATAATGAAGTAATTGCAATACCTTAAGTCAATAAGAGACGACCTGCTCTATTCTCACCTTAAAATGTTTAGTTTTATATAATACGCATTCCAACTGTAACACTCACATACACACCATACACACAAACACTGGCACATTGCTCTTTGAATTAAGTGTCATCACAAACACACTTGACTAGATGCACTGCCATAGGTAGTAGGAATACAATTCTGAACACAAGACTACTGTGCAAATGGCCTTCCTCTCTATATAACACCTGTTCTCTATCACCATACACACAAACTGAAACCATTTCTTTACAAAGTAATTGCATAAGACATTTAGAATCCCAAAGTCCCTCTCAGATAGTTTCCTCACTTAATTAACAAACGGCAACAACCTTTCCTTGTGCTATCAGATCAACCTACAAAACAAAAAGAACTCACTGTATTTGCAAGTGGGAGGTTTCAAAAGTGGAAGGAGAACCGCTGAAGCGCAAAGTGTTGAGGGCAGCACAGACGTTGTGGAGGCAGGAAGGATGCTCTGCGCGAATACTATAATTATATCAGAATAAGCTTTCTAAATATTGCGCACCTAAGTAACCCTTTACCAAGTTGTGGTTGCGAACTGAGTCGAGTCTGCATAAAAATAAATTTATTTGTGGTGGCATGTTTGTATAAATGCGTCACTTGCGAAATAATGTCCTGAGTAGTCACTTGCGACACAAAGCACTAGGGTTATTACTGCAACCACAACAGCCCAACCGCCACTTCCTCAGTAAACCATGAATTTTCAAATTCAGCTGATAGTTAATTATGCCCATTAATTACACGCGCGCATCAATTCTTAGCCGCCCTGGGCGGTACTCAGTAGCACGCGCATAACAAAAAAAATTTGCTCGTACGCAGTATAAAAGGTTTTGTAATGCATTAATCAGCAAGTGTTAAAGTTTAGCAGTTGCAACTTTTTTCTGCGTGTGTTCCCTGCGCCCGCCGTCGTGAGCTTTCTGAAAGATGCGTCCCGAGGTACTTCTTGGCTTCTTCCTTTTCTCCCTGCCGTTTAGAGGTGAGTGAAATTGTTAAGCAATCAGAACAGACATAAGCTTTATCATCACTGTGCCCACACTTTGATGTGGTGAAATATTCCATTAGAACTCTTGCAATAAATTTCTTAAAAGGAACACCTTTACACTGCAGAATTGAAATGTTTCTGTTGTCAAAGCTTTATTAATCTTGGCTATAGCTAGCTAGGATCAGTGCACAGATGATGTTGCTATGGCTGGGCATGCTAGTCCTGGTACATCCATTATTACAACTTTGTGCATTAATGTGTGACTTCTCTTTTGTTAGGTTAAATGTGATCTGGAGGCTATCTTTCTCTCTTTCTTTCTAGCTGAGATTATGGTATATTCATTGTCCCTTAGGCACTGTTGCTTCCTCTATTCGGAGTGTAGACGGTGGCACAAGGAACACACACAAACAGACATCTTTAACACAATGAGACATCTTAACACAATGAGACATCTTAACACAATGAGACATCTTAACACAATGAGACAGCCTCTCATCCTTTGAAGACACTTTTACTATCAATCTGTGTCCACAGTTAATAGTTCTGTTGTCTTTCAAGTAATGAGCATTTCTATTTATACATTATAAAAATAACGACAATGATGAGATGTGTATGTAAATGTGTGCATGTGTATGAGTGTGGTAACTTGCCCTGTCATGTGCTAGCTCTGCATTAAATAATAATAATAATAATATTATTATTATTATTATTATTATTTAATATTTTAAAGTTGAGTCTTTCTGTTCTAATCAAACATGGCCACCATATCTTTGATATATCCTTTAGAGGACCCCTTCCTGCAGGACTTGCTATGGATGTCTGCTGATCTAGCTAGCTAGCTGTAACACATCTTCACACCTTCCTCCATTATCACGTCCTATGCTGCCTCCTTAAGTGCCAATATCACACTAGTATATGGCACGTGCAAGCTGAGGTGTGGCACGTGCAAGCAGTTGTGCAGCGTAGACCAGTGTGTCAATGTGCAGTTATTGCACGTGCCACTGCATTGGTTTGCTAGCTGGCGCCGCTCGCTGGCTGGTGAGGACCTCATGATTATTCTCATCCGCCATTATTCATGAAGATGCTAGATGGGGGAGATAGTCTGAATGTATGTGGTCCAGTGGCACATTTCCCACAGAGACGTTAAGTACTAGGTGTTAATGATATTCATAGCTCACCAGGAGGCAATTCATAGCTATTGTTGCCTTTTACCTCTCAAATGAACATCTGCAAAATATTGATGTTTATTTTTCAAGTGGGGTTTCTTTGTTTAACTGTACAAGTATCACCTTTTCTAAGTGTTTAATGTATGTGTGTGTGTGCATGTGTGTAGTGGTAAAGGGTTCCACTCCGTTGCCCGACTGTATCGGTGTATGCACTCATAACATCACATCCTCTGGGTCTTCTATTCAAAGTGCGTCTTGCTCACAGCTACTTGAGGCTGACCAATGTTTCAGAGACAGACCAGGTCTCTGCAACCTCACTGAAGGTGATTATCTGTCACCTGAACTGGCCACACTCTCACTCATCACTAATTTTATATTCCACGGCAACTGCTTGCCCCCAGTTGAAACCACACCCACTCCTACGGTACCTACAGTGTCCTGTCCACAGTCTTTCCAGCAAATCGCTGGTTCTGTTATTAGTGCCTCTGTCCAGCCTGAAGGAGACGTTAGCACTGAATGTAAAGTCGAGTCTTCTGCCCATCAAAAACAACTCCAACACTGCAGGTGAGAATCAATCCATAGGAAGTGGGTGTGGCTTAAAATGTGAATCGTGGGTGTGGTTAAAGTTACGCTAGTATTGTTCATTAATAAAATGAAACATTTTAAATTTTAGAATTGCTATAAATGATACTATTTTTGTGCATATCTTTTAAAAAATACACCGGACTTTCACTGTATCATGATAATAGAAAAGTACGTGTTTTAACAAAGCTAATGTTCAGTTTAACAGAAGACAATGTCACTGAGATGGAATTCTGTTATTCTGAGTTATCACTCTGTTGAAAGCAAGTTCAGTTGGGTGTGGCATCTGGGGGGTGTGGCATCTGATGAGGGTGTGGCACTTGTGGCATTTAAATATTCACACTTGGTAAATTGACCAGCTGCAATTGAATTAGTGAACACATTATCTAGAATAGACTAGACCGGTCCACAAATTAACTCATGTTCCAGCTGATGACACGCCCACTTCTGAGCCAGTGGGCGGGCCTGAAGCCAATATTGCCTCAGGTTAGGTAAGGTTGTGGTTAGAAGACTAGGTATGGATGGGACAGTACGTGGACATGTACTTTAAGTTCCTTGAGGCATTGCAGTGTTGATAGGCGCAGGAATGATGTTTATTTGGCCAGTGTGTGTGTGTGTGTGTGTGTGTGTGTGTTCACTTGGTGGCTTCAATACCTGAAATACCATTTTTATAGCAATAAAATACGTGAATAGCTCTAGAGAGTCTCAAATCTACATTGCATTGGCTTCTAGTGGATGGATAGCTGATGACCATGATGGAGGTGGGGTGGGTGAAGAGGAGAGCTGATGAAGAAGGGGTGGGCGAAATATTTGGAGTCCATTGATCAATATTTAGTGTTGTATATTTCAACTATGTTGTTATTGAGGTGAGGTATGGAATGTTTGCCATGTCAGTTAGTGAGATGCGCATCTACCTATTTATGCAGCTTCTGCAATTGTAATTTATTTCTTGCAGTCTATTTTTGGATGGATATTTGAGAACATTCCCAGCATATCGGCACGGGTTACAGGGGTGCAGCCTGCAGGGGTCATCCATTCTGTTTCGTCATGAGCAGCTTCAAATCGAAGTTGAAGGAACTCGAGTCTCTGAGCAGCAAGTCAGCCTGACCATGGTGAGGGAGAGACTCCTAGGAGGAGAGATGTAGGAGAAGAGAGTGAATCAGATTGCTGGGCTGCAAAAAGTGGGGTTAAATGATGGGTATATCAAAGAGAGGTGGGGCTGGTTTATTTCAAGGGGAGGTGGGGCTGGTGTATTTCAAAGAGAGGTGGGGCTGGTTTATTTCAAGGGGAGGTGGGGCTGGTTTATTTCAAAGAGAGGTGGGGCTGGTTTATTTCAAGGAGAGGTGGGGCTGGTTTATTTCAAAGAGAGGTGGGGCTGGTTTATTTCAAGGGGAGGTGGGGCTGGTTTATTTCAAGGGAGGTGGGGCTGGTTTATTTCTGGTTAGCTTTGTTGCACACTACAGCACGATGTCTCTGTGATCGTTGAAGTCTGGAGGTCATCCTGGCTGGTTTATTCTCATCAACTGTTAGGTTGATGGTATTAGTGTTGGAGGTAGGTAGGCTATTGCCACTGCTTTAACTACTCTGTTGCAATTGTGAAATCAAGAGTCAGCCCCCCCCCCCCCCCCACCCCCACGTTGCTATGTCAACAGCTGCCCACCCGATGCCTCCTGTGGGCTTTAGAGACCTCTTGAATAAACGCACTCACAATTTCTGGTTTGTTCAAGTGAAAGTTTAAAAAGAGTCACTACCCTAATTACTGTAGTGTCTGAAGTAGCTGGTGTCCTCCCCCAGCTACTCCTTGTGACACACTGACCTTCTAATTATGGAGGAGGAGCACTGGCTGATGGAATTGATGGAGGAGGATCACTTGCTGACAAGATTTAGGTGGACTAGAACTGCATCTTTAGGACTTGAACTTATCAGCTAATGAATAGTTCTTATAAGGATCGTTGATCATATAGTGCTGTATTATGCAGCAGTGTGGTGGATGGCAATGTGGCGGGTCTTGTGCGCAATGTGGCGGGTATTGTGCGCAATGTGGCGGGTATTGTGCGGGAGTGAAAGTTGTGAGTTAGGTTTGGGAATAGTTTATATTGCTATAACAATATTGGCTGGCCTGAGATAGCTACAGAGGCTCGCCCGTGGAATAATTAATAACCTTTGTCTGTATAAACTGTGTCTGGAAACTCCGTCGGAATGCAGCTGCCTGTGACAATGAGTTGGTTATATCATTGGATGTTACACAGAGTTGATTGCGAGGACTGAAACCAGTGGACCGTGAATATTGTTATTATCATTATTATTATTGCTAGAGTTTGTTGGACATAAAACATTGACATTCAATGCTGGTAAGTAGTGTGGAGAGACTAAACATGACCTATCCTGCAGCCTAATCAAGTCTAACAGGACCAGCTTATGGTGCTCTTAATGCAGTGGCACTAAATGTATTTGAAATGTACTTTCTTGTGTATCTTGTTACCAGGTGAATGTGACGGTGTATCCACATGCATGCAACGGTCAACAAACTCGCACCTACATTGCCCGCAGCAACATCAGCCTCCCCTCTTCCTTCTCAGATGGACACACCCCCACAACTGGCTCCGCCCTCCAGCTGCACATGTCTGGTGATCGTTCAGTGGCGAGCATCCTGATGGTCTATGCTAACTTCACCATTGTGATTCGCCAGATGGAGCAAATGCTCTCTGTAACCCTACAAGTCCCGGGCAGAGCCTCTTATCTATCGGACGGACTTTGTTTTGGTTGTCCTCGACAACAAGCAGTTAGTAAGTCAATTAAAATTCACACCTGAGGGCACAGTGGTAGTCAGATAGAAAAAAAGAAGTAGAAATAGCCACAAGTAACCACAAGTTGGGTAACTTTTAATTTGTTATATCAGCTGTTGGAAGAGATGAGATAATATCACCACAGAGTGAGTTGGTCAGGTCTCTCACTGACTGGTGGACCTTTTGTACAACTGCATAAGCAAGTGTCCATTACTGATTTGGTGTTTTAGCTTGTCCAATAGCAAGCGCCCAGCACAATGCATGCTATTAAACAACACTTAACAGATTCTTTGCAAAGTTTGTTTTGGTTTGGTCAGGTAGGGGGAGAGGCTATTAATTGAATAAATCCAGCCTCTCTCTCATCCGGTCACTTGTGTCTGATAATGGCGATGGTGAGATAGGGTTAGTGCTAGTAGACATCAGTGTGGTGATAAAGTGGGGCATGGCAGGAATGAGGTTGTGGCAGTGTCAAGTTTCGTTTCAGCTGCACGCGTAAAATATTTTAGAGTTTTTAATTTGTTCAAGTTTCCTTTGAAAGAGACCAGAGACATTGTAGAAGTTTTGGAAGACTGCACATTGAACACATTGCTGTACATGTTTGTTTAACTGCTAGTGATATGGTAACTATGAATGATTCAATGGTGTTTAGGTGTGTCGTCTCTGGTAAAGCGATATGAGCGATGTCCTCAGCACCTCTCTGTGCTTACAACATGTTTCACCACGCCTTCGTTCTCACAGCTACACACTATCTTTAATGCTAGTTACTTTGATGTCTGCACGCCAGCCCTGTACCAAGCCCAATCTGATAGTACGAGCAACTTCATCAACAGTGTCGGCATGGATGCGATAATTCTCCCTGACGACGGTGTGTTTCCTAGGAGACCAGACATCATCCCGTCGAGTTCCACCCACACTGTATTCGAACAAACTTCACCGTCTCATAACAATGAAGCCACACCCCCTGTCGATGTCACAACATCGTATCTAAATTCACAAACTCCTACAGAAAGTTCACCAGGGGGCAGTACTAAAGGAGACATCACCACGAAGGAGATGAAAGATCTCGGAGGCTCACTGATCGGTGCACAGTCAGCATTTCACGTGCTTGCTCCTGCACTCTGGCTATTCACTTGTCTACTCTTAGTGACGCTATCATGTTAGCCACACCCATCTGCCACACCTCTTCACAGCACACACCCACCTCCTTGGGAGAATAAAGGAACAAGTCACACTTCTGGAGCTACTCATTGACCTGTAAACCTGCATGTAATATTTGTGGAAAATTTGTGTTTATTGTTTTAATTACACAGACATAACACTTGGACAGTTCTCACGATTACATTGTTTATGAAGTATTATTTATTACAAAACTATTTACTTCAAAATTTACCAAACTTGAATTAATGACAATAAATTAAAAAAGTGTATATATTTGACACATTTTTGTTGGTTTACACCAAAAGGTAGACATGCACTAAGAAATAATGTTTATAAAACAACTGGTTGCAACTGAACTGAAGTAAGGGTGCGTTAAAAAATATTGTACAAGGATTATAGTTGTAAATAAATAACAGGTTAGTTGCCTAGCAACCATGCCACATGTGCAAGATTGCAATCCTCCCACTTGCAACAGGACTACATCGACTCCTGCCCCGCCCCTGCTGATCGATACTGTAACAAAGAAAACACGAGAAGGATAAAGCCAATTTTAAACCAACACTTTCTACTTCAGAAAACAAAAAAAGTATTTAGTCTATGCCTCAGAACAAAAAGTGACTTATCTGTTTGAACATCACAAGAAGAAACTCGTAGCATAAAGAAAATGAACTGAGTTATGTCTATGTACCAGCAAAACTAACTTTACCAACTATAAAGCAGGGAATAGTCATGTGAGATCTGGCATCAACACATGTAATTACCTGCTTGAGCCTCCAGTCTAATATCTGCAACCACTCAATGGCCTCTACTTCACTTGAGGCGTACATGTAGAATGTACGATAGTTCGTCACTAATCTGGACAACAAACAAACAAACAAACACATCAGTGACATGCCAGGAATTACATCATCATCAAAAAACAAAAACAAAAACAAAAACAAATAAAAAATGAAAGCTGTTCCTCAACAAACAGAAACTATACTCTGGATATCTATGTCCGCTAGTCTTGTGTCTTCATTGCTCACTTGAGACAGTTCGACTTCCCAGTGGAGCCGTCTCTCTCTACTTGCTCCAAGTCAGCTAAGTTAATCGTCTTCAGAGGTTCCTTGTCCCCGCAGTTGTTAAAATACTTCAACTCATTCCGATACAGGACAAACCATCTCTTCTTCCAATTCTGAGAGTACATTCATTAGTACACATTATAATAACAGATCAGGTAAAGGGTACCATGTACGACCGTACCTTGCGATGGAAGCCAAGCTTTGTGAGATAACCTTCCTTAGAGTTGACCTGCAAAGATACAACAACATAATTCAAGTTCAATTATCCAACACAAAGCAGCTTTCATTTCTCTACTATTAGTAAGTAGATTTTATCTGTATAAGTCCCAAATCCACTGAGCTGGACACACACACCTACCACCTCCACATATACCACGTGCACACATGTATATACACATGTACCTGTATGATGTCATTAACATCTGCCTCTCCTGCACCGGCTTCCCCCAGACTAAATGACTCCCTCCCTCCCTACATAGCGTACTTTGCTCCTCCTTAGCCATCTAATGCCTGAATTAAAGATGCTGAACAACAAAATTAACCTCTCACACTCTAAACAGGAAACAACGATCAACTTAGCTAGCCACTGGCATGATATTGCCATAGCAACCTGACGACATAAACAGAATGCCTATAAATAGTCAAGCGTGAAATCCACGCACGCCGAGAGTTCAATATTGTCAAATATGTCAGTCGTGGGCAGTTTGGAGACTATCAGAGAACTAATAGATAACAGACTGAAAGATAATTGACAGGACCAGAAGATCCTCATCCACCCATTAATAAATCAATACCAATCAAACCATCCAACAACTTTAATTGAGGAGGTGAGACACAAATCCAGTCTCTTGATGCCTGCACCGCTCCATTACTCATGAAGGACTGTTGATATTGGAAGGCACTCTGTGTGACACACCCACACCTCATCAGTTACCATGTGACACACCCACACCTTATTAGTAACCATGTGACATACCCACACCTTATTAGTAACCATGTGACACACCCACACCTTATTAGTAACCATGTGACACACCCACACTTCATTAGTTAGTTGGGAGCGAGACAATTACACAATCGAGATTCTGTGGTGTTAATATTTTTTTTGCTTATTTTATATAGTATATGTTCGACCCCTTTTTCGCCCGCGCCACTAATAACTAAGTTGGTAAGGTGTCTTGATAAAATAGAGAATTGGATCTGCCACACAGGAGGTGCTGTGAGTCTTGAAAGCTTTGATTGGAGCAGACCTAAATGCCTGAGCTTTTTGTTTTACTTATAAAAGCAAAGCAGACCCAACAGCACTATTTCTCTTCTCATCACTGAATGTGTTTAGTCAACTTAGCACACTACAATTGCAACAACTAATGAAATTATGCCAAGGGTTGTAGCTCATATATCTTCCCCAGGCTAGCTCCCCGAGGCTAGCTCCCCCAGGCTAGCTCCCCCAGGCTAGCTCCTCCAGGCTAGCTCCCCCAGGCTAGCTCCCAAGCCACTTGTATTAGTGCTAAAACACACCACAAGTACAGTGACACAATGAGGGCAAGTTGACCATTAAACTACAGTTCCCGGGCATCTCCCGGCATTGCTGTAGCACGCTCTAATAGATAGGTCTAGTGAACTAAAAGATAAGTTAAATTGATGACCAGACTAAACCAAGACTAGGAGAACTCACAAACGCGCACACACACATCCGCTCATTTTCCCAGGTAATGTGCGCCATTAAATCATAACAAAGTCTAATTGATTGAAATATTAATAAAAAACAAGTTATCAGCTTTCAGTTCGTAGTCATAGTAACACATCAAAGTGAACTGGAAGATATATAGAGTGGGGGGGGGGGGGGGGGGGGGGGGGAGAGAGAGAGCCACATCAAGGAATCAATGTAATTAATTCAACACACCAGCTACTAAAAACGGTCGAGTTTTTAAATTACATATACAGTAAAGGGTTTCAATGCCACAGTAACCACGCAGCCGCAACTGAAAAAAAACAGCAAATTCTAAGGAATTACCGTACAGGTTTGAACCTAACCCTATATTAAGACATGCTTAGTACTGTAGTAGCCAACAAAGCTGTAGCGGTAGCTAAAACTTATTTGTTAGTTAAACATTCAACTTTGTGTTATTCTTTAGCTAAGCAGTAGCTGTAACACACAACACTCTCACACACACTTGTTCACTGGACATACCAACACAAGACTTACCTTCGTGGTTAGACTATTGGACAATGGATAATTATGACAAACAGCGCGCGCCTTAACTTACCACACCACTAATTCCAAGACAAGTGTGCTCCACCCCTTCAGGTCAGCCTACAGCCCCTCCTCCACTAAGAAGGTGAATTACTCACCAATTGAACTGTTAATTGGTAACTATTCACCTCTACCCTTTACCTTGTTATGCTAATCTCCACCCCTTCTAAACCCACTGCTGCTAACATGTACTCACCACTACATGTATTCACCTGGTTCACACGTCTAGTTGCTGATTCACACGTCTAGACACCAATCACTCATACTCTCCTCTCATTATTTATTAATTATCTATACTAGAATGCATTCAATTAGACATACTGCAATTAGGCCAGTCTAACTCGACCTTCACTCATGAGGGATCCTACCCTTACCTAAATACCTGGAAAGCTTTGCACGAGGAAGAAATTTTATGCAAAAACCAAGCAAGTTTCTGGTAAAGTTATGGGTACAAAAAGCAGGAAAGCCCTGGCAATTAACACCTTAAAGATCTAACACAATCTCACCACGCATAATTGTGCGCCTTTCTAGAAGATTGCTTATACCAGAAAGAACCATGAGAGCTTACACCCCATCTCATTGTAACTGCAAAACTTTAACACCTGATAACAATTTAGTAGGTGAAAGAAATTACAGAAACTGTCCATGCTTGGATTAGGTAAGGTGTCATCAAGTAAGTGAGAGTTAGTTAGGTAAGGTGTAGGCTATAGATAAACCCAGCTGTTACATAATTTACAAACAGTAAAAAGAGATGTAATATGTAGGTAATGCCTTTAACTTATTACAAGACACACACACACACACAACACACACACAGAAGTGTATTACATGTAATCTCTGACCTACCGACAGGTCCGTGCTGTTGCCGAGGTGGGCAGGAGGTCCACTCACACGGACACTGGGCTTGGGTGCCAGATGTTGCTGTTGTTTAGGTGCAGGAAGGGGCGGAGGAACGTCACCCTCCGCCTCCGTACCAATTACATTAGCATCGTGATAAATAGCAGGCTCAGAAACTCCCCGGGGGTAGCTATAGCAGAGCTGGACCACGCCTCCTACACACACACACACACACACACACACACAAACCACAGTTCATATTTTAATGAGGTAAGAGAACTTGTCAATTCAAATAAATCAAAGCCTTAAACGCAAGCCTTGGTGATGCTACTAATTGTTTTTTGTGTGGAAAAAGAAAGACATTATAATAGCTCTAGAATGGCAATTCTATCACACGCACACATACATACATCACCCACAATACACACGCACACACACATCACCCACAATACACATGCACACACACACATCACCCACAATACACACGCACACACACACATCACCCACAATACACACGCACACATCACCCACAATACACATGCACACACACATCACCCACAATACACACGCACACACATCACCCACAATACACACGCACACACACACATCACCCACAATACACACGCACACACACATCACCCACAATACACACGCACACACACACATCACCCACAATACACATGCATATTATGCATATATCAATACACTACGCACGCACACACATGGTGCCCACCCAACCAAGCGGGCTTGGACACATCTGCTACAGTTAGAATTGTTTCACAAACTTCATCAGTGTACATAACACTTGCTGAACATACGCACACATGCACACACCAGCTAGTGAACACATACACACAACACTGGACTTTCACTGAGAGAGCTCTGCACTATTAAACAGATAAAATGCTGTATATTTGTGTGTTAGTGTGCCATTTTCTGCAGGACAGAAACTGGACTGAAGAGACAGGAGACATCAGTACCTGAATCGCTGCTGATGACAGGCTTGTTGTCAAAGTGCCGTTTGAAGTCTTCCAGGGATGGAAACTTACCCAAACCAAACACAAACTGACGACCATCCCATACCACCTTGTAGTGCTTCACAGACTCCGCATAACTACACACACACACACACACACACACACACACACACACACACACACACACACACACACAGAGCAATAAACAGCATTAAACAGATAAACTGTCAGCTCATACCAAACATTCTCAAAGGACACAAAACCAGTAATTTTCTTACATTCTTACGAAATATCTTCCTGAATGTTCTACTAATAATCTATTCCCTCTTACTTGCCTCAACACTATGTTAGCTGGTCCTCCTCCTGCTAGTCACTCTTCATCCCATCTACCTGCCCACCCAATCATGTCCCGCACACGCTCAGTCTTGGTCCCTCGTACAACGCTACAGCTATAAACTGTTGACCTACGTTGAGATCATCCACGGTTGCTATGACAACTTTCAACGCACCATTAACAGCAAAGTAAATCTTGCTGCAAATGTGTACTAAACTAAACAACAACAAGTGCTTGGATATGGAAAGCCATGGAGGGATAGTCTGGAGGGATAGTCTGGAGGGATAGTCTGGAGGGATAGTCTGGAGGGATAGTCTGGAGGGATAGTCTGGAGGGATAGTCTGGAGGGACAGTCTGGAGGGACAGTCTGGAGGGATAGTCTGGAGGGATAGTCTGGAGGGATAGTCTGGAGGGATAGTCTGGAGGGATAGTCTGGAGGGACAGTCTGGAGGGATAGTCTGGAGGGATAGTCTGGAGGGACAGTCTGGAGGGATAGTCTGGAGGGATAGTCTGGAGGGATAGTCTGGAGGGACAGTCTGGAGGGATAGTCTGGAGGGATAGTCTGGAGGGACAGTCTGGAGGGATAGTCTGGAGGGATAGTCTGGAGGGATAGTCTGGAGGGACAGTCTGGAGGGCTAGTCTGGAGGGACAGTCTGGAGGGACAGTCTGGAGGGACAGTCTGGAGGGATTATCACATGTCCACCAGTAGGTGCAGTAGTTAATGGTTTGATATCTGGAGTAATGTCTGGAGACGGTCATTAGAGAACTGATGTCATCTCGATGCTCTACTAAAGTAATTCTTAGCAACCGATCCTATCATTCCTGCACTTGAGGAAGAGCCACAAGCAAGTTAGCCGGCCAACAATATCTCCTGTAGAACTTGTCCAGTACATCTAGCTATCTCTGTGTGTTACACCAGCTCTGAGTAGACCTCCATCCTCCAGTGAACATGCCTAAACGTGCTCTAAACTTAAATTGCTTCAACTTGTCATCTTACAGATCTAACAGTTGCTGCTCAGTGGGTTCAAACCAACCATCAAAATAACCTCAACTGCTAGTGTTACTCCAGAACACTTGAAGTTTATGCATAGAAATCAGTAAGTGGGTGGAGAGTCAGGGATTCACTGAGCTAGGTCACATGATGTACGACATTATGAATTGTAAATTTGAATTCTATGTATCCAGTAAAGTGTTAACTTGCTCCAAGTCCAAGCCTTAGAGTCCTTGTTGCCAAGACAACTAGAGATGTATGTGATTAATCGAAACTAGAGTGATTAATCGATGGGAGAATTCATACTAAATGTCTTTTCCATGTTGAGAAATGAAGTAGCTAAATATAACTATTATATATACTATTTATAGATACAGATCGGATCATCAGGAGTACCATATATGGACATTCACACCCCAGACCCAAGAAAGGTACACTAGCTTGTTGTTTATACCGTGAGGTCAAAATGTATCAAGTCCTCTCAGAATATCATGCCACCCATATACCACCAGTAAGGGAGTGTAAGACCACACCCACTCCCCTTGGTGCAGACACTTACCGCACTGAGAGAGTGACAGTGTTCTCGTCTGACACACAATCCCTCAATAAATACGTCCCGTCCCTGATCATCTTAGACAACAGAAGACACTCGGCTATATGCCGGGAAATTCCCGGGTGATACCATCTGTATGGGGAAAACAACAATAACAATCATTTACGACAATAGTTTATGCAAGACCCAAAACATTGTCAAAGCACAACAACAACAACAACAACAACAACAACAACAACAACAACAACAACAACAACAACAAGCAATCAGAAATCCAGATACATCTGCAATACTTCCATACCTGGCCTGACATACTGGCAAGAGTTGAACACTCAGCCAGGAAGAGTGAGGAACAGATTTACAAACACTAAGTGTACAAGTGTGTAGTAACACTCCCAACGGCCACTAGGTGTCAATACGGTCACCTCGGTTGCTATAGTGATAACCCATAAATGACTACCAGCAACCTTCATAGAGGAAGTTGAAATCTACTAACTATCAGGAATGGAAGAGAAAGTGATGGAACAGAGCTAGGTCATTCTGTGTGTATATATGACCCCCACTTACCTATAAACACACACTTACCCTATTGAATAATCCATATAGAGCTGAACTTAACACTCCCTTTCCCTGAACTCTAAATTAGTCCCTTTTGCACACACACACACACACACACACACACACACACACACACACACACACGATCCCTCCTAACTTTCCATTACAAGTCTTAAGGTCCACACAGTATGTGAGTGAGTGTGTAAATGAATCACTTCATGTGTGTGTACTTCACCTCCTAATATATTGCATGTGTTCACAAGCTATCAAAATAAGCTTCATGTTAATCTCGTCCTTCAACCCTCATCTGATCTTACGGTATGTCGTAGATATCCGGCATAGAGGGGCGTGACCGATGCTTGGCGAGGAACAGCCGCTTCTCAAACTCAGACATGTGACTCGTGTCCTGGTTGGTAGGGGGAACTTCAAGACCTGATGACCTGAACAACACACACACACACACACACACACACACACACACACACACACACACACACACACACTCAAGGAATTAATTATTCATTCATACTCCCCACTCCCTCTCTCATGCCACACCCACATCACACCCTCAACACCACATCCAGCTGGTGGAAGCCCTCCCTTCAGGCATTATAAAGTAGTGGAGACAAACAAACAAACAAACAAATAAAAAATAAACTAATGGTGATAAGATACACGGTCGGCCGTGTGGCGATGCAGCTGTCTAGTGAGCTCTCTCCCTCTCTCTCTCTCTTCTGTCACTCTTCCTCTGCTTGCAGCAAAAAAAAAAAGAATAGCAATAGCCACACCCACTTCACTATTGCAAAGAAAGGCCCAATGATACTTAAAGCACAAGTACTCATAAGGTCACTTTCCAGAGTTGCTGTTGAAAGACAAACATCATTTTTAACTTTCCTAATGCACGTGTGTTGAGAATCAACTCCTCCCACCAGATCCCAAACTCACTTCCTTATCTTGTCAGAAGGTGCTCCATGACTCTTGTACCCGTTGCTACTGGCAACATGGCGGAACGTGTCATCATCTGGAGCTGGAGCTGCCGCTACATACATCCACACAAACATACATCCACACAAACATACATCCACACAAACATACATCCACACAAACATACAATGAATACTATCAGCAAGTAATGCACTCAACCCAATCTTACCCGAATGCCTCTTTATGGGCACGCCCACTGGGCATGCCTCTACACTGGGCACGCCTCTACACTGGGCACGCCTCTACACTGGACACGCCTCTACACTGGACACGCCTCTACACTGGACACGCCTCTACACTGGACACGCCTCTACACTGGACACGCCTCTACACAGGACACGCCTCTACACTGGACACGCCTCTACACTGGACACGCCTCTACACTGGACACGCCTCTACACTGGACACGCCTCTACACTGGACACGCCTCTACACTGGACACGCCTCTACACTGGACACGCCTCTACACAGGACACGCCTCTGCACTGGGCACGCCTCTACACTGGACACGCCTCTACACTGGACACGCCTCTACACTGGACACGCCTCTACACAGGACACGCCTCTGCACTGGGCACGCCTCTACACTGGACACGCCTCTACACTGGACACGCCTCTACACTGGACACGCCTCTACACAGGACACGCCTCTGCACTGGGCACGCCTCTACACTGGGTACAATTTAGCCACTCTAATTATCAATTTTTACTATGTGACTTGGCTAAGTTGACAACCATTACCCGATGGCAGAGTGTAAGCTAATCCAGAGAGTAGTGGAGAAGCCTTACTGCAAACGAAAGAAAGCTGTGAAAGTTATTGAAACAGGCTTGCATTAAAGTGTTGCTAAAGAAAACCATGTTTCTCCCTGAGTTGCAGGCATTTCTGAGATACAGTCACTGTCAGGTCTCGATGTGCCAGATAGTGTAACACACAACTACCAGTCCATGCATGGGCAGAGAGAGCAGTTGCCATGGGAAACCCTCCAAGTGAACAGCTAGCTATTCTCAAGTGTGTCTTTGTTGACACACTTAAGAGAAATGAAATACTAGACTGAAAGCTGTAAAGCTTCACTGATGCCCCGGTCAGTCGGCCGCAGCTATCCACTGGCTCATTGGAGTAGCTTCTGCCACCCACACACAAGACTAGTGTCCAATGGTGGGCATGCTACTGGTACATATGCACCTCCCTCTATGTTACCTCCACCCCATGCAGTCAGTAATGCACATAGTATTGTCTTGGTAACCACATGATACAGGTGTTTACAACCTAGAGGGACGGGTAATACTTCAGTAGTCAAGTTTTTCTGACTTGTATTAATTAGCAGTTCATCATTGACCCTTGCCAAGCAATACTCTTGTTGGTGTTCACACTTGACAACCAGCCGTCAGTCTGGAGTCTAAACTGACAGAAACTAGCACTTAAGAGAAGAGATCTTCACATCTACAGAGCCAGGCCACTACTGACCACACCCCTTTACTAACATAGCCACACCCACTAATTCATCCTATTGACTCCCGCCCCTTAATTTACTGTAGTAATTACCTGCTTCTCTCTCTGATTCTCTCTCATTCGCCACTTGATCTACGACCTCCTGGTTAATATAATCCTTGCGGCCTTTCTTGCTGGTGGTGTCCCCAGTACTGTCCTCGGACGACAGAGCTAAGAGGGCCGTGTTGAGGGAATTCTCATCACGTGACATCACCATGATGTCATCATCCGTACTCTGACCTCCCAGGAGGTCGGCATCATCATTGACGTAGTCGTGCTCCAAATCGTCGTTGATGTAGTCATGATCATCACTCTGCAGAACGAATGAATGAATGAATCTATGAATGAATGTATGAATGAATGAATGTATGAATGAATGACTAATACAATATTCTAATCTCTTCCTCAGCTTTCTTGTCTATATTAGATGTATCCATAGCTGTGCCCCCTGCAGTAACTACAGTATTGAAGTGCTTGTCTGTTGTTGGTTGGTTGTGGTCTCAGTGGTTAGAGTGTTTGTGTGTTACACCTCATCCTGGGTTCAACCACTGACAGCCTAGCATTTTAAATTCTGTATTAGCAAGGCCGTAGCCAGGAAATTCAAACAGGGAAGGGAAACTCACTAAGATTAACACTTATGGCTGCTGAAAAATGGGAAGATGATGTGCCATTTCTATGTAAGCCATTTCCACTGTCTAAGCGCCCCTCCCCCCCTCCTCCTTGCCTATGCACTATGGTTACTGCATGATGATAATGTGACATTTCTGAAATAGCTTGGGATGTTTATGTTTGTATGTGTTGTTGTTTTTAATTCGTGAATGAGTTTGTGTGTGCGTTTCTTCTAATCTCCCGTCAGCATTCACTGCTATTGCTATAATTGTTACTAACACCTTCTCTCCTTCTCCCAAACGATGCCGTGTGCGTTATCAGAGGAGTAGGAAGCCAAATCGGATCGGTATGGCCATAACCACGCCTACTTAACCACACCCTCACATTCATTTAATTAGTGAATATAATTATAAAAAGACAGTTTTGAAGTTTATTCAGGATCAAATGAATCAAAACTATATGAACTCACAGGATCACTCCTGACAATTCAGCACAAACACAGCTGCTATCATATTACAAGGAATTAGTAGGTTCACATTAAAGTAATACACTCGAACCTCTCTTATCCGTTCGTCTAAGTTACGGACACCTCTGTCTACCGGACACCAACTAAAATTATTGACTGCGTACGGATCGTCAGTGTAGTCGGAAAGCTACCAAATTAAACGAATAAAATCGGGAAAATATTTCGTGCGTGGCACTTCGAGTGTATTCGATCGTAGTGTTGTGTGTGGAGATGGAGCAGGGAAATCAACAGCAGGCAGTTAGTGCGTCTACCGCTAGATCTTCTCAGAACTCGTTGACCGGCGGCGTCGCTGCTTGTTCTTCTCAAAACTCTTTGAAAGGCAGTGGTGCTGCTAGTTCTTCTAAGAACTCAACGACCAGCGGTGGTGGAGGCAAGGTTGGGGTAACTAAACGCAAGCGTAGCGCTTTAACTCTAGAAAGAACGCTGGATATAATATCAGAAGTTAAGAAAGGGAAGTCAGTGAGGCAGTGTCTGGACAGTTTGGTGTTCCAAAATCTACAGTGAATGATATTTGGACATGAACGATGAAGAAATTGTAGAAGATGTGTTGCAAGAGAGAGAAGAATCTGAGTCCGAATGAAGATGAAGCTTCAAATGCAGTTACTCCATCGCAAGCTTGTGCTGCTTTCGATACTGCTTTGAAGTAGTTGGAGTCCAAAGGCAACACACACTCTGCACATCTTATGCTGGTAAAAAGTTGGAGAGACGATGCAGCTCAGTGTCGCTTGAAATCTATGAAGCAAACTAAAATCACTTCATATTTTAAATAAATTGATTCATGTATTTACAAGTGTTTTTGTTAATTTTAAGTAATATACTAATTCAATTATCAAATAATTAATTGTATACACGGTTCATCACCGAATAAATTAAGTATTTCTGAGTTACGGACATTTCTTAGTTACGGACACCCCTTGGTCCCAGACTGTCCGGATAAGAGAGGTTTGAGTGTAACTTGTTAAACTTAACACATAATGTAGACCGTATATAAACGCCCAGTCTGCTCCAGTGGCAGTTTGCTCTCTATTGTAATTAAACAATTTTAAGCAGGTATGGCCAAAAAACAAAACACAAAACAACAAAAAACAAACTACACCAGCTAACTCCTTACAGTGCAAGAATGGCCACTTCTCAAACCAATAGTGTTGGAAGGACCTCTGACCTCTGAACTATGTTAGTTTCTACAAAAAATTTCATTGGAAAACTAAAGGAAGGACCAGGACCAGGACCAGGACAGGACAGGACAGGACCAGGACAGGACCAAGACCAGGGACCAGGCTGGTGCAGGGTTTCGGGAATATCTTCCAAAACGGTTGATATTGGCCATTTACTTCCAGTAATAATAACCACGCAAGCTGCTGCAGAGAGTCAATGGGAACTACAGAAACTGAGAGAAGAAACTAGTGCATGATCAGGTACCACCAACAGCAGCAGTAGTAGTAATAGTAGTAGTAATCTCCCTCACAGTCAAGCTTGATAGTGCCACTCTTTAACACACATCAGATCATCACTCTCTCTCTCTCTCGTGTTTGGATCTCTAGTCCTCGAATGACTAGCTCAGAAAAGTTGATTTCATCCAACCTAACTGGGAGAGATGCACAAGCGACTAGAGGCCGGGTGAGTGGTGGACTTACACTGGCTGGAGCTATAGCTGTAGCGTGCTTGGTCCAGTAAATAAGTAGCAGGTAAGTCAAGTTTAATATTATAAACTGCTCAGAGACAAACTGTTCAAGTAGAACACCAATAACAGGCAACTACAGGCATGCCTTGCTGGGCATGGTCATTTAAATTGGTAAAGATCACCAAATTCACTTACAAAAAACAGAATTGCAAGTAGCCTAGTGAGTGAACTCTGCCAGGAAGGTAGCGGTGTGTGCTGATCATGTAGAGATGTATTTTCAAGAATACATCTAGAATTAACTTAATTCACACACACACACACACACACACACACACACACACACACACACACACACACACACACGCATGCACACACACACACAATATACACATATAAGGACAATTAAAACGAACGTGATCACTTTATCCTGGTGTGCAAGTAAAGCAACGCCCACCACGTCAAATAGAACAGATATTGAGTGCAGGTCAAATTAAAGAGATGGAATCATTCACACTTTCCAGCTCACGCATTGCAATAGCTGCATTGAAGGGGGCGGGACAGGGGTGAAGGGGGCGGGGCAGGGGTGAAGGGAGTTCACTCTCCTAGAAATCTTTTAGTACCACATTTGACGTCGCAACTTGAAGCCAGCTCCCCAGCTCAGTGCTGCATGTTACACACTGCAAGAGTCTCCTACACACAGCACACCAGCAGACTGTGTCTGTCTGTCTGTCTGTATTGTACTCTCATGGCCCCTCCTAAATCTAAGAAAGTTTGTTTGTTTCTCCTAGGTTAGTTTTCTGTGTGCAGCTGTGCCTACCAGCCTGAGTGGTGTTGTGAGACGCCCCTGTCACTAGCACAAACTAACGAGATGTTTCTATAACTGACATCCTCAGTACGTTTACTTCAGATACACAATCTATCCTCTCTAGAACTACTAGTCCTTGTGCCGTGTTCATAAGGAAGGGGAGACACAATCTATCCTCTCTAAGGAAGGGGAGACACAATGACAGCTAGCCTTGTACGTATTCACTGGTAAACTTTAGAAGATATCATGCAAACCCCACCAGAACTTACTGCAGACCTCACAAAAACTTACTGCAGACAAACCTCACGAGAACTTACTGCAGATAAACCTCATGAGAACTTACTGCAGATAAACCTCACGAGAACTTACTGCAGACAAACCTCACGAGAACTTACAGCAGACAAACCTCACGAGAACTTACTGCAGACAAACCTCACGAGAACTTACAGCAGACAAACCTCACGAGAACTTACTGCAAACAAACCTCACGAGAACTTACAGCAGACAACCCCAGGAGAACTAACCCCAGGAGAACTAACCCCAGGAGAACTAACCCCAGGAGAACTAACCCCAGGAGAACTAACCCCAGGAGAACTAACCCCAGGAGAACTAACCCCAGGAGAACTAACCCCAGTAGAACTAACCCCAGGAGAACTAACCCCAGGAGAACTAACCCCAGGAGAACTAACCCCAGGAGAACTAACCCCAGGAGAACTAACCCCAGGAGAACTAACCCCAGGAGAACTAACCCCAGGAGAACTAACCCCAGGAGAACTAACCCCAGGAGAACTAACCCCAGGAGAACTAACCCCAGGAGAACTAACCCCAGGAGAACTAACCCCAGGAGAACTAACCCCAGGAGAACTAACCCCAGGAGAACTAACCCCAGGAGAACTAAAACCAACCGCCCATGAGACCTAACCCGAGACAACCCCAATGAGAACTAACACCCCAGCAGACTACCCCGGAAACTACCCCAGGAGACTAACCCCAGGATAACTACCCCCGGAGACTAACCCCAGGCGAACTACCAACCCCAGAAACTAACCCCATGAGAACTAACCCCGTATAACTACCCCCAGGAGAACTAACCCCCAGGAGAACTAGCCCCAGAGAACTACCCCCCGGAGAACTAACCCCAGGAGAAACGAACCCCTGAGAACTACCCCAGGAGAACTAACCCCAGGCGACTACCCCAGGAGAACTACCCATGAGAACTAACCCCAGGGAACTAACCCGCAGGAGAAATAACCCCAGGAGAACTACCCAGGAGAACTAACCCCAGGAGAACTAACCCCAGGAGAACTAACCCCAGGAGAACTAACCCCAGGAGAACTAACCCCAGGAGAACTAACCCCAGGAGAACTAACCCCAGGAGAACTAACCCCAGGAGAACTAACCCCAGGAGAACTAACCCCAGGAGAACTAACCCCAGGAGAACTAACCCCAGGAGAACTAACCCCAGGAGAACTAACCCCAGGAGAACTAACCCCAGGAGAACTAACCCCAGTAGAACTAACCCCAGGAGAACTAACCCCAGGAGAACTAACCCCAGGAGAACTAACCCCAGGAGAACTAACCCCAGGAGAACTAACCCCAGGAGAACTAACCCCAGGAGAACTAACCCCAGGAGAACTAACCCCAGGAGAACTAACCCCAGGAGAACTAACCCCAGGAGAACTAACCCCAGGAGAACTAACCCCAGGAGAACTAACCCCAGGAGAACTAACCCCAGGAGAACTAACCCCAGGAGAACTAACCCCAGGAGAACTAACCCCAGGAGAACAGACAGATTGCACCAAACACTCAAAATATTCACAACAACTACTTGAAGCCAGGAGCTGAAATACAATACTGAAAAGTTCTAGAACAGAAGACAATGGAAAGTGAAAGCTCCTCATTTCAGCTCAAGTCCTTCTTTGACAAACATTATTCTAGCTCCAAAACTACACATACCTAAACCATCTAAATATCGCTATCCAAGCGTTCTCCTCACTCTGCACAAAAGGATCTCTTTACAGTACCAGCTGTACCATACAAACACACACACACACACACACACACACACACACACACACACACACACATCCTCACAGAAACTTGAGACCAGCAAATCCAAGCAAGTTTTGCCAATTTTACTGGAGCGTTCAAAACTCCATTGCTGAAGACTTCAATTAGCACTATTCTTTTGAGATATCATTTTTGTTCGCCATTAAGTACATCTTCTTCGTGTTAAGTCAGCGACAGACATTGATCTCGGGAAAGAGGAGGAGCATTGGCTATTGAACTGGTGGCACGACCTTCTCACGTCAGGAAGCCCACCATCATGTACTGCACCCTCCTGGTGTTTAATTGGTAATCCTTTACCAACTAACTTTAGATGCAAGCATTGTTCAGGATTCAGACAACTGAACAGGGAAAGGTTGCAGCTCAAGCCCAGGCCCCGGAAATCGTCACCTTACAAACACATAACCTTACCTTACAAACACATAATCTTACCTTACCTTATGTTAATGATATTCATAGTTAGGTCATAACCACTGTATCATCATTTATGTAATATCCATTTAAGTTCTGTTCAATTATTGTATTGTTGTTGTTGAATGTTCTGAACTCCAGTTGTTGTTAAATTGGGGATTGCGGGCTTTTCGGGTCTAATCGAGTAGCAAACAGATTAGTCTACCCGCCGCCATCAGACTTTAACAGTCTGGTCCTTCGAGCGTGGTGGCTCTTACTTCGAGCCACACCCTCCATCAATTCCATAAACATTGCTCGGGGCCTTACACACCCCGAACAAGCATGAAAGGAAGCTTTTGCTGTACCCCATACATACATACATACAGTCAAATCTCACTAGAGCTACACATTAGAGTGTCTTCACTAGAGCTACACCTTAGAGTGTCTTCACTAGAGCTACACCTTAGAGTGTCTTCACTAGAGCTACACATTAGAGTGTCTTCACTAGAGCTACACCTTAGAGTGTATTCACTAGAGCTACACCTTAGAGTGTCTTCACTAGAGCTACACCTTAGAGTGTCTTTATTGCATCAGTCATCTGCGACTAAATGCAGACATGCTGCATGTTTAACACACGATGAGAGGTCAATACCTGCCACATCACACCGTGCCTGCCACTAGATATCTCTACTAGAGTAGGCGGAGCAACAACAGAGGATGCTAGGTAGGAATGAAGTCAGGCTTCAGGACTGTACCAGCACCAGTTCCTATCTTCAAGATAGCTAGTGATACACATGTGAGGTAAGTCTCTCTAATATCAATCCTTGCCCCCAAGCAGCATGAGATATACTCCTGGGCTCATAGAATGGTTTGCTGGCGCACCAACCAGCAATGGAGGAGGAGGAGTGTGTATGTGTGTGTGTGTGTGTGTTCGTGTTAGAGAGTGTTTGCAGAAAGGAGATTACTTAAAAGCCCTCACCAGCTAAGTAACCATGGAAACTGCAGATAGAAGGAAACACAGACCTCTCTATAGCTATTTGGAGGTTATACTCCTGCTAGACCCACTAACTCGCCAGGAGCTACTCCTGCTAGACTATATCACCAGGAGCTACTCCTGCTAGACTATATGCCCCCACTAACTCACCAGGAGCTACTCCTGCTAGACTATATGCCCCCACTAACTCACCAGGAGCTTGTCCCTTATCAGTGTCCTTTGTTTGGAGATGAACTTAAGTCTCTGCTCTTCCAATGCCTGGATGTCAGCAGAGAACTCTTCTTCCCTGAACTCACTAGCTTGATGTACTGCACACAGAGACCACAGCAGCCATTGGGTAAATAACTGCACCCCTGCATATTACTCACTACTTCCATACTGGCACAAAAATTAAGCTTATTAAACGACAAGGCTATCGTCTTGTAGAACAGCAAATACGTTAGTTCCAATACAAAGCTATCAGCTAACCATCTTCCGACTCATTTGTTTAGTCATAAAGCTCAAGTACTTGGCCTGCACGCCATAGCTACGAATGCAGGAGTGACTACAGACAGACAGACAGTCAGTCTGCAACCTACTTACCAGCCGCTCCAGCCATCGTCAAATAAAGCGGGCGCACTCCCGTTAGTAGCCAAACGCCACCCAGACGGCACTGGTACTGTATGTACGCTACACTTTAATGGTGAAGCGCCTGCTGCACACACGTATTTAACCAGCAACTCTCCAAAACGGGGCAGGAAGATAAACAAAACAACACTATCTAGTCCTCTTATGACCGCCGCCCACTTCGTCATGAAGTCCCTTTACCAGACCAATGTGGCGTATCATTAATAGTTTCATGGCATATATTCCTGTATTGACTGAACTATTGTATATGATACAGCTAATGGATTGAAAGAAGGGGTGAATGGTTTAGTTATGTAGACTGGAGAAAGGGAGAGAGATACTAGCTAATTGTAGTCATGAGATTCTGTGCCCCCTCTGCCGAACCCTTTGGGTCCAAACAGCGCATTGTAGCAAGGATTGTGGCAGTAAGGCTTGCCTTCTTTCTCTGCGTGCTGCCCTGGGGTCAGAGTCTTCTTACATTTAGCACACTTGAGACAGAAGTTGTGCCAATCCTTACCCAACGAAGTCTTGCGCTCAGCTACAGAACAAACAAAGACATACATAGAGATACATATTCAAACAAACAACAACACATGTATACACACATGTACCACTCAGAGCATTCATACACACTTGTATATCAAATGACTTTATACACGCATGCAATCTCAGAACAAGTGGGAAGTCACCACGTGCACACACTGACACAGAAGCGGGCACTGATTAGCTTCCCTGTGTGAAGCTTTTGCTATAATTTAACTGAATTAGAACTATAATATTAACTTATTATAGCGTAAACTACTAGTTGATCCCATGTCCAGGCAAGGGGGAGGGGAAAAAGGGGGACATTTGACCCCGCTGGAAAACCCCCCGTTAGTCTCCTGTAAGAGCACACCTCTGTACTGTCCTAGTATTGACTGAGAGATGTGAAGTCGGCCTAGTTCTGCATGTGTTTACTTAAGTATAGACCTGAGCCCCCTAAACAAACGACAATATGTCCGTCTCTTACTCTTATTGCCCTTCTTAAATACAGGTAAGTATTTTTGGCCCTTTCTAAGATTATTTTTGCGTATTCAGCCCTGACTGATCAGTATGTTGAATACTCTACAACTCTCTTGTTGAAGGTCCAGATGGCACCAGTTGGTTCAGTCACACAACTTATCTCTCCCCCTCTCAAAGGAAACCCATGAACCATTCATCCTGCATAGATCCTCACACTTGCATGCAACTACACACAGTTACCATAGAGAAGACACACAGTTGCCATAGAGAAGGCTGTCAGAGGAGACCAGGAATGCCCTTCAGTGCCAGAGACTATCTTATACCTAATATGGGAGTCCACTAGATGACATTGTTTTTATAAGTACCTACCTAGCTAGATACAGTGTAAGTGTGTTTTCCTGAGGGAAATCTACTCTCTAATGCCCGGCAACCGAGGAATGCATATATGTACAACTTTAAAATGTAAGACAATAAGAAGTGACACCAGATAAAGGTATATCTAACTGAGCATGCTCAATAGAGTTTCCTGAATCATGCCAAGACAAATTAAGCTCTGCTGCTAAGAAATTATTCATGAGTGAGATATAGCGATGCACAGGTGGTAAGACTCGAACAGGCAGAGATATAGCGATGCACATGTGGTAAGACTCGAACAGGCAGAGATATAGCGATGCACATGTGGTAAGACTCGAACAGGCAGAGATATAGCGATGCACAGGTGGTAAGACTCAAACAGGCAGAGATATAGCGATGCACATGTGGTAAGACTCGAACAGGCAGAGATATAGCGATGTACATGTGGTAAGACTCGAACAGGCAGAGATATACTCGAACAGGCAGAGATATAGCGATGTACATGTGGTAAGACTCGAACAGGCAGAGATATAGCGATGTACATGTGGTAAGACTCGAACAGGCAGAGCTATAGCGATGCACATGTGGTAAGACTCGAACAGGCAGAGATATAGCGATGCACATGTGGTAAGACTCGAACAGGCAGAGATATAGCGATGCACATGTGGTAAGACTCGAACAGGCAGAGATATAGCGATGCACATGTGGTAAGACTCGAACAGGCAGAGATATAGCGATGCACAGGTGGTAAGACTCGAACAGGCAGAGATATAGCGATGTACATGTGGTAAGACTCGAACAGGCAGAGATATACTCGAACAGGCAGAGATATAGCGATGTACATGTGGTAAGACTCGAACAGGCAGAGCTATAGCGATGCACAGGTGGTAAGACTCAAACAGGCAGAGATATAGCGATGCACATGTGGTAAGACTCGAACAGGCAGAGATATAGCGATGCACATGTGGTAAGACTCGAACAGGCAGAGATATAGCGATGCACATGTGGTAAGACTCGAACAGGCAGAGATATAGCGATGTACATGTGGTAAGACTCGAACAGGCAGAGATATAGCGATGCACATGTGGTAAGACTCGAACAGGCAGAGATATAGCGATGCACATGTGGTAAGACTCGAACAGGCAGAGATATAGCGATGTACATGTGGTAAGACTCGAACAGGCAGAGATATAGCGATGCACATGTGGTAAGACTCGAACAGGCAGAGATATAGCGATGCACATGTGGTAAGACTCGAACAGGCAGAGATATAGCGATGTACGATAGAGGTAAGCTTTGACATCAAAATCTGGAAAAGGGAGGTCAGTAGACAGAAAGTGGTGTTATGAGTGCAGTGGTCTCTAGGTTCCATCAAATGCAGATTTAGACAAATACATCCCAGACACTGAACATGAGTGGTCAACACACGGAGTGATCTACTCACTGAACATGAGTGGTCCACACACGGAGTGATCTACTGCACTAGTTTAGTCTAACAAAGGTGGATAGCAACCACACCTCTCACGACAGAAATCCATGACCTTGTTTAGCCTTCACTGGCAGGCAAGAAAAGAGAAAAGCTTACTTTTGAGTGTAATAGAAGTAGCCAATTGATAAATCACACTTACCTTATAATATGCTCGTGCATTCCTAAGACTTTCATAAATGGTACATAGAACACATAGAAATGTACTAGAAATGTACACAGGCTTGAACCAACCTAAATTATGACTTTTCACCCCCCCCC
>WLWD01004240.1_pt1 | contig 31364 bp, 26 predicted proteins | sample 6712731 | NCBI WGS metagenome assembly WLWD01 (sample SAMN12718690, study PRJNA576275) | sponge metagenome | isolation source: marine sponge | host: Mycale hentscheli | place: New Zealand: South Island, Marlborough, Capsize Point | collected 2014-11-01
TTGACAGTCGTGAGAACCCGAGGATGGTCCGAGTGCACCTTCAACGGTCGAAGTGTGACCAGTTTGATGTGGGGGCAGACATCATTGTGGGGCGGACAGGTCGATCCTTTTGCCCGGTCACAGCGGCGCTGCAATATTTAGCCATCCGTGGTTCGAGGCCTGGCATCTTTTTCTGTCAACCAGATGCCAAAGTGGTGACGAAGGCCTGGTTCACAGAGCAGCTGCGCTCTGTTCTCTCTGCGATGGGTTTGCCTCAGCAGCTGTATGCAGGTCACAGCTTCAGAATTGGTGCGGCGACCACAGCGGCAATGGCAGGGGTGGAGGACGCTACGATACAGACCTTGGGCCGATGGCAAAGTGCGGCATACCTGCAGTATGTGAGGATGCCAAGTGACCAACTGGCCAGGCTATCTTTAGTTCTGGTGCAGAGCGCTTAACCAGTTAGCTGTGTATCTTATTGTATATTTTTCGGATGTCATAATGGTTTACATGTTAAAATATTCTTTGTCCTTTACCTAACAACTATTGCCTTGGGAGGATAGGGCCGTAAACGGCCTTCTTGGAGGGGGGATGTAAGCGAGCCCTGATTAGCACCAAATGGGGCGGCGTTACCCAAGAATTACGTCATCAGGGCTCGCCACACCTCTCTCCCCCTCAAGGCTGCTGGGGGGCGCCAGCTGACGTTATGCCACAGCAAGAGCGCCACCACTAGCCTTGCGTAAGCCCGGTCTGCCAAACCCTAGGTAAGACTACGTGAGGTAAGTATGGGGTATTTAGGTGATGAGACCAACGTAGCGCAACGGAGTTAAATGTAGTTTAAGGTAGTTAAACGTAGTTAACGGAGGGGAGCGTACACGCAACAATAGGGAGGGTGGGGCTGAAATAGGGTGATAGGGATTGTCACAGGAAGTGAGGAAGATAGGTCACGTGCAGGTAGCGTGGGTTGCCACGGGTAGTGGTAGGGCACGTGTCAGCAAATCGCAGGCGGCGACACAGAGCTGTTATCTCGAGCAGTGGGTGCATTAAGCTTAATTGTCCCACCTCCAACCCCTGCATTCCACCAGTATGTAGCTTCTTAATATAGTGTTCTCCATCCCCTATGGATGTGAAACCGGGTATGGGGGGGGGGATGTAAGCGACCCCTGATTAGCACCAAATGGGGAGGGGTTACCCAAGAATTACGTCATCAGGGCTCGCCACACCTCTCTCCCCCTCAAGGCTGTTGGGGGGCGCCAGCTGACGTTATGCCACAGCAAGGACGCCACCACTAGCCTTACGTAAGCCCGGTCTGCCAAACCCTAGGTAAGATTACGTGAGGTAAGTATGGGGTATTTAGGTGATGAGACCAACGTAGCGCAACGGAGTTAAACAACCATACAAAATCAGACAGGTCATAAGCCAACTATAGTGGAGATTAACAGAGAATCTTGCGATATTGTTTTTGCTGGTTTAACTTGTACAGGATATTCCATACCTAATAATTTGATGCCACAAACATTACATAAATTTACATTACACTTACATGCACACATATAAGTGCATACCTATATACATACATAATACAGCATACTTAGGGCAAACGGGAGAATAATGAAACACTGAATAAGTGAACACAAGAGATGTCTATACATTCCTCAATCACATGTCACATCAGTATTGGCAGAACATGCACTAAAACATCATGCAATAGATTAGGATGGCTATGAAGTACTGGATACATGTGGACATGTGGCAGGTTTAAGGAGAAGCTCTTTCTGTAGTCTTGGTACATAAAAAAGAGAGAAACTGCATCAATAGAGAGGTGAGAGCTTGGACCACTGCCCAATTGCTATTGTTCATGTTAGCCTCAAGAAACAATCACTTCACATGAGACTAGGTTGTCATAATAGCAATAAACGTGTTAAAGCAAAACACCACTCTAGGCTATCTGTCACTTTTCATATGTAATATTTCACTTTGTAACCTGATGAAGGGTATGGTACTTGAAACATTGTTATTCTATAATATTAAACTGAGACTAGTGTAGTTATAACGTTAAATGTGACTATTATGTTATGCTGAGTATCATTGATTCCTGCTTTGTGTTGAGTGGCTTCAAAAAGTTTGTGTAAATAGGATGGCAATCCATTGCAGAAATCTCTGACTTATATAATTTTGCAGGATCTGTAATAGCTGCTTGAATGGTAAATTTGCTTTTCATTGATGGACATTGCATACAATAATTTCTTCCACCTAAAAACATAACATGAAATATGAACAAAGTGCTTAGGAGTGTGCATTAGCTAGATGAGAAGACAAAATAGAATTAATAATGTTAAACAGGTAGCTAATAAATTTTCATGTTCTAATTGATCTGGGTAAGGTTTTCCGGGTGCATGTGTAGCGAGAAATACCACAGTGCCAATACCTCAAATGCTTTTCTCTCCAATGTCCTAAGCTATAGTCATCAAGAACTAACCTTACCACCTGATGAAGATTGATCGAGCCATCTTGATTGAATTGTTGTGGTTTAAATTAAAACCAGATTTAAATAGTTCATAAACTCAATCATAACATACAGTTTAGTGATTAATGGATAGATAAAAATGTTTGAACAAGTTGATGAGAAATTTCTGGAACTGTGCAGTGTTCTGGGAAATCTTTTAAACTGTGTTGTTGTTGTTTTGTGGAAGGAGATGTAGCAGACATTATAGACATGACCAAGAAAAATCCAACAACACAACTGCAAATTGGGAATAGCTAACACTCGAATGGCCTAACTAATTGGGAGAGTGAAGCGAGACTCTCACTAATGAGTCTCAATTGAGATTTTGGTATATATAATATTATATATAATTTAAATATTAGCATGGGAGCAAGAAATTTAGTAGAATAGAAAAGACTTCGAAATAATGCCAGGAAAATAATAACAACATCAACAATAATAGCTAACAAAATAACAACAATAAAATAAAAACAATGATAAAAATGACTGATAATAATAAGACATGATAATAATATAATAATTAAAACAACAACAATAGTAACAACAACAATAATAATAAAGACGACAACAACAATAATAATAATAAAAACAAAAATAATACAATTATAAATAATAATAGTTATAGAATTAAAAAAAGTTGTGTCAGTCACTCTTCAGTTCAGCTCGTCTCTTTAAGTTTTTGTTCCTAATAGCAATAGCACGTTTCCAATATATGTGATCCACCAGGAATGATGGGAGATTCAGAATCAATCCCTACAAATAGCAATACAAAATTTATTAATGACTAGAAATGCAAATAATATATAAATAAATTCACTTGTATTTCATGAGGAAAACATCCAAAGGTGGTGTTTTGAATCCCAATGGTTGCCACGGCAGCCCTGGTGTAAGAGATGGGGGTGCGAACAAAGAAGCTGGACTTGACATTTCTGGTCATTGCCGTAGACACAAGCAGTGGAGCCACCGTCTACATTATTAACAAAATATATGCACTAGTACTTCATAATTTTAAGATAAATATATTTACACAGTTGCTGAAAGATAATGACCACTCTTTTCTGAAATAATAACACTTCAACATACAAACTTTAGTCGAATGTGTACATGTCAGTAAATTGTTGACAGCTGCTTTAGGCCTTCAAGTATTTCCTCCTTTATAGATAAAAAAACAACAACAGAATTTTAAAATGTTTGGCTGCCGGGGATCAAACCCAGTACGCTCGTTTATGACAGCCAACTGGTAAAAGAACTATGGATAGATTAAGACTACTAAATAAAGAAGGCTGCAAATAAAGAAATTATGAAGTACATGTGTATACCAACCTGAACAGTAATCCCTTTACTGCCGTATTCTTTACGTAGTCCGTCAGAAATATAGTTCATAAATTTCTACAATATCCATACAATGATTCAGTTATTCTCGGCTGAAATAATTATAATAATAGCAATTTTTTCTCATTTAACAGCCAATATTATTAAGCAAAACATTACCTAACATTTTGACTCCTTGACCCCTGAAGAGAACTTCAACAAGACTTTGAAACGTCGGTTTAAGTTTTAATTAACAATATTGGCTGTTAGAGCGAGAAAAATTTGCTATTGATATCCATACACGCACACACAATGTATAAAGAACCAACTAAATGCGAAATGTGTGAACGACGACCCTTTACCTTAGTGGCAGAGTACACCATGAGCATCGGAAAAGGTGTAAAGGAGATACCACTTGATAAGTTGATAATATAGCCTCCACCCGATTGTAACATCTTAGGCAATACGGTGTGACTCATCTAAACAGTTACAGTGCAAGTCAATGAGTAAAAATAAATACCAGGTCTCAGACACTAACTAGAGAATTATCAGGCAACTTCCCACCTTATTAAGTTCAACAAGAGAACTATAGAAAATTAATGTACTGTACCACAAACCAAGAAAAGCAAAGTCAACTCTACCTCACACAAAGCGCAGAAGTTATTTGGTGACAAAACGCTGCATAATATTCACCATGGTGCCAAAATTCGCACAATCTGGTGTTTGTTTATTGTTTAACATTTCATTTCATTAAGGGTATACTTAGCTATGATAGCACATGACTTTCGCCTTGTGCATCCATTTGGACAATACTTGCATATTATCGGTAAATAAAAAAAACAACAACAACAAACAATGAAAGAAAAACAAAGACAAAGCAAAACTACAAAATTTGGCCGAAAAATTGACTTCAAGGCAGGGCCTTTCATATTTTGTCACCAGACACAACTAATGCCTACACACACACACACTTACCTGCACAACGGTCTGGCAGTTCACGTGGACCATCTGATAAAATCTCTATATACAAAAAAAATAAGAATCTAAACCAGAGAATACCACACACACACATGCATCCACTGACCTCAGCAGGGGCATCAGCAAACATATTGGCGTATTCATAAGTCATTCCAACATTGTTCACTATAGTAACACATATCAAATATAATATAATATCACCACAAATTAGAATGAAGCACCAAATGTGCGAACACTCAGCGCTATTAATCACTACACTACACTATTACTAGTTATTACAATATAATTTCAGACTAAAAGAACAAGCAATCTATTAGCTGCTTTAATCAGGCATCAATATAGCTCGAGCAATGATAATGGTACATGGAAACCTGTCTTCATAAAAGAAGAAGCTAAACAGGCCAGAAACACTTACCGGTATACATTTTCAACGCGACACTTCACTTCTTTCAACTCTGTTAACTTCCCTGAGCATAGACTACACCGCAGGCTGCAAGATATAATTTGTTCACGTGATAATGACATGACACTAGGGGGCGTTACCCACAAAAGCTGGTACCTATGTGGAGCTGAAAGTTTCGTATGTTCTCAACATTTAGCCCGAAAAAAAAAAAAAAAAAAAAAGTAGCACGAGTGGTCCCACATCTTTGTTCTGAGTAAGTTCAATTGTCAGTAATCTCAAAATCAGAGCATAAGAGACAGATAAACAGGCAGGATGACTACTATAACCCTCTTGCACATACAAGCTGAGGGTTACCTAGTGTGTGGACCAAAATTTAAATAAAACTGGTAAAGGATCTTCAACTTCATTCATCCCACTTGTTACTGACACACATAACCCTATATCATTATGTTACTTATCATATATTTAGAGCTGGACAATATTGCATAATCACAGGCAATACAATATTAACTTAAATTATCACGATAAAGCGATATATCAATGATATTTCATAATGAGCTCATCTGCTTCCAGTCTAAAGCTAGTCCACGGGTCAAGACTGTGTGCCAGATTAGAACTTGCAGTCTTTGCTAGCTACTTTAAAAACTACATTATATTAGTACCACATTATAGCCAAGTTTACAACAACAAAAACAGCTGCTCCTCATATCTGTCATGCATGTGAAGTTCCCACATTAATTTAACAACCCTTACCAATGATTTCGTGGGAAACTGATAATACCATGCAAATACAATTGAAACATTGTCTCCGCAATGTAGGGTTTTTATCGAGGTGCAACAATAATTCCGGTATATCACCCAGCTCTACATACTATATGATAGTTAGTGAATATAATAAGATTGATAACTAATGGTTTCACTGGATGCAAGCTACATACGTAGTGTCTACACAAGTTATTCTACTAGGTTATTAACTCAATGGACAAAAAATGCATATCCAATGCATATGTTCTGCTAGAAATTTTCCTAAACATTAAGGGTGCTGGCACATAGCAACGTGCGTGCACTGTTAATTGACCCAATTGAGCTGCCAAACCACGGACTGTGGTTTGGGCTTAAAAAACATGCGCACACAATCCGCCTATAACTAGTGGCTTTTATTCAAAGCAGAGGCGGCGCGTGGCCTGTTATCTAATTGTGGTTGGTATGGTTAGCAGAGCAGGCACAAAGAGCTTTCTGCAGCAAGGCAGAAGAAAAGATGCTACTCCAGTAGAGGAACCTATAGCAAAACATGATAACATTGATATTTGAACATCATACTTACAGAATACAATCTGTCAACAGTCATGTTTTGAATCATTTAAATATTATATATACTTAATATTTTGTTTTTAGTCTAAAATTTATTCATTTTTTCAAGGTCAGCATAAAATTATACGTTTTTTGATAAATCTGATGTACAGTCTCATCTATGACTATGATAATATTGTACAGGTCCCCCGTTGGTTAGTCATGATGGAGGTGACAGAAATCTGTCTGTGCCTCCCAGCACAGGTCTGTGTGTGCCCTCCAGTGCAGGTTTGTCTGTGCTCCCCAGCACAGGTCCGTCTGTGCCCCTCAGCGTAGGTCTGTCTGTGCTCGTCAGCGAAGATCTGTCTGTGCCCCCTCCGTGCAGGTTCGTCTGTGGCCCCCAGTGCAGGTCCAACAGTGCCCCTCAGCGCAGGTCTATCTATGCCTTCTGGCTCATGTCCATTTGTACCAGCTCACGCAGTTTCCTCTAGAGAATCCAGCACTGATATTCCTGGGCTGACTGATAGTGAGTCTGGCACCACCATCTGCAAGTTTCATGTTCCTGAGGCAAAGCCGGCTAATATTTCCAGATCAGCTGTAGAAGATGTGCCTAGAATTGTGTTGAAAAACAGTGAAGGTATGTTTAATTAATTTGTTATTTCATTTTCTTTGTCTTTCTTGGGATGAACACGTATATAAAAAATATCAAAATTTTAATCTCTCTACTGTGTGTGTGTGTGTATATATGCATCAGGGCTTCACACAGAAGGGGAGTAGCCCTGGAATTTTACTCCCTTAATGATAATCATAGATCTATTCTTATAAATCAATTGATCAATCAATAAATATAATCGTAAAAATAAGTTAATAAAAATAATTTTTTAATTAATTTTTTACTAACACTTACAGTGTCCAACTCTGATGACAGCGAGTTCATGGAGGACGATGATGGCTTATTTGCAGAGGAGTTTGATAGCACCCTTAAAGATGACTTGATAGACCGCTTGTCCCTGCTCTGTGATGACGACATCAAGTTTCCTCACGATGATGACATGATTTCAACATGCACATCTACTGGCACAGTCAGTTTTTGTCATTCCGCGAGTCATCAGATTCACCATTCTAGCTGTTCATAGAAACAGTACTATCCAGTCTTATCGTTTCTGATCAGTGGTCATTTGTACGCTGATTACGCTCGCCTGAGTAGTCTGCTAGGTCTGCCAAGTTGCTCGAGCACTGATAGCCAAGGTGATCCAACCTCTTGGTTCCATCCCCAATCAACTTTTTGCCTCTCTGGTTCAGACCAGCCGAAACATTTCTGCTGCTGGAATTATATAAATACATTATAAATAATTAGAGTTGTAATAAATTAGTTCTAAGGTAACAGGTATCATCTCCAATCTTTTAAAGAGTAAATGGCCACTGTCTGTTGCGTTGCCAATTTTTTTAGAGTGGATTGCAAGTAACACCACTCTAGTCAGTGAAAAAACAGGGATTCCTCACTATCCGGGTATGCAAAAGTATTCCCCCCTCTTTTTATTCATTTTTAATCTGTGTACATGCATTAGTCTTGGTAGCACACAACGGATCTGCTTTTGACTTCCCCGTTTTGTTAGCGGTAGTTGAACGGAGTAGTGAGTTGGCAACTCTCAACTTTCCGAATAATGTCCACTTCTGTGACATGCTACCAGTATTGTGGAAGGTAAAAATATATTATAGCAGCCTCTAATTAATAATTTTATTTAGATGAAGAAGGACGGGGAAGAGGTGCTGCAGGGAACATCACTTGGCATGGAAAAACTCCACCAGAAAATTATTGGAGTTGACATTGAAAGTATAAGCTATAATAAGATTACTCATTATTATTATTATTATTATTATTATTATTATTATTATTATTATTATCATTATTATTATTACTATACTACTACCATTACTACTACTACCTACTACTACTATTACTACAACAACTATTAATAATAGTAATATTATTATTGTACCACTACTGTTATTGTTATCACTGTTGTTTTTACCTTAGGTGCACACAGAGCTCTTCCCGATGTACTGGCACTTGAGAGAGTTTTGCTGCATCCATCACTGAGTGGCTGTTTGAAGGAACTCTCCATTCTGACTCCTCAGATGCAACTGAAGAAGTGGCTTTCCCAAAAGACTCTGTTTATCAAAGCAGCAGCACTCACCAGGTCCTTAGGAAAACCCAGTGTCACACCAACACAATCCAAGAAGCTGGTTACAGAGGGCTTCGACTACCAGAGCCTATCACTTCTCCAGCGAACCAGCCTTACTAAGGACGACTTTCATGAGGGCCTGAAGAAGAGGGGAGTCAGGAGCAAGCCGCTCGGCGAGAAGCTGTTCAAGGCGCTCAGTTCCCGTTAGAAGTCTGTCGTCGCCTTCTCCATTCGTTGGTCCCGTGTTTTGTTTATTTTTTTCCTAACCGGCTCTTCTCAGAGCCACTCAATAACGAAAGATTTCGTTGACAGCAAAATGCGCGTATTCCTTAACCGCCCGAAAGGGCGGGGCTGTTATGGAATAAAGTATGCGTACCAATACTTTTAGCTTCTGCAAGTTATTTCTTGCCAAAACTACAGAATGATGTATCAGAGCCATTCTAAATTTGGAATAGAGTTACACAAGACTACAACAAATAAAGTTACAGAGAGAGATTACGTAATAAAGGTACACAACGGAAGTATAGCGTCAAAGTTTGTCATGAAAGAACTACTGCTGTGCATAATTAGAAAAGTAAATTGTGAATCGGAAAAAGCTTCTGTAAATTTGTCGGGCTTGAGCTCCAAGGTCCGTAGAATGCTGAAACAGGCGCTGTAGCCTTGAACCGCCAACTGTAGCTGTGCCTTCCGTGTTTCTTGCCATAGGAGTCCATTTTCAGGTAAGCTTGCTTCTGGAAGGGTTCACTTCACAGTCCGCTGTATAGAGTAGGCAGCAAAGAATAGAAAGTATCTAAACTTGGGTCATAGCAACATAATTGATTTAGCTAATGAGTTTGTGTGGGCGGATACGTAGGCGGTGTGCCAGCACCCTTAAACACATACGCACAATAACAAAAAATCCACACACCAACGGCAACTGCAGGGCCCATACAAAGAGGTACACACAATCAGCTACACAGAATTAAAACGATGAAAACTTAATGTACAATTGCTCACTGAACTATAACATGTGATGTGCTTCAGCACAAATGGCGAGCGAGCCTAAAGACTATACTATTTTTATATGAATAATTTTGACTTCTAACACTGAAGCTACTGAAAGTAAGGTCGAGTTTTTTTAATCATAGCATACACGGTAAAGGGATTTGAGTGCCATAGTAACAAATCGCTGCAACTGTTTGAATTGAAGGGAAAAAACAACAACAAAACAATAGTCATTATTTAAATGTTTTCTTTGTGATATTATTTAGTTAAGTAGTGGCTGTAAAGCACAATGCTTTGACACAACTGGACATACACCTACACTAGGCTTACCTTCACGGTTAATCTAGAGGACAATGCATTTTCAAGTAAATACTGTTGCGTACGGCTTATAACCATGACAAAGAGCGCATTGACTTACCACCGCCACTAACTCGAATAGAAATGGAAGTCCAGTAAGTTTTCACGTTTTAACAAAGAATTCAAAACGGTAAACAATCCAATTTCTAGGGTGATACGGTACTGATCGATAAACCGGAGGATTCTGAAGTTTGGGACGGGGTCAACCACAGAACTAACAAAAATACAAATGTACAAAAATGCTTTACGTACGTCCAAACATATATGTTTGTATATAAACAACCCCTGGTAGTGTGCATACATCGTAATCCACATCAACCCATTCATCTAACAATGACTCCAAAATCTAAGTACTGCTCACCTAACACGCCCACATCCAGGTCGCCGAGTTCCTTGGCTATGTTGTCGTATATGTCGAGTCCAGAGGTAGAGAAGTCGACAGGAATGACTCGAGTCTTTCTGCCATATTTCTCCTTCACTTCTTCTGCCACTTTCTCCAGTTTGTCTCTGGAGCGACTTATCAGCACCACATTCAACCCCCTCCTGGCCAACTGCACCACAACAACAGTAACTATAATAATTATAATAATAATAATAATAATTATAATAACAACAACAATAACAACAATAATAATAATAACTAGTGATGTATTTGAGCACAAATGGTGAGCAAGCCTAAAACTACAATAATTAAGCGATTTAACTTCTAACACTCAAGCTACTAAAAAAAGTTTTTAAATTATATATATATACGGTAAGGGGGATTCAATGCCATAGTAACCACTCCACGCAACTGTTCAAATTGAAAAAAAAAGTAACAAAACATAAGTGATGCTATATTAAAGTTGTTTTTTTTTTTTGTGATATTCTTTAGCTAAGTAGTAGTTGTGACGCACAATTCACACTTAACTAAACATACTACATATGTAAGGCTTACCTTTGTGGTTAGTCTAATGGACACTGAATTTCAAGTAAGTATTGCTGTAAGTATTGCTGTATAGGGCTTATAACTATGACAAATAGCGTATTAAGTTACCACCGGCACTAACTCGAATAGAAAAGGAACTCCGGTAAGTGTTAGAGTTTTAAACTGTATCCGCCAAAGAATTCAAAGCAGTTACAATTAAATTTCTAGGGTGACCGGTAATGATCGTTAAACCAGAGGATTCTGTTTAGTGAAGTTTGGGATGGGGTCGAACACTGAGCTAACCCAAAAGTATGAGAGGGTCAAAATACAAATGACATACATACGTCCACATATAAACAAGTATCCCCGATTCTCAATTTCACTCCACTGTATAGCGTCTCGCTCACTTCGCTTGCTTATGATTTTTCACTTTACAACTTCTTTCTCGGCCTTATTTTGTTTCATGTATTCTTTCTCTATTACAAGGTCCACAAATCTCTAACAAATACTGAACAAAAAAAATTTTTTTTTTGCTGTCACCGCAGGATCATTTACTTTTGCATTAAGCAGGTGGTCACTGGGTTCGATCACTGGTGAGAGCATACATTTTTTCCATTATGCATTTGTTTAAGATAAAGTGGAAAAAATGCATTTAATAATAACAAACAACTTTATAAGTAATAATAGTAATAATAATACAATTACGATACATAATTATATTATAACTTTTCAAAGTACTAATGACTCTATGGTGCCTTAGTAACAGTAAAAACTGTAAACATTTCTCAAAAGGTTATGAGCACTCCATAGAATAGCGAATGTTATCATACAATAAAAGTGTAAATCTCCTAAAAGTTGTGCAAAAAGCAACAATTGTTTTGCAATAGTAGTTTCTACGGATTTCGCAGACAAAATAATATGACAAATGTCGTAAAACATTGCTAGAATTGCCACGCCTTGCAGGTAGAGTTGCACTGATAATCTATCGGTCTATCGGTTTATCGGTCTACTTTTTCAATATCGGTATCGGTCGTCAACACTACCCGCCGTACCGATATAATTAACTGATAGAAAATTTTTGTACGCGCCACGTGGACACTGAACGGATGAGTTCTACTTGCTTTTAGAAAGACAAAGAAACTTAACTGCGATGTCTATGAAGAGGTCACCAATTTGGCACTACTTTGTTCCTGGCACTGAAGACTCTAGACTAGTACCATTATATTTCTAATTACGTAAAAATTAAATTTTCAAAATTCAATGAATATATCTATCTGTTATTGGTATCGGCCTCGATTCTAGATACAATATCGGTTATCGGTATATCGGTAAAATCTATCGGTTCAACTCTACTTGCAGGTACTCACATATACACTTCCAATTAAAAGTCTAAAGGTCCAAATACTACAATAGAAATATCACCTACTGTGACCAACGTGGTTTGCTATCACATTTATAAGAAAGGGGTGTGGTCCCACATATAATATATTTTAACACAAAAACATGGAATAAATAAAAGCAATAATTGTGAGCAACTCCTCACAGCTAGGATTTAATTTGTCCTTGCTACTCAATCGTCCATTCTCATTAGAACCATGATACAACACTTTTACAAGGGTGTTGAATACCATTGGAGGTGAGGGGTAAAAGGTAAAAAATTATTTTATCAAATTAAGCATATAAATAATCTAAAAACAAACTGTTCATCTGTAACAATACACCTGTTTCCAATTAACACTCACCTCTAATGCATAACCACACCCTATGCCCTCAGATGCTCCTGTCACAACTACAACAGGCAATCATTTTTTGTAATACATGTGTACACACCCAGTGTACTAACTAATACAGACAGACAGACAGACAGATAGAAAGGCAGATAGACAGATAGACACGCATACACTAATATAATAGTCATATACACACATACATACGTATACACCCAAACATACACACACATACATACGTACATACATATATACTTACATATACATACATACTTACGTACGTACATACATACATACATACATACATACATGTACATACATTTGTACACTCATTACATACACACTGGAGTATAGTTACCAACTACTATTGAATATCACATTCACTTACTCAGTATAAACACATTACGTACCAGCCCACTTGCCGTACTTCAAGAGGTTGGCCTGGCCTATGCCCAGAGGAGCCAGGAAGAATGCCCTGAAGTTATTACACAGACTCATGAAGACTCGAAATGCAACTTTAGCCAATACCAGAACTCCAAACCCTGCAGCTGCATTTCTACACACACACACACACAACATAGTCGTATGTTAATATAACAGCAAAGTGAACTCTATATATCCTACGTTGAATGAGTATGTGATTATAATAACAGTGAGAATATGGAAATTGCCTCATTTAGGAGGGAGATTTGTAACCAATCGAGTCATTTAATGTGTGATATCCACAAAACAACAATGAAAGCATAATAATATTAATAATATATAACATGTAAAGCAATAATAATAATAATACATGTAGATTCTGATATAAATTCTGATGCTACTTCTTTGCTTGGTTAAACACAGAGAAGGGCATGTAAAACAACGAAATTTAAAAGATCATTTCCTATAACTCATAGTCCAAAATACCCCAATTTCAGCTGGACACCACCCTCATCACACCTCTTGCCTTGAGTCCTGCTCTACACCATTCAATATTCAAACCAGTACCTCCAAGTTCTTTGGTGCAATTTAATACCAAGAATACACTTTGCAAACTAACATAAAATAAAAGAGCAACAGCAAAATTGTGTCAAGTCACTTTACTGGTACTAGACTGAAGTGGTAGGAATGCTTTGGTGTCTGATTTACCAAAGTTTAAAAGGGACAAGAGAAAATGTCATTTAGAAAAAAAAATGGAATTATAAATATCTTGGCTTGGATTCTAGCTAGCTCTAAAGGTAAATTATTTTATTATTAGCAGTAGGTGTGTACTCATATTTTGCTACTTTACAGATAGGTAGTTAGCTAGCAAATACAGCTGCAGTGGAATAGACAATTTATCAAAGTGCAGTGCTTGTGTCCCGTCCTTTAGTTCTAGTGTCCATGGGGCTGCTTTCAAAAGTCGGACGTGCTATTGAGATCAACGAGTTTGTACTAAGCTAACTGGCGACACATCTAGAGCAGACTTGCAGTACTCACCTGTACCAGCAGTACTTCTCAGCCAGGTCCTTCACACAATCCATATCATCACGCCCACCTGACCGCCCAAGCGAATGGCGGTGATGCTCTAATTAGAGCACACCTGAAAAGGTGGGGCTCGTTAAATTAAGATTGCTGATGTGTACTTCCGATTGCAAGGTCTATTAGAAAGTTACAATGAGTTAGACACAGCACATACAATGACTGTAGCAATACGTAAAACATACAACTAAGTAGCGAGCTAGCTATATCGTACAGATGCGTAGGAAGATGATTTTTTAATATTATTATTATTATTATTTTATAACTTTACAACCACTATAATATAACAAAGAGAATTAAAAGAGATGAAATGTGATATGATGGGTGGATGAAGGACAAACTCTATGTACAAGAGAGCAGCCTAGTTAGCTAAAAGAAAAGAAAAGGTATATAAATGATAATAAAACAGCTAAGTGTGAGAACGGAGTGATACATTAATAAAGTGACTGTGACATCTGGAGCAAGGACATAAACAACAAAATGTGCAGGAATTGTCTGAATCAAAGTGTGCAATAAATAGATCCCAAAATGTTTGCTTGAGAGAATGTTTAATAGAAGTGAAGGTCAATGAAAGATCAATAGGTGAGAATGTGTTCCATAGTAGAGATATGCGATTGAAATATTGATGTCATGTAGTGGAGGTGCGTTGGAACTTAATTTCTAATTTACGATTAGATGAAGATCTTATGGAGATCTTGTGGACCCAGAATGAATAGGCGGGGCCCCACGGCACTTGGCGCTAATCCACACCCATAAAAAATATTTACTACCTGCAAGAGCTTCCTAGTAATTTCTCTTCTCTAGTTTATTGGAAGCCCAAATTTAGTGTCTAGCACCACACTTAAGTTGAAATTTCTGATGGGTAGGAGCAAGTTGAAAAGGGGGGAGAGGGGGTTGGATGGGTAGCAAGACAAGTAATGATGTAACTGTCAACATTCCAGCATGAGTTCTACTGTGGGTGGCGCTAATAAATTTGGCCCATCCTACATTCTAAGTTGAAAAGTGGAGGGGCTGAGGCCACCACAATAAAAACATATGAGTTAGCTGCTACTTTTGTCCAAACATTGGAGAATTCTAAAATGAATTTTTAATTCAAATTGAAATAAATACAGTATTAATTTTTTTTCTCCTCTCCAATTTTAGAAGCAACACATCTGAGGAAGTATTGTCCAAAGTCATTCAGAAGTTACAGCAATCTTTACCGGTAGAAAAACAATCTAGCTACTCCTTGCTAGTGCCACTCAGAGATCCAAACGAACTTGTTAAATGATTAACTGAACAAAAAGACACTTTTGCCCATCTTACTGTGCCTGACATGTCTTAACAAATTCTGTACAATATTGAAATATGCCATTACAGGTTCAAAATTGATAATGCCATCACGGATGCAAATGAAAGTGTAAGTACTAACTTAGGCAACTGCATTGTGTTTATATCATATTTAATTACATGTACACAAAATAGTGTATTGAAAAGTGATTCTACATCCCAGAAAGCCCTTATGTTAAGAGTTATTGAACATACTTCCAGAATATATTGGTCTAATGATTATTTTCACAGGAATGCAATGAAAAAATTTGCAATTTAGTAGAGTTGCCCCCCACTGCTAACAGATGTCCAGCAAGTGATTAACATGCTATATGCATTATAGCTACAAACTTTAGAATTGCCATGTACAGTACACCTGATTGTGAGGTATAGCTTACATTCTGCTGAACTAAGATTACTGGCTGCCTGAATGAGTGTGTAAAGTCTTGTGTGTAGCCATTGCAAGAGTGACGACTATTAATAGTCACGTGATAAAATTAGGTTTTCTTACTAAAGTAGTCTCATTTATTATATTAAAGGCTAACCTCACCCCTCCTATCCTCAGCAGGCACAGTAAGCCATGCAAGCAAAGCTCCTGGAGCGTGGCTAGGAACTATCAGGAGAACAGACTTTTCTGCACAACAAGTGGAAGCACCTGAAACCCCACAACACACACACACACACACACACACACACACACACACATATCTGTGTGTATAAATAAGCTTTGTTGTCTTGTTGAAGTCTTCTATGGTGGATGTCCTACTGCTAACATAGCCTTGCCTATTTCTAGACTATGATTTTGTGTGTTTATATAAGAGATATAAAGTGAGTTGGCCTTTAAGATTACTATGTTAAACATCTCCTGAGGTCAGGGTTAAAACTAGCTGAGGTTTATATACATTTTATGAAAAAATATTCAAGTTAATTATCATTCCGGCAATTATGTTTTGGCTATGTATTAGCATTAATTATACTTATATGTTAATAGTTTTTGAGCTGCTGATAAAGAATATTTGGTAATTTTTCCACTGTTACTAATTCACTGACAAGCACACCAGGAAAATATTACTTCTTCTCAATCATATGATCATCAAATATTACTTATGAATTTATATCAAATTCTCTTGAATTAAAATATGCTCTACAAGAAATTAAAAAAAAGCTACAATTATTATAGTGGCTTTAAAAATGAAAGAAAATATCTACAGTTAAGTGAAATATACAAAATTTTATACATTAGTTCATTAGTATGAACTATAGTACAGTCTGCTCAATAATTTTATGGATGCAAACATATAGCGGTAGAATTGTTCTCTTTGGCTGAAGTACGAAGTAAGTATTGGTAGCTTCATATGTTGCAATAGGCACTGAATACATTAACACAATCAAAATGTATTTTGTTCAGTTTCATATATAGCTATTCATGCAAGTTTAAAACTATTTGACATCCATTAATTATACTTTCTGCACTGGTGTAGCTAACTAATTTTAAATTATCCAGACTTTCTTGCATACTAGCTACATATTATAATATTTATAATATTTATAATAATTGTAAACATAAGGAACAAATATTGCGTGTCAGTTATATTTCTGAGAGCCTACGTATTGTGTATGTACTATTTATAGCTTACTGACAAATAATCAAAATAATAAACTAAAGTAGTTATTAATTGAAATTAAAAAAAGAATAAATTCAAAATCAATGTCTTGTGGGTTTGCTAAAAACTTACTTAGTGTAAATGATACTGTGCTGATTAAAGGTTTGCATAGTTCCACTTTTGAGCTAGCAAATTGTGTAAGAACTTGATCTCTGAGCTTAATAATAGGAGTAATCTGAATGACTGGGTCTGAACATTCTTCGGTGGAAATGTTCAATCTGTCTAGGGGTATTGAGTTTTTGTCCACATTCAATAAGCCCATCCTCCTTGACTTCTCAAAAGCATATAAATAGTTACCAATGCAGCCTTCAAGGCCCTTAGGCACTATCCATGTCAAAGTGTCTTCTTTAATTTCAACTCCATTAATATGTCCAACATCTGCATAGAATGGTATCTACTTAACTTACTGCTTACAAGGAAAGTATGTAGCTAGCTACCAGGAAAAAGAATGTTAGTAATATTAATAATAATGAAAAAATAATAGTAGTAATAACAACAATTACATTGGAACCTCTCTACTAAGGGAGTCTGAAACACACTCTGACTCTCAATAACAGTTGACATGATTCTCTCTAATAATTACAAAATAACATTTGAAAGCAGCCAACTCTCTGCAAGGGTTATATTACTTGACCCCAAGTATAACCTTTGTAGAGCGGTTTTTCACCAAAATAATTAAAATGTTGATAATAATATAATAATAATAATAACAATAATAACAATTATAACAACAACAACAACAATAATAATATTTTTATTATCATTATCATTATTATTATTATTATTATTATTATTATTATTATTATTATTATTATTATTATTATTATTATTATTATTAAAAGTTTGAGCCTAAGTATTGTACCTGTTGAACAATACCTATTATAGAGTTATTGTATTCATACTGCAATTATATATCTGGAATGACGTTACCTGTAAATTCAGCTTGTAGTGTGACTGGAGGACTTGACTCGAACACATTATAGTAATTGGATTCTACACTTATCGTGTAGTCTGAGATACAAAGACTTATACGAATGTCTTTCATAATGTCCTGCACATTTAGTTGTCTTGTCATTTCTAGTATGTTCCTGGGAATGCTCCTGGTATAATCATTCCCCTCAGAATCTACTACTTTTAAGATATATTGGAGGATACAAGGAGAGTAGTTGTTAATTATTAACTGGACTGAGAAGTCAGGAGACTGCTTTAAACTTATTGCAGGTGTTTCTGGACTCGCTACAAAAATTAGATAGTTTTGAGGTTAGTAGCTAGTAGGGAGCTTGGCCATTAATGATAGACTTTGTTGTCACTTGAAGAAACTGTATTGGTAAGTGTCAGTTGCGTTATTTTAAGTCTATAGGGACTAAAATTCATGAGTTAGCTGTGAAAAATCAGAATTTGTTTTAACATCCAATACACTGAAACAATTCATCGAAAATTTTCATTGTAAAAGTATGGGTTTACCACAGTTTAAATAAATGAGCATTAATTACTGGGGGGAAAGAATGTGCGATAAAAAAACAAAACTAAAAATGAATAATTAAAACTATTTAGCTACATAAAAATCATTACTGAGTTTACCCACGTGCACTTATTTATTGTCACGGCGGACAGACACACATGTACGAAGCAAAGTGTCACTAATTAATTTTAAGCCATAATGTCGGTATGAAATATATCAATATGTAGCTGAATGACAAATTAAAATGGTGCAGTAAATAGAGAATTATGTACTGTTTTAGCTATTGGACTACAACTTTACCTACTACTTTAATTACTATTGCAGAATCGGTTGATACAGACTCATTTAGTACAGAGATATGCTTTCTAGCGTCCACACATGATACTGAGGCCCCATTAAGTTCTTCCACTACTGTAATATCCAAAGTACTGAGACTAGGCCCAAGATAATGCACAACATAATCTCCAACTTTGACACTCCTTTCTTTACTTGTCACTAACACTTCTGTGTCATTTCTGTAAGGTGGTACCCGCCAATGTATTTCTGTGCTGGGAATCCTACAAATATATTTTAACCTTTCTCCAACACAGAATTCTCTTCGGTTGGTAATCTGTCCATTTACATTTACTTGCAAGCTTTGACTTACTAAATAGTAATCACAATGCCGCATCAATTAACTATATACTATTACTATTGAGGGAGGAGTGTGTTGTTGAAAGTACTGTGAATCCGTTTCAGAAAGAAATCAAGTGTGATATTGTACATTCATTTTGAGTGTCATTGTATGCATGAATATTTTTATAGTATTTGTTTGACTTACAGTCTATTAATATTGTAATAGAGATCCAAATTTTCGTTTCCATCTAGTGCAAGAATAAGACTATAAAAATAGTTTGTCATATTAAATTGTATAAAATAATTGTTATGAATAGTAGTTAGCCTTTAGTAATAAAATTGCACTTATAATAACTTAAACTGAATCAAAGAACTAATTTGATTTCCAGCTAATTACAGAAAAGCTTATATTTATATACATTGGCCCCAACCCTTCCAGACAAGTCATAGGACTACCAAAGAACTTTCAACTAACCTAGGCAACCAAAAATGGCAGTCACAAAGGAATGTCACCGAAGCAGTCACCCGAGATAACTCCACAAAATCCAAAAGTTCGACCGCATTGACAATAAAATTTGAATTTAAATATGTACAGTACTCTAAACGTCATAAATTCGCGCGCACCGTTTACGAATACCCAAGACTCCGCCTACAAGCTGATGCGGCGGTAAATATCGCAGCAATAAGATCGCGGTGAGATTATGCGCTCGCTCAACCCTAAACTTTAAAAAGTTCAGTTACCGATACTATTGTTTTTCAACTGAATAAAAGCCATAGCTAACACAGACGAAACAGCTTAAATTAAACTAATGTTCTATGAGTCTTAATCAAACTGCTTCCTCTCTTATAGTTTGATAAATGCACAGATGTCATCTAAATTATAAGCCATGAAACTGGCTCACTATTAGCTAGCAGGTGTTAAACAGTTCCAATTCCATAGCAGCCACTAAAATTAAATCATTTTAAGGACACCAATCTTTACTGGAAGATTTTGTCACATCAATAGCTTCTAATTTACACTTGAAAAAATTAATAAATATAATACATACATAAAGTATAATAACATTAAACCAAATAGTCAGTTAGCTATTTTTGTGGAAAACTTAAGCTTGCAGTTACTGCAGTAGATCTGTATCCAAAGTGACCACGATATCTCTTGGAATACATGTCCAGTAAGGCACAAAGTGTGAAAATAATGACTATCAAAACACTTATAAAAGTTATTGTGAGATAGATTGTAAAGTGGTGTAGTAGCATCTTCGAATTTATTGCAACAAAATCTAAAACAATATAGAATACAAAATATTTATATATTCAATATCTGAAACAAATTCAATGAAAGAAAATAAATTATTATATTTACAATTTAATTCTCAGCCTTCTTTTACTCATTAGATGTAGTCTCTCTTTTTTATAGAATGCAGAATTAAAATCATTTGGTCGTTACTGGGAATCGAACCCTGGACCGCTTGTTTAACACACAAATACTCTGTCACTGAGCTACAACAACCTGCCGACAATCAATGGCATGAGCATTTGTGCATGCAAGTGTCCTGGGTTTGATTACCGGGTGGTGAGCAAATATTTGTTATCCTTTGCTGTTTAAAAAAACCTGTGAAAGAGAGAGAATACGTCTAATATTAGTATACTGCAATTGTTATCTTTTTATCTTTAAAATAAGCTCTTAGATATCATTTATTTGCACCAATATGTTGGGCTATTTGAATTGACTTTTAACAATACAAGAATAGATGGTTAGCCTTGCTATAAACTCTAGTGTGTTCAATGAAAAACACCAAGTCATTTATTCCAGTATTTTTTACAATATTTCTGCATAATATGCTATGGCCATAGTATCGAAGAAATTAGATAGAACATCACGTATGAAATTAATAAGTTGCACAACGGCACCAGAAGACCTACCTGTGCTTCGCTTCAAAACAACTGGAACACTTGAAAGGACAGTTTCATTGCGTTTGGCGATCAATACGACAGTGTAATCTGTGGCAGTGAAATTAAAATGAACATCTTCAAATATTTCCGTCACATTAAATTGTATTCTGTCCAGTATATTCCTTGGAATTTCCCTAACATATTTATTGCCTTCAGAATCTGTGATGCTGATGACATACTCTTGAAAACAAGGGGAGATACTCCTTGTTATAATGATGAATGTAGAAGAATTGATGACACGTAAAACATCAATTTGAGGCTGTGCAAGTCCATCTATTAATAAAGAGTATAATATATTTTAAAAACTTCTTTGTTGGTATGATGCATGACTCAACTAGAAAAAAAAGGTAATTTCGATTTAATACTAGTATATTTTACAAAATCGGGCAACATCAACAGATCAGTCAATTCAACAAAATAATGTCACAATAAGAGCATTTTTCTTAAGCACACAAACAAAACAGTATTTATAGCATAGTTTATTGTGACTCACAAAAACAATTATACATGTATAAGAATTTCTTGTCCCCAAATTAAGCAAATTATCCTTGTCTCTGCCAATTCTGATTAAATTCCAATATTAACAGATAAGATAAAAAAGTTGGTAGCTAGAAATAAATGGCGTGCTTATGGACATGGTCTTAGTCAATTATGTAAGGGAACAGATTTAGAAAAACAGCAACAATTATAACCACACATTAAGCAATAGCTGCACATCACCTGATACTACACAAATCTTTGATATTATGTACATCACAGATTCATATATATATATATATATATATATATATAGCTACATCTTAATAATGTACTTGTCGTCAGTCTGATATTATATACAACATACTCATATATCTATTGCACACTTACCGACTACTCCTATGAATATTCTCTCTGCATATCCAGTTAACATTTCTTGGCACATTAAGTATTTCCTATTGAGTCCTTTAAAAGCTACTACTTCAAGTGTACTGAAGTTTCTACCATTTAATCTACCAGTGAAATGTCCCACTTTGAATTTTGGAAAGGATTTTGATAGTTTACCCTGAGAGTGTGAAATAAAGGAGGAAACTGTCCACATAACTGGCCCTACTCTAGTATTATGATTACACACAAACTCTAGCTGCTCTCCAATACAAAATACAGTTCTGGTAGTAATTTCATCATCTACTTTGATCGTTAGAGTCCAACCTGTATTGGATGTAAGCACCAAACCGGTAGTGAAAACAAACAAACAATCCAATAACAAAAATTAACTATGGATATAATAGCTAAAGAGACTAGCTAAATGATTATACTCAAGTGCTCTTAAATACTGGCTTAATTCAATACAGCAACTGAATTACTATTTGTTAACAGGGATAAATGTGTGATTAATTCAATAGCACTACTTAAACTTACAATTAGTTACCAACACTAATATACTGGCTACTACTGCTGTTCTCATGATAATCCATACTGTTGCAATTGAACTATAAATAGAAATTACAAAAAAATATATATATATATATTATTATATAAGAGGATTCTTTTTATTGGATTTCATTAAAATATTATAGCTGTGGAGCTAATGACAACTATTTTTAAGACTGAAAAAATGTAAAACTTTAAGTTCAGTTGTTAGATAGTTACTCACTGTTATAAGCAACCACCAGGATCACCGAAAAAGTCATAAAAAAATTCAACGCGTTCAGGTTAATAGCTTACGCATAGCAATTTATCTTTACCTAGCCAGTGCCTCGAAGTTACACCCATATTATTTGACAGATTATAAATATTTAATCACGCAATTACAATGTCTATAATGTTTGGACCACGCAAGAATGTTTTAGCTCTTTGACTAGTGTAGTTTGTATTTTTTCCTAACTTTTTACGTTCATCGTTTCAGCCTAACTTGAACTGATTTTTGCACATCCACTGCCCTCTCATCACACCCACCCGCCCTATTCTGTTATTGCATACCATGTTTTTCTTGGGTTTAAGGCATGTAATCTTTATACAGTATACAACCAAAGTAGTTTAATTGTAATAAACCAAAACTTCACTACTTATGCTGCAGTACAAGGTATCTTCAATAATTTCTTCTTAGCACTTAACTAAACTAGCTTACAACTAGTTTAAACAAGAAGGAATGCATTGGTTATTAGGATGTCAATTTATAATACAGTGTAAAGGTTAAAAATTCGCTACATCATTCTTTCATGTTATGTCCAATATCTTGTATATTTTATAAAACAATGTTTTACTTAATAGAAATTGAGTGAAAACTATGATCACAATAGCTAATCAAATGAAATGTCAAGAATGGAATATTTCCGATGAATATTGAGGAGGAGGCTGGAAGGGAGCCTCTAACTCTAGTGGTTCAGGTGTTAGCTGGTAGGATGGATTTCCAAGATGATGTGGTGGTGGGTAGGAAGTGTTGGGATTTTCAGGATGTGGTTGTGGGTAAGAAGAGTTGGTATTTCCAGGACGTGGTGGTGGATACGAAGAGTTGGGATTTCCAGGATGTGATGGTGAGTAAGAAGTGTTGGGCACCTACAAACAGTCATTACATTAAAGATTTTGAATAATAGCTGTATCATAACAGATACTATGCAGCAAGTCTAATGTCTTTATCTTACTATTTTTTCTTTTATTCTGGGAGCATCCATGTAGGCGGGAGGTGCCTCTTGGTGATTTGCATGGTGATGGACATTGCTGTGGGTATGGCTGGTGCTACTTTGAGCAGTATCATCAGTGTGAGTTCTAAAGGAAAATAATGACGATGCAGTATATTAGGTATTTAAGCCACAATCATTAAAAGGTATAGACATTTACATTATCAGAATACACACTACAGTGTATATAGTTAATATTATAGATAGTGTGCTATTCAAACTATAAACCACTAGCTATATACACCCAAAATATATTGCAGATAGCATATAAATTCTACTTCTCCATTCTATAGACAATTTTTTTTTCTAGATAATAATATGTATTCCTCAATTAACAAAGGCATACCAGTACATAATTACTTACCGAGGTTTTTGTTTTTCTAGTTTTAATAACAAAGCAATTGTTAGTAATGGAACCAAATAAAAATAACAAATAAAAAATGCATGTTAAAAACTTTGTCACATATGTATTACAGAATTAGCTGTATCACTTTCAATAGAAATGTTAGACAAGTTTGTATTGGAATTATATAGCTGAAAATGTCAAGATGTAGCTATACCTTAGTCATACAATTAAGTAGTGTTTACCATCATGAACTTATTATTAGCAACAATTCAGTGTAATTTTAGACAATATTGCATTAATATGTCTTCAATTTTAAAAATAAATATAGCTACTGAAAATTACACACACAAAAAGAAAATGGTTTGCAAAAACTAACAATAAATCTACTTTCCTAATTTTGGGTCAAGATGAATAGAAACACTATCAGAGACTACAATTTTGAGCGAATTACTGTGGCGAGTGTGTATGTGTGTGTGTGTGTGTGTGTGTGTGTGTGTGTGTGCACAGCAAACCAAAAGTAAGAAGGAGGCGGAATTGTCCCAAATCAGCAACTTTGTATTGACACCATAAAATAGCAAAAAAAAATGGGGGGGAGGGCATGGCGCGAACACCCCAGCATGTTTTGTTTTCTATTTCTATTCAGCGTGCCATAAAGCGAATAGCTACCATTTTATTACTACTACAGATTTACTAACAAATGTAGGATAATGAATACATTGTTGATTACAGCTTCCTCCAAAGTAAATAAGAAAATAAAACAAGAAGCTAAATGATGGAAGGTTTCAGTGAGAATAGATAAATAATGCAGGGAATTTAACATCACAGTTGTGTCAAATTGGACGAATTTAAGAAATAAAATTGGAAATTGAAGTCATTAACACCTCAATTATAACTCTAGCTTGCTATTTTTTTCTTATTTTGTTCGGATGATGTTATTACTATAAACCCTTTTATTTGTTAGGCTAGAATGTTTAACTTATGCTTGATACTGGAGCAAATCACGAGGAAAGCATAGATCAATTTTTTTACATACGTACACTTTAACTAATAGAAAATATTATTTTCTTACTGGATTTGTAGATGTGCCTAGCAATAATACACACACAGCAGATTATAATGGTCATTAGAATTAAACCTGAAATTCCAAGCACCAGTCCCAATATCAGATGTCTTGTAAACTCTGTCTTTGAAGGTGGTTCTGTTGCAGGACGATCTGTAATAAATATGAATATCAATGAATGGCAGGTCACACGATAGTCATGTGATAGGAACGTCATGATATGAAAACGTGACATGAAATGTCACATGATAGCAAATGTCACAGATGTCTATGTCACATGATAGAAATGTCACATGACAGGAATATCATGTAATAGGAAAGTCATATGATAAGAAGGTCAGGTGATTGGAATATCATGGGATAAGAATGTCACATGATAGGAATGTCATAATGTCATGAGATAGATGTTATAGAAATGTCACATGATAGACATGTCCTATTATAGGCACCTCATAGTATAGGTGTGTCATAATGATTGCTTTCAAATAGAAAACATTAGAGTAAACTATATTAAATAATTTAGAACTAAAGCATCTTGCATATGCATGTATACTATCGACTATTAAACTTACAATATCCATGTGCACAAATATGAGCTTGTAGACCATTATCATATAGTGGTACTGATGAAGCAGACACAGTTGGCGAAATTAAAATAGTTTTTTCACAGTAATTATCAGGTAGTGAACTCAGCGGTATATGGTTGTCTTGAGAGTTGGAATAAATGGCGTTAGATTGCTTGTGCATGTCTAGCATGTCAGCACCTTGACCATCAGTGTTTAAATCAAATAAGGAGTATTTATAGTTTGAGATACAATCCTTGAGGGAATCAGGAACTGACCAATGAATGGCAGAGTCATCCACATGAAAATCAAACAAATTACCAATGTCTGTATTTTAAAGATAAAATACGTCATTAATAATAGCAATTAAAAGAAAGCATCAAATGTACTTCTAATAGGTTTATAAGTCTTAGTTGTTAATTATTGCTAATTTCACACAAATATTTCTAATGCACACTTCAGGGGCAGATCCAGCAACTACCGATAGGGAGTGTCCCACATATATTTAGGTCAAAACTCACAAATTATTTTTGAAATTATTGATGTGTGATTTTATTAAAGTTTCAATAATAATATGTGAGTGAAATAGCATGTAGTTGGGAGGGGCGGGGGCTGGTCCCCTCGGCCCCCCTGGATCTTCCCCTGCACTTATGTAATTATATAATAATTCAAATAATGACATATCATTGTAGCTACATCTATGTAATTTCTATACAGTCACAATAACATATTAGAATTGCTTTATCTTTTGTAGCAATATATAGTCATGTTATTTAAAAGTTAGCTACACTAACCACCATAGTCAATGTTTAATGGCGACAAAGAGGTCGTTTGTATATTGTTATCCATCATAGCTCCTACTTCTACGCTGTAATTGTGCTTGCACAAATTTATAGGGTCTTGAAGATCAATTACATCCAGAATGTCCCTACCATTCAGGAAATCATTAATCCCATTGATAAAGCCCTCACTGTGTCTGCCCCTATCGTCTGTAAGACGGACACGGTATCTTTGAGCACAATTAGTGCTGTCATTTAGCTTTAGTTTAAATGATGAATAGTTTCTGGTGTGTTGAATGGAGAAATCGGGACGAGATAGAATGCCTACAATAATATATATTTAGTTTGATACTAACATAAAATATACTGAATTCATGGCACGATGAGGGTTGTAAGGTTGGGCTTGAATAGAAATGCAAGTAAAGTTATTATGAGTTGATTTTTTTGTAAGTCTCACACCAGCCAAAGGCATGATGCAGTTCTCTGATGTATTTAAATATGATATCTGATACAATTAGGGGGGCTAAGTACAATAGTTGTGTTATACCATGACATAACTGACTTTTACCTAAACAGCATAGCTAATCAATTTTTATAACATAACTACAATCCAGAGAAACTAGATGTGAAGTCATCAGTATAATACAGTTTGTAGCCTGATCAAATTTGATTCTAATGGCATTAGCTATTACTTCGTTTCCCATATATACAGCACTACTAAAACTCTACCCCATCATATTGATTACCAACAGATACTGTGGTTGATTCTTCAGTGCCTCCACCAGTGCAGGATACAGTAATGGTAGAACCGTAAGATCTAATCCTATCATTGACATAAAATTCCAGTGTACTGACTGATACTTGGGAACTTCTTACAGCATTTAATGTAAACAATCCTTCTTGTCTTGGCCCATTGTTGACATATACATAGCCTCTACTGGAAGAGAGTAGTGAAGATACTGACCATGTGAAAGTATTTACATTCAAGTCTCTTTGACATCGAAATGTAACCCTATCACCAATGCAAACTGCACTTCTATTTAAACTCAATCCATCGACGTAAATGCCAATAATTGATAAACCTGTAAGGAATAGTATTATGTATAAAACACGATCAGCTATAATAAGTGCACAGTCAATGTTTTGTTGTTGTTGTTGTTGTTTTTGTTGTTTGAATGTTCAGATGCTAAAAACATGATTTTGAGCATATTGATACACATCATAGAATTAATGAAACTTTGGGAAATTGTTTTGTGTGAAGACAAGAAGAAAAAAAGGCAAAAGAGAGTCATAAGTATAAGTGACTAAATGAATTCTTATCAGTAAGGTTGTCTATGTATACACACTTACTTGTCTCCACTGACAGTGTCAGAGCTAGTAATAGCTTCAATGTCATTTCATTCTCCTGTAAGTGAAATGATAACAATACTTACAATGCATACATAAGTAGCCAATGATTACACAACATTTAACTAAATAACTTCAAGGGTCTAATGGACTCTTCAGGCTTGTTGTTGTTTATACTTTTTTCACGTGTACCTTTCATCATCTCTATTATTCTGAGAATTTTTTCTCTGCGTTCGATAGACTATTACACAGAAATAAATCGTCAGCAAATATTACAACTGTAATACTTTGACCACACGCGTCAACGTGAAATTTCTCCAAAATGACGTAAACGCTTTCCGCGGCTTGGAATCGCGCACAGGCGCGATTACTGGCGACATAATAACAGTAGTGTTACTTTATTTAACTAAAACTAATAACCAAAACCCCTTAGTTATTTTGGTAAGAAAAAGCTACTGGGAACCTGAAAGAACTAAAATTGAAATTTTCAGAAAACAGCAAATCACATAAAACTAAAACAACCAGTCGATTTAATAATAAAGCTAAAACTAAGCATTATTTTATTGTACTCAGTTCATCTTGAATCATGCAATTGTTAAGAGAAATTCTTATTAAAAAATATAGCAAATTCATTATAGCTATACCCAAGATTTCACAGAAATAATTTTTTTGTTTGAAGTTATTTAGAAAGAAAGTTCATGCATAACTAATATTGAAGAAATGTTGTTGCATAGTAACACAAGCTAATTAAAATGAAATCAACTGATAGCAAACTAAAATAAATCGTTGTTGTCTTTTTACATTAATTTGAAGAAATGCTAAGAACTAACTAAATCTTCAGGGATTATTGGAGAGAAAAAACTAAACTAAGCCTTTAAGGTCTTTTTTATGAATAACTAAAGCCAACAATGTCTGGAATCTCTAAACTAAAAGATAACTGGATACTAAATAATAATATTAGCTGCTATTGAAATTTCGGTAAAATTGTTACTTTAAAAATTATTGATGCTGCTGAAGTTTTGATGCAGTATGAAGATTGGAATAATAATAATAATAGTATTAATAAAATGGATGGATGGTATATAAGCGTCAGCTTAAAAAAAACAAAAAAACATTATGTATCTACATAAAACATTAGATTGTAAACTGTTTAACTCAGTTTTTTCCTGAAACAGGGAAAATGTGTGCAAAATAAAAGTCACAGTCTGTAAAGGGCATCACTGGACCAATATAATCATTTTCTTAATAAAGATTCTTTCATCCCAAAATGCTTCATCACTACATATTCTTAATTCAATGGCATCTGAAGTTGTAACAGGTATAGTGACGACATCAAACCAAGGTGGAGAATTGAAGGCACAGCATGAAGCACTGTCACAATCTTGCCCATCCCATAGTGGTTCATTACGCGGCTTTTCACAAAAGTAATGACTCCCTACAAATTGAGGAAGCATGCCATGACCAGTCCTGCGACAAGGACATTGAGAGAAATAGTCCTCATAAGGACTGGTAGTCAGAGACCATATGTGCTGACGAGGGTGTCCATGCGTGATACTGACTCCATCAAGATAACCCATTTCAATACTTGGATTAGACACATGCTGATGAAATCCATCTGGAAGTCCTGTGGCATCTCCTATCACTTTGCCTCGAATGCGTGAATAAGGAGCATTCACACTCAAACTTACAATGCTATCACATGAAGAAGATGCAAAGAGTCTTGAAGGTGATGTCACCATTATCCACGGGGAAGGGCAAGAGTGAGATGAGTTGTCCATGTCAATGCTAGCAAGTTTGATCCACTTCTTCTCATCACTCATGCTCGGATAAAGTGATCTAAGTATAACTTCTGTTTCATTTCTCAGCTGATTCTTGGACTGCTCTAGGAAATCACTAGAAGAACATGAATTGAAAACACCACCAGATCCTATATGCCAATTGGAACAAGCAGTAAATGTAGACAACCAAATAAAGAGAAGGAGCACATTTAAGATCATATTTTCCTTGTAAAAACAACTGTCCCAACAAAGATAAAAAAAATTGGAGATACTGTTTGTCAACTAGAAGATTACCATATAAAAGAATAGCTGCTATGATAGAAATGTTATTGCAAGCAGGAAGAATGTAAGAGAATATGGGCTGTATTCAGGTGGGGGGGGGGGGCAGGGGGATGACCGCTCCTCCTAGTAGTTTTCTCTCTTTACGTAACACTTAACATAGTTGTAATTTATTTACAGCAGTAGCTCTGAGAAGGTACTGATTAATAATCTTGTAATCAATTTTGAAACAGTCAGAGCTCTCTTGCAATGTATTCTTGTCTGTTATTTGATACATAGCTAGAGGTGAAAAGTTAGTGTAGGGTGTATGGAAAAATCAATTATTATTCTTTATGCCTTTTTTAGTTAATAAAACCCATCCCGTATAAGTTGTACATTATGAATTACATTATTATTATGTAGAATATTACAAGTTTGCTTATGCTATACACAACTGATGCTAAACATTCTGCTTCCCCCCTCTTCCCTACCTCCAAGGTACATTTTCTAGATACGGCCCTGAGAGTTATCAACAATTGTGGATATAAGGGACAGATATACTTTCTGTAAAATGTTTTGTGAATATTTGTAGACAATAACATACCAGACATAGATTGGCTGTTGTTGTTCAGGTAATTGGATGGATGAGTAGATGAAGCAAATTAGAGTTACTTGTGGTCAGGGAGCATCTTTAACAGATGATAGGTCAGTCTCTCTGGTATTTTGTTACTCAATACATTTGTTGCACCTGACTTGTCATTCTCTTAGAGCAACTAACTCCGTGGAGACTCTTACTGACCAATTTATTCCATCCATTTCCTCATCTACTCCCAACTCGTACTGTTAGTTTTCCTAATAAAGTAATTTGCATTGAACCGTTCAATGCCAGCAGTCTTACAAAGTTCATAATTATTATTTTAAAATGTTGTTGACCAAATGACTTGGTTCACACTTAGTATGGGTGGGTTTGTTCGATGCTTGTATATAAAATACATGTGCTATGATGTCAGGACCATAACACACTCAGAATGCTTTGGACGCTACAGCCTTAGCACTCTTACAGATGAAGATCCTTTGCTCAGCATCTAGCATTTGTATCATATTGTATTCCTCGATCACTTATGTAATTCCTACTTGTTTTAGCAGCCACCAGTTATTTTATACATAAAAATTTAAGGGATTCCTGAATGTACACAGAAATTAGTGTCATGAATTTCACAATGAGTTTGAACATGGTAATAATAAAATTTGCTAATTATTTTTACATGAAAGTAATAAATTAAATATTGTTATAATGTAGTAGACTTCATTTTAATGTCAAGAATTTGATGCTCAGGATACTCTAAATCTACCCATATAGGAAAATGATCTGACACCTCATCTGCTTCTATGCCAGCTTGAGTTCTAATTTCAGCAACATGGCGCCTCTTAATGTACCTCGCC